>MDTE01094951.1_pt1 | contig 25995 bp, 27 predicted proteins | sample 811231 | NCBI WGS metagenome assembly MDTE01 (sample SAMN05326651, study PRJNA326480) | marine metagenome | isolation source: seawater | place: Indian Ocean: Red Sea | collected 2010
ATAAGTACCTATTTTGTCGATGACATAGTAGAAAGTTATATAATGGTGGGCTCGGCAGGGTTCGAACCTACGACCAATCGGTTATGAGCCGACCGCTCTACCACTGAGCTACGAGCCCAATCAAATATAATTTGTAAAGGGGCTTAGCCAGCGGCTTTACTTAGTTCAGCTCCTGCTTTAAAACCTACTCTTTTATGTTCTGGGACAGTTAGTAGTTCCCCAGCTTGCCCGCCTCTTATTGGGCGCACTTTTCTTGCTTTTACATTTCTTATTTCAAATGATCCAAATCCAGTTAATACGACTCGATCACCATTTGCTAGTGCTTCTTGTATTGAATCTAGTACAGCATTTAGAGCTTCATCTCCTTGTGATCTAGATACTCCAAGTTTGGCTGCTACTCTAGCAGACATGTCATTCTTTCGAAGATTAATCACTGATAAGACCTCCTATGGATTTGGTTAGCTTACTTAAGCTTAGTTATTTTATTCTTAATAACTATTAATATGTAAATATAAATATAAATACTTAAAGAATAAAAATAATCTAAAAGCTACATTAGTGTCAAGCCAAAAGACCTTCTAAAATATATATAATCGTGTCGAAAAAGTAGGAATTTTATTTTAGCTGCTTCATTATGGAACTTTTTAAATTATCAAAGGGGTGAATTTACTTGCATATAGCTTATATAAGTTATAAACTAGATTAGTTATTATATTGTAATTTGAGTATTTATATAGCTTTGGGGAAAGTAACTATGGAAGCACATGAGTATATTCAATTAGATTTGAATTCAAAAATTGAAGATTTTCGTTCAGGTGATACAGTTAAGGTTAGCTTGAAAGTTATTGAAGGGGAAAGGGAAAGAATACAGGTTTTTGAAGGCCTTGTAATACGTAAAAGAGGTGTTGGTGCAGGATTAACTTTTACTGTTCGTAGAATTAGTCATAGTATAGGTGTAGAAAAAACATTTCTTCTGCATTCTCCTATAATTGAATCGATTAAAGTGATTAAAAGAGGAGATGTTCGTCGATCAAGGTTATATTATATTAGAAAACTATCTGGTAGAGCTGCTCGAATTAAAGAATTAAGGGATTATAAAGCACCAAAAGCAGAGGTAGCTGAAGAGGCACCAAAAGCAGAGGTAGCTGAAGAGGCACCAAAAGCAGAGGTAGCTGAAGAGGCACCAAAAGCAGAGGTAGCTGAAGAGGCACCAAAAGCAGAGTCAGTTGAAGAAGCACCAAAAGCAGAGTCAGCTGAAGAAGAACCAAAATCTTCAACTTCTTCATAAAGTTTTATTATGAGCAGTTATGCAGAGATAGCTGTAGATGCCCCAGCTAACTTGCATTGGACTTTTTCTTATTCAATTCCTAGATTAATGAGATTGTTTCCTGGGCAAATAGTTTTAGTTCCTTTTGGTTCTCGAATTATACCAGGTGTTGTGATTCAATTGACTGAAAAACCTCAAGTGTCACAAACAAGAGACATTATTAATGTTTTAGAAGAATCTCCTTTACTTAGTAAAGTTCAATTGGAACTAGGTTCTTGGATCAGTAAATATTATTTTTGCAGTTTATTTGAGGCTTTAAAGCTAATGTTTCCGCCTGGTTTTAGAATAAAGTCTAAAAGAGTTCTTTCTATAAATAATTTTGAAAACATTTCTTTAAATAAATTTACAGAATTTCAACAGATAATAATTAAGTATATTTATAATCGTAAAATTGTAAATTATGAGAGATTACAAAATGTATTTGGTGAACAAGTACCATTAACTGTCAAATCTCTAACTAGCAGTAATACTGTTAAGAGTGATTATATTATTGATAGTACAAAAATAAAATCAAAATATATTCAATATGTTAGATTATCTCAAAATACTATTTCTAATTATAAAGATTTGTTGATTAATGAACTTAAAAGATCTCCAAAAAAGAAAACTCTGTTAGATGTATTATTGAGAAATAAAGCAGGGATGATATTATCGGAGACTAGAAAAAATTATGGTTCATATGTAGTTAATTCAATGATAGAAAAAAATTGGCTTGAAGTATATTCTGTTCATTCTATACGAGATCCTTTGTCCGAAAAATCTATATCTGCTGAAAATAATATTGTACTTACCTCAGAACAAAAAAATGCAGCTTTAAATATAAAAAATAGCATAGGAAATATTGATTGTAAAGATAAATCATTTCTTTTATTTGGAGTTACTGGTAGTGGTAAAACTGAAGTATATATTGATGCAGTGAATGATTGTTTATTGAAAGGCAAAACAGCACTGATTCTTGTTCCAGAAATATCTTTGACTTATCAAATAGTTGATAGGTTTTATAAAAAATTTCCCAAAAAAATAGCTGTTTTACATAGCTCTTTAACACTTGGGCAGAGATTTGATCAATGGAAATTAATTAAATCAGGGGAGTTTGATATAGTGATAGGTTCTAGAAGTGCTGTATTTGCTCCGTTGCCAAATTTAGGATTGATAGTTTTAGACGAAGAGCATGAGTGGACTTATAAACAATCTGATTCTATACCTCGCTATCATACAAGGGAAGTTGCATTGAAAATTGCGCAATTAAGGAAAGCCACAGTTGTTTTAGGAAGTGCTTCTCCGTCTCTTATAACATATAAAAATGCTTTAGAGGGTAAATATAGATTATTAAAGATGACAAAAAGAGTGAAAGATTTAAACCAATTAAATAAATTTAGAGGTAAATTATTAGCTAAAAACAATATTATGCCTTCTATAGAGATAATTGATATGAGAGAAGAAATTAAGAAAGGAAATAATAATATATTTAGCTTAAGGCTTAATGATGTTTTTCAAGACTGCTTAGATAAAGGTGATCAGGCAATATTTTTTGTTAATAGAAGAGGGTTTTCTTCTTATATTCAATGTAATGGGTGTGGGTTAACTGTTTTGTGCCGTCGCTGTTCTATTGCTTTAACTTATTATAGAGATATAGATAGATTAATATGCAATTACTGTGGTTATAAAAGAGTTATGCCTATTAGATGTTCAAAATGCTCGAGATATCAATTAAATAAATCAGGATTTGGTACACAAGCAGTTTTCGAATATATAAAAAATAATTATCCATCTGTATCTATTCTTCGTATGGACAGAGATTCTACAAAATTGAATAATTCACATGAAACCATATTGAATCAATTTTCTAATGGTTATGCGCAAGTTCTTATTGGGACTCAAATGATTACTAAAGGACTTCATTTTCCTAATGTAAATCTAGTAGGAGCGTTATCAGCAGATGTAGGCTTAGGGTTACCTGATTTCAATTCTAATGAAAGAGTTTTTCAATTACTTTGTCAAGTAGTTGGTAGATCTGGACGAGGTGTTTCAGAAGGGGTTGGTATACTACAGACCTTACAACCTCAACATCATTCAGTTATTTCTGCATCCTACCAGGATTATGAAAAATTTTATAATATTGAATCAGGTTTAAGAAAAAATACATTTAATCCTCCTTATCAGAATTTAATTAGGTTGCTTTTTTTCACCCGAACAAAGCAAAATGTGAACAAGAAGCGATAGATTTTGCAAAACAAGCAAAGAAAAAACGTGATGGAATGTCACTAAACAATGTTGTAGTATTAGGTCCTAACCCTGCATATCCAAATAGAGTTAGAGGTAATTATAGATGGCACGTTATATTTAGAGGAGATAAACCTAGAGAATTATTAAAAGACATGATAATTCCGAAGATATGTTCTGTTGATGTAGATCCTATTAGTCTTCTTTAATAATTAATTTTTCTGTCCTCTTCGTAATACTTTTCCTGGTCTTGCTTGTGTATGGAGCCCATTGTCAACTATAGGGACTCCTTTAACTATTACAAAAGGAATACCAGTAGCATATTGGTGGGGATTTTCAAAAGTTGCTTTATCTATTACTGTTTCGGGATCAAAAATTACAAGGTCTGCTATTTTACCAATTTCAATTATTCCTCGATCAGATAAATTTAATCTTTGTGAAGGAAATCCTGTCATTTTATAAATTGCATCTTCCAAAGTAAGAACTGAAGGTTTTTGTCTAACATATCTACCTAATATTCTTGGATGGGTTCCATAATATCTAGGATGTGGCAATGCTTTTTTATAAAATCCATCAGTAGACATTGCTCTTCCATCTGAACCAATCATGCCCAGTTTATGAGACATAAAGTATCTAACATCGCCTTCAACTCTGTTATGAACGCGTGTAGGGACTGAGCCTTTTTCTTCTTCGACTAATTGTAAAACTGCTTCAGCTGGTTCGACATTTCGCTCTTTTGCAATTTCTTCTACTGAAAGGCCAAGTAAATGTTTATTAGATTCATTATTAATATATGCAATTTTCCATGTATCCCATAATGGACTTATACCACCTATTCCAGCGGCTACTTCGTCTCGGATTTTTTTTCTTGTACTAGGGTTTTTTAGCCTAGACATATATTTGTCCATCGTACCTGCTTGAGCCCATAAAGGGATAGTTTGATTTAGCCCAGCCCCAGCAGCTGTATAAGGATACATATCGTAGGTTATATCTAAGCCAGATTCACTTGCTTTTTCAAACAGGTTAATCATAGATTCTCCTTGTCCATATAATCTTCTATCCGTTATTGCTAAATGAGAGAATTGAACAGGAATATTGGAGTTCACTCCAATTTCAATTGCTTCTTCAATTGGAACTAAATTATTTCCAGTATTTACCCTTGCGTGAGTGACATAAAATACTCCGGGATAATGCGAAATAGATTTGCAAAGTTCTATTATTTCCTCTGTTGATGAATAAGCAGAAGGTGCAACAGATAATCCTGTTGAAAGAGAGTAAGCTCCTTGTTCAATGGCTTGAGCAGCTAAATATTTCATTTCTTTCATTTCTGTATCGGTTGCAGGTCTATCTTCAGTTGCCCCCGAAGCTATTTGAAGAGCAGCCTGTCCAAGCTGTGGGACAACATTAATACTAATACCATTGCTTTCTAAGTCATTTGCCCAATCATCTAAAGTACTCCATTTCCAAGTTTTATTAGATACTAAAGTTTGACCTATAAAGTCTTGTAATTTTTCTGGACCAGCTTTACCTGCAGGAAAAGTTGAGTAGCTGCAGTTACCGGTTACTTCTGTTGTTACTCCTTGGTAAGCTTTACTTTCACCGCCAGGGTCTACTAAAAGAGATACGTCAGAGTGTGTGTGCATATCTATAAAACCTGGTGATACGATAAGGTTTTCAGCATTTATGATTCGTTTAGCTTTAGTATGTTTTAAGTCGCCTATTGCCGATATTTTACCGTTTAAAATACCTAGATCTGATTTATATCTATTTTTACCAGTTCCATCTATTATAGTTGAGTTATGGATTATAATATCAAACATGTAAATCCTCCAATAGGTTGACTTATTGATTGTAAGCAGAATCTTAGCTTGTTATTATAAACATTACAATACTTAGAAATAACAATTATAAAGATAATAATTGATTAAATATATATATATAATTCTATTTTGTTTTGAATTATAATATTGTGATTATTTTGTTGATTGCTAATTTACTGAACATTAACTATTTAATTTGTTAGGACTAATATTGCGTTTTTCTAGACAGTTTGCAAATGTTACTATTGCTGATTTTATTGTTCGATCAGCATATCAAATGGGGAAAACTCCTCTTTTGCCAGTATTTGCACAAACTTTGGGCGCAGGTGAAGTTTTCTTGGGCTTAATTGTATCGGTGTCTACACTTACAGGCATTATTTTAAAACCTATAGTCGGAGCTTTATCAGATATATGGGGCCGTCGTTCTTGGTTGATATTGGGAACTATCTTTTTTACTGTTATGCCTTTTGTGTATAGATGGATTTCAACTCCAGAGGAATTGTTTACAGTAAGAATAATTCATGGGATAGCAACTGCAATATACGGGCCAGTAACTTTAGCTTTTGTTGCAGAGATGTCTTCTAATTCAAGGGCAGAACGATTGGCCTGGTTTGGATCAGCCCGTAATGGTGGTTATATTGTAGGCCCGGCAGTTGGAGGGTGGCTATTATTAATATTAGATCCTGTTTCAGTTTTTACTATTATCGGATTTTTAAGTATTTTAGCATTTATTCCATTGATTGGGATTTCTGATTCAAAAAAAATTGAAATTAAAAAGGGTACTTTTTTTTCTCATTTATTTTCTTCTTTTGTGATAGGCAGTCGAAACATTTCAGTTTGGGTTGCAGGTTTATTTGAATCTTTTATATATATGATTTTATATGCCATAAAAGCTTTTCTTCCCTTATATGCTAGTAGCACTAGTGTTGGATTTAATATTGCAGTAATTGGAATGTTTTTTTCAATTCAAGAAACAATAAGATTAATATTCAATCCATTAGGAGGTAAAATAGCTGATAAAGCAGGATATAAGATTATTATATTAAGTGGAGCATTAATATTAGCAATTTCATTATTTTATTTAACAATGATAGATAAAATAATATTTTTTATTATAGCAGCGATATTTATGGGGATTGCTCAAGCGTTAATATTTCCAGCTATTATTGCGCAAATTTCTAGACAAATTGATAAAGATAATTTAGCTACTAGTATGGGGTTAGTAGGGTCTCTTAAAAATTTAGGTAAGATTTTAGGGCCAACTTTGATTGGAGTATTAATTTATTTTTTTGATTTCGTAATAAGTTTTCGTATTTTAGGGGTGTTTTTAATTTTAGGGTTATTTATTATTTTTCTAGTTATGAAAATGTATAAAAAAGATTAGGCGGTGATTAATAATCGCCTAATCTTTTTTATACTAATATTTATTAAATATTATATTTTACCTTAATCTATATATACCCATTCCAACTGACCAAGCAACAGTACCTACGAAGCAGAAACCAGTTATTAGTTGAGAAATTTCAGCATTAATTGGATAAATAATTAAACTTGCAATTATTGCGACTACTCCAATTAAAATAGCTAAATATGTTAACCATTCATGGCTATAATGATTATGAAATAAAGCAAGCCCTATTAATATCATACCAGCTCCAAATGATACTGAACCTAGAACTGTAATTGCAACATTAGCACTATGTGCAACTCCCCCAGCCATTACTAATTGTTGATCCATTGCTGTTCCAGTAAGTTTTGCACCATATTCTATTTCTGTTAGAACTAAAGCTTGGCCAATAATAGCCCATGATATTACTGCAAAGCAAATTAATAAAAATCCTGGGCTTGCCCATACTTTACCAGGTGTATCTTGTAATGCAGAATTTATTCCTGCAACACCTACAACCCATCCAAGAAGACCTATTGTTACTAATAAAGCACCCATAGTGGCTTCGTCCTGGTTGCTTCCTAAAGATTGTAGCCATGTAGCAGCATCATCTGGGTTTAAACCTAAAGTTTGTTGCAACATGAAACCAGTTATAGCTATTATGGATCCAAGTATAAGTGCAATACCTGTGACGCTAGGTATTTTACTGTGCATTTCATTGTCTTGAGACATTAGAAACTCCTTAATTTCTGTTTTTAATAGCATTAATATAAATCTAGTTATTTAATGATAATAGTAGTTTTAGGTGTATTTTTTGCTTTATTTTATTAAATCTTTGGATATTTAGTTGATATAAATAAATTTTTATAGTTTTAAGTTTCAATTTTTTTAAAAATATGTTAAATGTATTGTAAGGTAAATTATGAATTTTGAATCAAATAAAGGCAAGATTTTAACAGTTAATGGATTAATAGATCCTGAAGATTTAGGGTTTACTCTCCCGCATGAACATTTTTACGTGGATTTAAGAAAAAATCATCCATTGCCTAATGATTTTACTAAAGAAGAATTAGATTACTGTAATGCTAAATTAGATTTGTCTAATTTAGCTTATGCAAGAGCAGGGTACCCATTGCAAGATAATTATGTTTTGAGTCCAAAAGAAGAAGATTTAATTATCCAAGAAGTATTCGAATTTAAGAAAAGGGGAGGTAAGTCTTTAGTAGATCCAACTAGTATTGGATTAGGAAGAAATCCATTGGCAATTAAAAAGATATCAGATCTTACAGGCTTAAATATTGTATTAGGTTGCAGTTGGTATCAAAAAGTATTCCATCCTGAAAATCTTGATCAAAAAAACATAGAAGAGTTAACAGATCAGATATTAAACGAAATTAATTGTGGTATAGATAATACAGGTATAAAACCAGGTATAATTGGCGAAATTGGAGTAAATGCAAAACCATTGATAGAAAATGAAATAAAAGTTATCAAAGCTTCTGCTATTGCTAGTAAGGTTTCGGGTTTATCTATGTTATTCCATGGCCCTCCATATGAAGAACATAATACAGTTTTAGACATGGTGGAGGATCAAGGAGTTGATCCTAGTAGGGTTATATTCGGTCATTGTGATCGTTTGGCTGAAGATATCCCAAAGCTTATTTCAACTTTAAATAGAGGTGTATACGTTGAATTTGATTGTTTAGGGAATGATGGTTCTGCAAAGCCTTGGGATATGGCTACTATCATAGTTGCTAAAGCTATTCCTGAATTGATAGATGCTGGTTATGTGAATAGAATTTTGATCTCTCAAGATATTTGTAAGAAAGTCCATTTGAAAAAGTTTGGTGGAACAGGGTATTCTTTTATTTTAGAAGAATTTATTCCATTTTTACAGAACATTGGAATAAGTAATTCTGATATAATCCAAATTACAGAAAATAATCCAAAGGATTTATTAACTATTATTTAATTTTGAATAGTAAAGGTATATGAATTGGGCGAAGTAGACATAGATTTTAAATCATCCGTACCAGTATTTGATTGTAATGTATCTTTAGGTAGGGTACATACGAGACGTCTAGTTGTTGATTCTGCAGAAGACACAATATCAGCTATGGATCATGTAGGGGTTCGACATGCATTAATACATAATCCTTATGGAGTAAACTATGATCCTGTTCATGGGAATAATAAGTTGATGGAATCAATCAATGGGATTCCCAGATTTATACCACAATTTACTTGCAATCCTGCAACATTTGACTTGGATTCATTTTCAAAGAATGTTGAAATTAATAATATTAAAGCTATAAGAATGGAACCACATAAGCAAAATTTCCCTTTTGTGAATTGGATTGTTGGTGAGTGTATGGAGTGGATTGTTAATAAACAATTAACACTTTTTATTCCAGTTACTGAGTTTAATCCAGAAGAATTTTATAATACCATTAAAATGTATCCTAATAGTAAAGTAGTACTTTGCGACCTTCATTATTCTCATGTGCCATGGGCTTTGCCTTTACTTAAAGCTTTGCCTAATTTATATGTGGAGGTATCAAAATTTTCAATTTCTGATAGTTTATTAAGGTTACTTGAAATAGTTGGAGCAAGCCGAATTTTGTATGGTTCTAAGTTCCCTTATCAGCCAATGGGTCCGCAATTATATAGTTTACACCGCTGGGGAATCTCTGAATCTACACTAAAAGCTATTTGTTCAGGAAATTTAGAAGCAATTTTAGGTATAAATATATGAATATTATAAATACTTTAGTAATAGATTTTCATTCTCATGTTGGAAGAATGGGTAATTACAACATAATTGATGATATGGATTGGTATGTGAAAAATCTTGATGCAGCTGGAGTAGATAAATCTTTTGTAAGTTATATTTTTGATGGAAAAGCTTCTAATTGTAATGATATCGTATATGAGTTTGTTCAAAAGAATCCAAAAAGGTTTGGTGGCTTTGCACATGTAACGCCTCATTATATGGACGAGGCAATTCCAGAATTAGATAGAGCATTTAATAAGTTAGAAATGAAGGCTTTAAAAATCTACCCACCATTTTATCCTAGGCCTGTTAATCATGAATCTTGGTATCCGATTTTTGAATGGTGTAACGCTAACAAAATACCTGTTAAGAGTCATACTCAATATGGTCCTGGAGAATTTAAAAATGACGAAAGTGGAAGGCCGATCTTATTTTTAGATTTAGCTCAAAAATTTCCTAATATTAATTGGATTTTAGCTCATTCTGGAAACATGGAAGAAGGGCGAATTGAATCAGTTCAAGCAGCAAAAGAGTGTTCTAATATTTATTTAGAAACGTGTAGTTCCTATGGCGACCATGGAACTATAGAATATTTTGTTGATGAATTAGGGGATGATAGAATCTTATATGGCTCAGATCTTCCATTAATTGACGCTCGATTTGGAGTTGGAAGGATTGTTACAGCAAAAATCAGTGAGGATTCTAAACGTAAAATATTGGGATTAAATGCGTTAAAGGTTTTAAATATAAATGAGTCTGAAATTAGTATTTGACCAATATTATTTGTTAAGAAACAATTGAATTGATTTTTAATTCTTTAAATATTTTATCTGATAATAGGATATATACTAAAAAACTATTTTTTTCGGTATTAGTTCCGAGTCTTTTAGTTCAATTTGGAGTAGGTATGTTATTACCTATTGAACCTATTTTTATATCTAATTTAGATGTAGGGATTGCTTTAATAGGCCTAGGCCTTTCAGGAATACTTATAGGAAACACTATATTTGATATTCCATCAGGTATTTTAATTAAAAAAATTGGACATGACAAAACTTTGTTGTTGAGTGTGTTCGTGGTATCGATTAGCTCGATAATTACAGCGTTTGTTTCTAGTTTCTTATTTTTTTTTATTTTGCGTATTATTACTGGATGTGCATTGAGTATGTGGGATTTATCTAGAATGTCTTATATCTCAGATACTATACCGAATAATCAAAGAGGTAAAGCTTTAGCAAGTTTAGGAGGTGTCCATAGGATTGGGTTATTTATAGGTCCAGTTATTGGTGGACTTATTGGAGAATATTTTTCTATAGAATATGTGTTTGTTATTCAAGGTGTTCTGGTAGGGTTAATATTATTTTTCATTCTACCTAATTTAAGCAGTATAAATCATAAAGGAATTCAGGTTAGTAATAATTCTAAATCAATAAATATTTTGGTAAAGGAAAATAAATATATAATTGCTAGAGGTTCAATAGCAATTATGTCCTTACAGATGGTTCGAAAAGCTAAGGAATTATTATTGCCTCTTTGGGGGTTGTATTTAGGTTTAGATATAGACGAAATTGGATATGTAATAGGTGCTTCTTCAGCTTTAGATATGATTTTATTTTTACCAGTTGGATATATAATGGATAAACGTGGAAGAAAATGGATGTCAATTCCCACATGTTTCATTTTAGCTTTAGGTCTTTTTTTGATTCCGCTTACAGGTAATATATGGAGTTTTATTGTAGTGTCAATTTTGATTGGATTTGGAAATGGACTTGGAAGTGGAGCAATGATGGTATTAGGTTCTGATCTTGCACCTTCAGGCTATTCAGGGGAATTTTTAGGGATATGGAAATTGATTGGCGATGCTAGTGCTTCAAGTGCACCTATATTAATTGGACAAATTGCTAATATATTAACATTAGGTACTTCATCTGTATTTATGGGTATAATTGGAGTAGTAGGTGGATTCGGAATGTATTTATTTGTTCCAGAAACCTTGAAAAAGGATAAAAATTAGCTAATGATTTAATTTAAAATAATTTTTAGGAATCAGATATTTTTATATATTCTTTATTTTAGTGTGATCCCAATTTCGAATTAATTTTTCTGGTATATCTATTCCAAACCCTGGTGCATTAGATGGAATAATATAGCCATCTTTAGGGGTCGCCATACCTGGTATAGGACATATTTCATTTAAAGGGATCCCTGGATCAGAGCCCATCCAATATTCTGCAATTAAAGATTCTGGCATAGAAAATGCGAAATGTTGTCCCCATGGTGTTCCTGCACCCATATGAGGTATAGTACTGATACCAGCAGATTCAGCTATATGATATATTTTAATTACTTCACTCAATCCACCTGCCCATTGTATATCAGGTTGAACAATATCGACTACACGGTTTTTAATTAATTGATAGAAAGCTTGTCTTCCATGATGGTGCTCTCCGCTTGCTAGTGGTATCCAAGTTATAGCATTTTTTAAATATGATAAACCATCTATATCTGTGGGTACTAAAGGTTCTTCAAGCCATCTTAGATTATAAGGCCGTAATTTTTCAGCTATTCTAAGAGCATATTCACTATTAAATGACATAACTGGGTTATACATTAATTCTACATTGTGACCTACTATGTCTCTTGATTTAGATATATGTTCTTCTGCTAAATTTAGTCCTTCTTGGTCCATGCTGTAATGTACTGGATTGCTAACTTTAAAAGCTTTGAATCCTAACGTTTTTGCCCAATCTAAATCGTCAGATGTAGCATATAGTTTAATTTTATCTCTACATGGGCCTCCTATTAGACTATATACAGGTACATCCAGTAATTTACCTTTTAGATCCCAAAGGGCAAGATCAATACCTGACATAGCTATGCTTGAGATTCCAGATGAACCAAAAAATTGAGATGCTCTCCACATAAGATCATTAATATATTCTATAGCAAAAACGTCTTTATGCTTTAATAAAGGGGCATAAAAATAATCAATTAGCCATGCCACGGGGCCTCCAAAATTACATGCACCTAATCCATATGTCCCATCTTCTGCAATCGCTTGAACCCACAATAAATTTTCTAGGTTTGTCCCAGGCACATTCCCAAAATGACTAGAAAATTCAGGGTAGAAATTTATAGGAAACGCTCTTTGCGTTCCACTTTTAATTGCTGATTTTCTCCAGGGCTTTGAATGAGGTATTTGTTTAGGTAAATCTAAGTTTACTACACGGATTTGTTTAATTTTCATTGTTAATACATTCTTCTAAATTTATTGGAAATTTGCCATTAAATATATTTGTTTTTGGCCATTTATGTTTAGGTAGTTCATAATATACCTCTATCTCATTTTTTTCTGTATCATTGAAGTATACTCCAATTGATATGCCGTGATCTCCGATACCAAGAATAGGTATTTTATTCTTTTTAAGCTTAGAGTACAATTGTTTTAAACTATCGAATGTATCCATTTGCCAGGCAAAATGGTATAAACCTGTATCCGCTTTGTTTGGATAATTAGCATTTTTAGATATAGACATTAGTCCTAATTCATGGGATGAGTCATTTGAAGCACTCATAAATATCATTTTTTTTTCAATTTTTTCAGTAACTTGAAGCCCTAAGACGTTTTTATAAAATTTTACCATTGTAGTTATGTCTTTAACCTTTATAACTAAATGTCCTAATTTCATTGGTAATCTCCCATAGGTAAGTAGAAGTTATTTCATGACCCTATCATAATAAAAATGAGTAATATTTTCATTATAGGGTAAATTATAATAGGTAATATACTAAATTTTGGTATGACAAATGGTATAAATACTAATGATAACAATATTAAAGGGCCATATTTCTCTAATTTTGAAAAATCATAGGCAAGTTTTCTTGGCAGAATTCCAATTGCTATTTTAAATCCGTCTAAAGGAGCTATAGGGAGAAGGTTGAAAGTTGCAAGTAATAGGTTTAGAAATATTGTTAGTCCAATAATATGTCCTATTGAAAAGGATGAGTTTATATAATTTAAATCTATTGATGATATATCTACAAATCCTAAGCGTATTGGAATGGTAGATATAAATGCTATAAATATGTTGGATCCTGGTCCAGCCAAGCTTACTAAACCCAAACCTGTTTTTGGATTTGGGGATAGATTTATAGGGTTTACAGGCACAGGCTTACCCCACCCGAAACCTGCGAAAAACAACATCATTGTACCCATTGGGTCAAGGTGTTTTGATGGATTTAATGTCAGTCGGCCTAAATTTTTTGAAGTTTTATCTCCTAATTTATTTGCAATATATGAATGACTAAATTCATGAAATGTTATTGTAATTAGTAAGATAGAACAAAATATCAATATATATATAATGGTATTTATAGGGTTATTAATTAGTTCGTCAAATAGCTGGATTATCATATAATTATTCTTTTTTTGTGATATGTATTATAATTCTACCAGATTAATCATTAGGACAAAAAATGCAAGACATAGATTTAATTATTAAGGATGTTCCAGCTGTTGTTGGTGTTGCGGCTAGGCATATTCAATCAGGAAAAAGTTTTTTTAATAAAGCTGATGAAGTGTTTTTTACTGCTAGTACACTTAAGATTCCTGTTATATTTGAGCTTTATCGTCAAGTAGATAAAGGGATTGTTAATCCTATGCAAAGAATTATTGTTGAAGATTATGATAAATCTCCTGGAAGTGGAGTGTTGAAAGACTTAACTGAAGGTATTAATCCTACAATATATGATCTTGCAACCCTTATGATTATTATTAGCGACAATACAGCAACGGATATAATTTATAAAATTATAGGTAAAGATAATATTCATAGCACATTATTAAATTTAAATTTAAAAAATACTTTTATTCCTATGACTTGCAAAGAACTTTTATATAGCATGTATGGTGTAAATACTAATAATATTTATGAAGGTATAGAAATAGTTAAAGATAGATTAGATAAAGGAGAGATAGTTTTATCTTCAGATGCTTTAGCTGAAGATAAGTCTGATGTTTCTTCCCCTAATGACATGATAAAACTTATGGAGATTATATACGAGAAAAAAATACTGACAGAAAAATCATCAAATATAATATTAGATATTATGTATCGTCAACAATCAAAAACGATTATTCCTTATTTTTTAGCTCCTGATATAAAAACGTTTCATAAAACAGGTGGCGTGACAAGTGTAAGATGTGATGTAGGGATAGTTAATGGTAAGTCAGGACCATATTCAATTGCTATAATGGCTAAAGATGTTCAAGATCATAAGAATATAGATTTATATTTAGCTAAAATATCTGAGGCTTTATATAATTTTTTTAATTGAAGTCATTATAGTATAATAAGGAAATATCTAGCAATCTGTTCATTTTATTGGAGAATTTTATATGAAAAAGAGATTTATATTATTCCCTTTTATATTTTTTATTATTGGAGGATTGTTTTTTGGAGGACTTATATTTGCTCAAGGACAACCTAATAGCTCAGAAAGTAAGATTTACGGTGATTTTATAACTAAAGTATCTACTATCTTAGGTCTAGAAGAGAAAATTGTTATTAATGCTTTTAATGATGCTCTTATACAAATTCACGATGAGAAAAATATACAAATAGAATTAGAACTTCAAAACAAAATAGATTCAGGATTTATTACTAAAGAAGAGGCTAATCAATGGCGTACTAAGTTCTTGAAAAAGAAAACTCCAACTTTTGATGAATTTTTCAGAATGAAAAAGGATAAAAGCAAGATTGATAAACCTTATATGAATGGGTTTATTCATCATGATAAAGGTAAATATCCGATAAGAAAAATGGATATAGAAAAAGTTAAAGAGAAAATAAATAAAGCTGTTGAGTCAGGTGAAATTACACAAGAAGAAGCAGATATTAAAATAAATAGTTTAAAAGTTGGCAAGCCATATATGAATGCCCCTCGTTCGTATAAAGAAAAAGACCTAAAGAAAGAATTTGATATATCAGTTATTACAAAAAGAATGGACCAAGCTATTAAGGCAGGTATTATTAGTCAAGAAGATGCAAATACTAGGTTAGAGGCTTTTAAAAAATATAAAAAGAAATCTCGTTAATTAATATTATTTGACTTAATTAATTTTACCAAAAGGTATACAAAAGGAGTATCTGCAAAGGCTACGCTTATTTTAATCAAATAAGTTATCCAAATCATATTCCACATTTCATCTATTGAATATACGCCTGTAAACGCAATTGAAACAAATAAAAAAGTGTCAATACCTTGAGATACAATCGTAGAGGCGTTATTCCTTAGCCATAAAAATTTTCCTTTAGTAAACTTTTTCCATATTTCAAAAGCAATCACATCGTGATTTTGGCTAACTAAATAGGCGATCATTGATGCTAATACAATTCTAGGCACAGATCCAAGTATCTTATTATAAGCATCTTGCTCATTCCAAAAATTTGCTGAAGGCAGTTGCCCAGCAATAAATAGCATTGTAATCATAATTAAATTTGCAAAAAATCCTATCCATATGATTTTTGTTGTTGTTTTTCTTCCGTAGACTTCAGATAGGACATCTGATAAAAGAAAAGTTAGGGGGTATGCAATTATACCTGCATCTATACCTTCTGATCCAATAGCTATAATTTTAACAGCAGTAATATTTGCAGTTAAAAGTAAAGTAGTGAATATTATTGAAAGTGTTATTAAGTACATAATGAATAATAAAGGTTTTTCAGTTAATTTATTATATAATAAATTTCTAATACTTTATTGGAAAATTAATGAATAATAGTCTACATATAATTCTTTATAACCCTAAGATAGCATATAATACAGGGAATATTATTAGATTGTGTGCTAATATTGGGGCTGAATTACATTTAATTAAGCCACTAGGTTTCTCATTTGAGTCACGCCAATTAAAACGTGCTGCATTAGATTATTCTGATTTAACAAAAGTATTTTTACATGAAAATCTATGTGCATATTTAGAAAAATTTCCCAATAGAGATATATTAGCATCTTCTATACATGGTAAATCTATATATACTGAGATTAATTACACTCTAAATCATTCTATTTTATTTGGTTCTGAGGATGCTGGATTACCTAAAGACATATTAGATTGGCTAACTATAGACAGGTTAATTAAGATTCCTATGAAGCCGTTTAATAGAAGTATGAATGTTTCTAACACTGTAGCTATTATCGCTTATGAGGTGTGGCGACAAGTGGGTTTTGTTTAAATTTTTGATCATAGGATAACATTATTTCATGTTAAACAATAAAGATTTTGCAATTATTATTTGTAATTATTTTGCTGCTCAGATATCTAGGTTTTCACAATATACAATATTGATTTGGGTAATATTAGAAGGTAGCAAATCAGCTTTTTCGGTTGCTTTTGTTGGAGTATGTGCTTTTTTGCCTTATATATTATTTGGTACTATGGGTGGTTTATTAGCCGATAAATTTAAGAGAAAACATGTTTTAATTGTGACTCAATTAGTTCTTTTTTGTACTTCATCTATGCTTTTTTTCCTTTTTCATACAAAAGGAAATATATCTGTTGTAATAGCTTATTTAGTTATATTCATTAATGGATTAGTATATGTAATTGAAAAGCCTTCAAAAAGTTTAGCAGTGAGATAATTAATTAATGCTAAATTTTTAACAAGAGCTCTAGCTTTAATAGGCTTTACTATTCAGGCTAGCCGTATGATTGGTCCTTTACTAGGTGGGTTTTTAATTTCATTAATTGGATTGAAATATTCTTATGGACCTATATTATTTATTCATATATTTACAGTTTTTTCTCTAATTTTAGTTGATTTTCCAAATTCATTTAATACTTTATCTAGTTCTGATAATAAAACACTTATATATGAAATTAAAAGTAGTATAGATTATTTTTTTAGTGAACGAATTCTTCTTGCGGTTATGTTAATAACAATTACTATTCATCTTTTTGCATCATCATATTTTCAAATGATTTCTGTGGTTGCAACTAAAAATTTTGAAGTAGGAGCAGGATTAACTGGACTTTTAATGTCATGTGAAGGTATGGGTTCAATGTTGGGATTTTTTAACATCATGATAATGGGTCAAATAAAAGCCCTAGGGAGACTATTTTATTTTGGGGCTTTGGTAATGTGTATTGGTATATTTTTCTTTTCTTTATCTAGCAGTTTTCTAGTTGCAGCTTTTTTAATTATTATAACTGGGTTCGGGTTTTCTTCTTTTGCAATAATGTTTGAGAATATTATACTACGTATTGTGCCTGTTAATATGCAAGGGAGGATTTTAGGGATAGGAAATTTTGTTATTGGATTTCAAATAATAGGAGCATTAATAATTGGCGCTTTGTCAGAATATTTAGGGGTTAATAATGCACTAAGATTAACATCTATTATTGGAGTATTATTAATTTGCTTTATAGTTATTCGAATAAATGAGATTAATAAAAAAAATATATAGACTTTTAATCGGTGTATGGGCCGACTGGGACTCGAACCCAGGACACCCTGATTAAAAGTCAGGTGCTCTACCAAACTGAGCTACCGGCCCAAAATTTTTTAACTATATTTACTTTATCATTATTATTTAAAAGGTGAAATGCTAAAATAGCTTAAAATTATTTAAAGGCCAATAAATAATAAAAACTCTGCCAATAATATTTTTACTATTAAGTAGACCCCAGCTTCTAGAGTCATCACTTTGTAGCCTATTATCTCCTAATACGAATAAATGGTTTGGTGGAACTATAAAGCGTGGAATATTTGATTTCCCCAGGTTTGACACATATCTTTCATTAAGAGGAGAATTGTTTACAATTACAGTCCCATTATTGATAGATATTTCATCTCCAGGTAGTCCGATAGCACGTTTAACAATTTTTATATTGGGAATATTAGGAGATTTGAATACAACGATTTCACCTTTTTCTGGAGGGTTAAAGAAGTAAACATATTTGCTTTCTGATTTGTTTATGAAAGGAAAAGTCTTTGATAATTCTATTGACGGAATTCTTTTATATATTAATTTGTTTACGAATAATCTTTCACCTTCGTTTAAAGTGGGTATCATACTAGGACCTTGCACTAGGTAATTTTGCAAACTAAATTGAAGTACAGCAAAAATTGTTAATGTAAGAATTGTTGTTTCAATTAATTCTCTAATTTGTGTTCTCATAATAATTTATAAAGTTTTTTTATAATTATAACTTTCTTTCTTTATATATGCATCTAGAGTTGTGGTAATATTATATGCTTGCTACAATTTACTTAAATTAGTTATTATCTTTGGAGGTCTTATGGTTCTTAGTGATAAAACAATTAAAGAGGAGCTTGCAAAAGGTAGAATTGTAATTGATCCTTTAGGAGAAGGGTGTATTCAGCCAGCAAGCGTTGATGTTCATTTAGGTTCAGAAGTATTAATTTTTAGAAATTCTAAAGCTGCGTATATTGATATTCGTCAAGACTTGAGTGATTTAACTGAAGTTGTTCGAATTGAGGAAGATAGTCCATTTATATTACATCCTGGGGAATTTGTTTTAGGTAGCACAGTCGAACACATTGAATTACCTGATGATTTAGTTGCTAGGTTAGAGGGTAAAAGTTCGCTAGGGAGAATAGGGCTATTAATTCATTCTACGGCAGGCTATGTTGATCCGGGATGGAAAGGTAGATTAACTTTAGAGCTTAGCAATGTTGCTAATTTGCCAGTAACTCTTTATAAAGATATGAAAATAGGACAATTATCTTATTTGAGGCTTACTAGCAAGGTTGATAACCCGTATGGTTCCGAAAATTTGAATAGTAAATACCAAGGTCAAACAGGAGCTATGGGAAGCCAAATATTTAAAGATTTTGCATAATGAGGTTAGCATATGTCTTATATGGATCTTGCTATCAAACTAGCTAAAGATAATGTAAATTGTGTTAGTCCTAATCCATCTGTAGGAGCAATTTTAGTTAAGAATGGAATTGTTGTAGGAGAAGGGCAGACTCAAGAGTTAGGTAAATCTCATGCAGAGATTATTGCTATTAATCAAGCTAGAGATAATGCTTTTGGTGCCACTTTATATACTACTTTAGAACCATGTTCTCATTTTGGTAAAACTCCTCCATGTGTAGATGCAATAATTAAATCAGGCATTTCGAAAGTTAGTTATTCAATTTTGGATCCTAATCCAATAGTTAATGGGAAAGGAATATCAAAATTAAGAGATGCTGGTGTCATAATAGAATCTGGGGAAAGATCATCAGATGCTATTGAAATTATTGAAGCTTATTCAAAATTCATTAATTATAAAATTCCTTTTTTAACTGCAAAGTTTGCTATGTCTTTGGATGGGAAAATAGCTACTGATACTGGGAAGTCTAAATGGATATCTAGTATTGACTCTAGAAAGTTTGTTCATTCTATGAGAGGGAAATCAGATGCTTTAATGGTTGGTATAAACACTGTATTAAAAGATAATCCTCTTTTAACGAACCGGTATCAATTAGAAAATATTATTCAACAACCTTTGAGGATAATAATTGATTCTCATGCTAGAACTCCATTAAATTCTAAGCTTTTAAATCAACCTGGAGAAACATTAATTTTTGTTGCTAATCCTAAAGACAAAACTTGTAATGATCTTATAAAAAATGGAGCTAAAATTGTTAAAATACCCGGGGAAAATAATAAAGTTGATTTGGTTAATGTAATAAAATATCTGGGAAGTCAAAATATTACTTCTATATTAGTTGAAGGGGGAAGTATTTTGTTAGGAGCATTATTTGAAGAAGGGTTAATTGATAAGGTTGTTGCTTTTGTTTCCCCCATAATAATTGGAGGAATGAAATCTAAATCTCCAATTCAAAATAATGGTATTGATTTCATAAAAGATGCTTATCTTTTGAAAAATATTAAAATTAATAAAATTAGAGATGATGTTGTAATATCTGGGTATATTAAAGGAAGTTAGATGTTTACTGGAATAATAGAAGAAATTGGTATAGTTAAGCATTTTAGTGATGGGGTTTTAGAAATAAATGCATCAATTGTAATAGAATCATTAATGATTAGTGAAAGTATATCAGTTAATGGTGTTTGTTTAACTGTAACGAATTTAAATCATAAAAGTTTTGTAGTAGATGTGGTGCCTGAAACATTAAGAAAAAGCAATTTATCTAAGTTAACTAAAGGTTCATTTGTTAATTTAGAAAGATCTTTACCTTTAAATAGCAGGCTTGGAGGACATTTTGTGCAAGGACACGTAGAGAATATTGGCTCAATTGAATATATGGAAAAAGATGATAAAGCATTTATGGTAGGAATTAAAGCTTCGGAGACAATTATGAAATATGTTGTTGAAAAAGGTTTTATTGCTATAGATGGTATTAGCTTGACTGTAGTGGAGTGTAAAAATTCATATTTTAATGTTACTATTGTACCTTATACTTGGGAAAATACTGTAATGAAGCATCGAAATGTTGGAGATTTAGTTAATCTTGAAACTGATATCTTAGCTAAATATGTGGAAAAAATTAGTTTAAAATAGAAGATGATTTTATTCGATTAATATATTTATAGGAAGGTATTTAATTGCTTACAAATGTTCATAAAGCTATTGAAGAGCTTAGAGAAGGCAAGATGGTTATCATAGTTGATGATCAGGGTAGAGAAAATGAAGGAGACCTTGCTATTGCTGCAGAAAAGGTTACTCCTGAAGTGATAAATTTTATGGCAACTCACGCTAGAGGTTTAGTTTGTATGCCTATGTTAAGTGAAAGACTAGATGAGTTAAACATTCCTCCAATGGTAAATGATAATACATCTCAATTGAGAACAGCTTTTACAGTGTCGGTAGATTCGATGAAGAGAGGTGTAACGACAGGTATTTCAGCTTTCGATAGATCATCTACAGTTAAACATTTGATTGATCAAAACTCAAAACCTTCTGATTTTGGGCGTCCAGGTCATATTTTTCCGCTTCGATATGAACCTGGAGGGGTATTAGTTAGGGCGGGACATACTGAAGCAATTGTTGATTTAGTAAATGCAGCTGGGATGTACCCTGCTGGAGTTATATGTGAAATCATGGCAGATTCCGGGGCAATGGCTAGGACTAAAGATTTAGAAAAATTAGCAAAAAAATATGATTTAAGTATAGTAAGTGTAGCAGATATAATTTCATATAGAAGAAATAATGAAATCGTTATTGAAAGACTTGGAGAGGCAAGAATACCTACTCAATATGGAGAATTTAAAGCTTTATCTTATAAGAGTTTAGTTGACAGTGGAGAACATGTTGCATTTGTTAAAGGAAAAATTACGCCAGACAAACCTACTCTAGTTAGAGTTCATAGTGAATGCGTAACTGGAGATGTGTTTGGAAGCATTAGGTGTGACTGTGGAGATCAAATGAAATTAGCTTTACAGAAGATAGCAGATGCTGATTCAGGTGTTTTAGTTTATATGAGGCAAGAAGGTAGAGGTATAGGTCTCCATAATAAACTTAAAGCATATGCTCTTCAAGATGAAGAATTATTAGATACAGTTGATGCTAATGTTGAATTAGGGTTTAAGGAAGATCTTAGACATTTTGGAACTGGGGCTCAAATTTTAGCTGATTTAGGAGTTGTTAAGTTCAATTTATTAACTAATAACCCTAAAAAAGATGTTGGTTTAGAAAGTTTTGGTTTAAAAATAGAAAAAGTAGTCCCAATAGTTGTAGATGTAAATAAAGAAAATAAAAAATATTTAACCGCTAAATCTGATAGATTGGGCCATAACTTAGATACTTTGTTTAAATAATATTTAAGGATTTTATTCTATGAGCAATATTTTGCAAGGCGATATTGACGGATCAGATAGGAAAGTTGGAATAATTGTTTCAGAATTTAACGAAGCAATAAGTACAAATTTACTTAGTGGCACTTTAAATGCTTTGAATGATTGTAATGTAAATGAAAAAAATATTTTTATTGTAAAAGTGCCTGGAGCTTTTGAAATTCCTTTAATTGCATTACAATTAGCTAAAAAAAAGGAATATGATGTTTTAATTTGTCTTGGAGCTGTAATTAGAGGCGAGACCGGACATTATGATTTTGTAGCTTCAGGTTCTGCACTTGGTATATCTAAAGTATCATTAGACACAGGAATTCCTGTGATTTTCGGTATTTTGACTACAGAAAATCTTCAGCAAGCTATTGATAGATCTGGTGGGAAATATGGTAATAAAGGGTATGATTGTGGAATTACTGCAATAAAAATGTCTTCTATTAATAGTAAATTCTTAAAATGAATTATTGAAATTATTTTAGATTTAAAAATAATTTTGTTGTTTAATTATTTTTGCTATACTAGATATTTTATGGGGATTGGTCTAGTGGTAGGACAACAGACTCTGGATCTGTAAGCCGAGGTTCGAATCCTCGATCCCCAGTTTTGTTTGGCGCGTTCGTCTAGTGGCCTAGGACACCGCTCTCTCAAGGCGGAGATCACGGGTTCGAATCCCGTACGCGCTACCAGACTAAATAGCTAGTATTTACCAATATATTTTGACCTATAATCAGGAGCTTCAATTCTCAAGCAAGATCCTACCCATGGATCTCTAACTCTAGACCTTATATGTTGTAAAGGACCATCTTCGGTAAAATCTATCATAGTAGTAATTACAGTTGGCATTCTGCCATTATGTCTGTGAGCAATTATCTGGAATAGTTTTTCTTCTGCCCAGGGACTACTACGCTCTCTTCCTAAATCATCTAATATCAAAAGTTTTGCGTTTTTAACTGAATCAAAAACAGTATCATATGCTAATTTACTATCTGGAGCAAAAGTATTTCTTAAATGGTCAAGTAAATCAGGAACAAAAGCAAAATAAGTAAATTGATCTTTTTGTTTTCTAAATTCTGCAATTGCTATAGCCAAATGAGTTTTTCCTACACCAGTGTTGCCAAACAAAGTTAACCAACCATGAGGGTCATTAGCAAATTCTTTTGCTGCTTTGAAAGCCATCTCTAAGCTTAGTGCTTCATGAGCTCTAGGGTTATTTCCTGTGAAGTTAAAAGTTTTAAAATTCATTCTTTTAAATAATTCAGGATTGATGTTGCCTTGACTTAAATTTTTGGAAAGATCCCAGGGTTTTAATATCACAGTTTTGCATAATTCTAGGTTGTTTATTTTACTACTTATTTGCGAGCTTAATTCTGATATAGGTCTCGATGTAGTAATAATAGTGGAAAGTTGATTGTTATACCGATGATTTAAAATCTGTTCTAGTTTTTCCTGGGCCCAAGGACTAGAGTTTTCTATTCCTAATCCATCTAATACAAGTATTGGTGTTTCTAAAACCAACTCAAATATATCGCTAAATTTAATTTCACTTGAAGGAGAAAATGTCGATCGTAAATGGTCTAATAAATCAGGTACATAAATGAAAAATGCGGGGATGTTATTCTTTATATATTCTGAAGTCAAAGCAGCAGCTATATGTGTTTTCCCAGATCCATGTTCCCCAGATATAATTAGCCAGCCTTCGGGTTTAAGTGAGTAATCTTTTATAACTTGTAATGCTTTGTGATAGTTTTTTTGTTCATCTACGTTACTACTTAATCCATCATCATTTAGATTTGCGAAAGTAAATCGCGATAAATGTCCTAAGTTACTATACCTTAATAATTGAGATTGTTTTTCTAAATTTAAATTTTCTGTACGACATGTGCATGGGTTGATTTGGCCAAAACTTGGGTCACTAATTGGTTTGTCTTGAGATATCCATCCTCGTCCTTCACATATACTACATTCATTATAAATTTCATTTGGAGCTTTAATTGATTTAGATTTTTTATTTTTCAAGTTGTGATCTATAGGCATACTTGAAAGTATTTCTCCAAATTTGTCCATTTTGTCTCCTCAAGAATTTATTTTATATATTAAATTTCTTACGAATTATTTTGATTTTTCGGTTAAGTTTTCGAATCTTACCATTGATCCTCTAAAATATAGAGGTATAGTTGCAAGAGGTCCGTTACGGTGTTTAGCTACAATTATTTCAGCTATATTTTCAGGATAGGGTTTAGTAGGGTTTTTGCTTTCCCATTCTTCTCGAGTAGTATAATGATCTTCTCTATATATAAATGCAACAATGTCCGCATCTTGTTCAATGCTTCCACTTTCTCTTAAATCAGATAAAATGGGCCTGTGGTTTGGGCGTTGCTCTACTGCCCTACTTAACTGAGAACAGGCTAATACTGGTACATCTAAATCCCTAGCAATTCCTTTTAAAGATCTAGATATTTCACCCATTTCTTGAACTCTGTTTTCAGACCTCCATCCATTTGAAGTCCCACTTAGTAATTGCAAATAGTCTACAATTATAAGGTCAAGACCTTGCTCAGCTTGTAATCTTTTTGCTTTACTACGTATCTCCATTATATTTTGAATAGGTGTGTCATCGATGTATATAGGAAGGTCTGAAAGTTCTCCTATAGCGTCAAGTATTCGGCGTTCTTCAGTTTCATTAATTAATCCAACTCTTAATCTATGAGTATCTACATTTGATTCACTAGAGAGTAGCCTTAAAACGATTTGTTCATTACTCATTTCTAAGCTAAAAATTCCAACAGAAGAACCATTTATTGCAGCATGTTTAGCAATGTTAAATACAAGGCTACTTTTACCTAAACTTGGTCTTGCTGCTAATACAACCATATCAGAACGTTGTAATCCGCCTCCTATTAATTTATCAATATCTATGAATCCAGTCGATATTGGTGCAAGACGGTCTGAAGTACTATCTTGCATAGCGGAACTTTCTTGCAGATATGCATCTAATACTTCTCGAATATGTTCAAAATCTCTTGATGCTCGGTCTGTTCTTATTTTGTAAATAGATTCTTCAGCTTCACTTAATGCTTGGTTTGTATCTGGCAAATTACTAAACCCAATATTTGTAATTTGACTTCCTGCTTGCACAATACGTCGCATTATTGAAGTTCTATGTATAATTCTTGCATATTCTTCAATATGTACTGAGGTTGGTACAATATTAACTAAATGATTTAAGTAGTCAATTCCTCCAATATTCTCTAATTTATCTTGAAGAGATAATTCATGAGCTAAGGATACTTGATTAATCCCTTCCATGCGTTCTAATAGTGATAAGCATGCTTGAAAACACCATTTTATTTTTTCACTATAAATATCTTCAGATTTAAGAAAATGACTGATTTTAGTAATTGATTCAGAATCAATTAAAATAGAACCGATTAAAGATTCCTCTGCTTCTATATCGTGAGGTAAGAGCCTATCTGTATACATTATGTATAATACATTCAGAAAATAAAGAAATATTTATAAAAATTACCAAAGGATAATTATTATAAAATAGTAATTTGAAAAATAATACTCTGTTTTAACTTAAATACATTATGTTTAATTCTTTTTGAATATAATAATTATATTATTTTCTTTTAAA
>MDTE01011874.1_pt1 | contig 25992 bp, 28 predicted proteins | sample 811231 | NCBI WGS metagenome assembly MDTE01 (sample SAMN05326651, study PRJNA326480) | marine metagenome | isolation source: seawater | place: Indian Ocean: Red Sea | collected 2010
AACCCAGAACCTCCTGATCCGAAGTCAGGCGCTCTATCCAGTTGAGCTACAAGCGCATATAGTATTAATATTATATTTTATGGAAAAAAACATTAATTTAATAGTCAAAGAAGATGAGAAAAATTTAAGAATTGATGTTTTAATTAACAAAAGAGAAGAGTCCATTAGTAGGTCTAGAATTAAAAACTTAATTTTAAAAGAAAAATTAATAATAAATAATGAAATCATTAAAAATCCATCAAAAAAAGTTTCGATTGGTGATATAATTAAACTTCAAATTCCAGAGCCAGAAACAACATCTCTTAAACCTTATAAATTTAAATTAGAGATAATATACAAAGATAATGATTTGTTAGTAATTAATAAACCTGCTGGGATAATCATGCATCCAGGGGCTGGAAATTATGACAAAACAATTGTAAATGCTTTGATGCATTATGATAAAGATTCTTTATCAAATATAGGTGATGAATTAAGACCTGGTATTGTTCATAGAATTGATAAAAATACATCTGGTTTAGTTGTGATTGCAAAAAATAATGAAACTCATGAAAATTTATCAAAACAATTTAGTGATCACACAATTATTAGAGAGTATCAACTTTTAATATGGGGAAAATTAAGACCATCTTCAGGGAGAATTGAAACATTCATAACTCGTAGTTCTAAAAATAGACAACTTATGGAAGTAAGTAGTTCCAAAGGAAAGAAAGCTATAACAAATTATAAAACTCTTGAAATTTTTGAAACTCAAAAAACTCCAACTTTAAGTTTAGTTGAATGTAAATTAGAAACTGGAAGAACTCATCAGATCAGAGTCCACATGAATTATAAAGGTAATAGTTTAGTTGGTGATGATAAATATAAAAAAAAATACAAAAAATTAAAGAATATTGATTTAGATGTTCAAAATTCAATTACTAATTTGAATAGACAATTTCTACATGCAAAAACTTTAGGCTTTATACATCCACGGACTAAAAAAGAAATGATTTTTTCCTCACTTTTGCCACAAGATCTAAATAATATTTTAAAAATGCTTAGAAACACTAAATAATTAATTATTGAAAATTAAAGAAAATTCACTAAATAAACTGTCTTATGAATACTGTTGTATCAAACAATTTACCTATACTTTCTAATGAAGGAGGTCTATCAGCTTATTTAGATCAGGTAAAAAAGTTTCCAATGTTAGATGCTGAAGAAGAATATATGCTAGCAAAGAATTGGAAAACAACAGGAAATATTAAAGCTGCTGAAAAGCTTGTTACAAGCCACCTAAGATTAGTTGCTAAAATAGCAATGGGCTATAGGGGCTATGGTCTACCAGTCAATGAAATGATTTCTGAAGGAAATGTAGGTTTAATGCAAGCTGTAAAAAAATTTGAACCTGAAAAAGGATTTAGACTTGCAACATATGCGATGTGGTGGATTAAAGCTTCAATACAAGAATATATTCTAAGGTCTTGGAGCTTAGTAAAGATTGGAACAACGACTGCCCAAAAAAAACTATTTTTCAATTTAAAGAAACTGAAAAATCAAATTGCTCCACAGTCTGAGGGTGATCTTAGAGATGAACATGTAGATCAAATAGCTAATAAACTTGATGTAAGCAAAGATGAGGTAGTCTCAATGAACAGAAGACTTTCTGGGAAAGAATTTTCTTTAAATGCTCAGGTAGGTGAGGATGGAGATGAATGGCAAGATTGGCTCGTAGATAAAGAATTAGATCATGATCTCAAATTTGCCCACCAAGAAGAAATGAAACAAAGAAAAGACTTACTTAAAAATTCAATAAAAATTTTAAATCAAAGAGAAAAAGAAATTCTTTACTCGAGAAGATTGAGTGATAATCCAACTACTTTAGAAGAATTAAGTAAAAAATATAAAATAAGTAGGGAAAGAGTAAGGCAGATAGAAAATAAAGCCTTTGAAAAACTCCAAAAACATATGCTTTTGTTAGCAAAATCTAAAAATCTTTTGCCTGTAAATTAAATTTCAAAAGGATTTTCTACTAATATTGTATCTTCTCTTTCTGGGCTGGTAGATATACTAGATATTTTTGCCCCAACAAAATCCTCGATTGCAAAAATATATTTTTTTGCATTTTCAGGTAATTCATTAATATTTTTAATTCCATTAGTTGAAGTTTTCCATCCTGAAAAAGTTTTGTAAACAGGTTTAATTTTTAATTGATCTTCTACAGCAGCTGGAAGATAATCAATTTTCTTACCATTTAAATCGTACTCAACACAAATCTTTAATTCATCTAATTCATCTAAAACGTCAAGTTTAGTTAGGGCAATTCCATCTATGCCAGATACTTTGATTGTTTGTCTCACTAATACTCCATCAAACCATCCACATCTTCTTTTTCTACTTGTAACTGTACCAAATTCTTTCCCCCTAGTGCCTAATAATACTCCAATCTCATCGACAAGCTCAGTTGGGAATGGTCCTTCTCCAACCCTAGTTGTATAGGCCTTCGTTATACCAAGAACATAGTTAATTGAATTTGGTCCACATCCGGTCCCTGTAGCTGCACTTGATGCTACAGTATTTGAAGATGTTACAAAAGGATAAGTGCCGTGGTCTACATCAAGCAAAATGCCTTGAGCACCTTCAAATAATATCTTTTTTTTTTGTTTTTTAAATTGATCAATCTTTAACCAAACAGGCTCAGAAAATTTTAATATTTCTGGAGCTATTTCCAATAAATCTTTCTTTAATTTTTTTTTCTCAAAAATTTTTTTTCCCAATCCTTTTCTTATAGCATTATGATGCAATAAAACTGTTTCCAATCTTTGATCTAAATTTTTTTCTGATCTTAAATCCATAACCCGAATTGAACGTCTGCCTACTTTATCCTCATAAGCAGGACCAATTCCCCTTCTTGTAGTTCCAATTTTACCTTTTCCAGCAGCGTCTTCTCTTATTTCATCCATTTCTCTATGAAATGGTAGAATAAGATTTGCTGCCTCGGAAATCATAAAATTTTCAGAATTCACTTCCACGCCTTTTTCTTTTATTTCTTTTATTTCATCTATTAAAGCCCAAGGATCAATTACAACGCCATTACCTATAACTGAAATTTTATTTTTTCTTACAATTCCTGAAGGTAAAAGACGAAGCTTATATGTTACACCATCAATAACTAGAGTATGTCCAGCATTATGCCCACCTTGAAATCTAATTACAACATCAGCTTGTTCAGATAGCCAATCAACAATTTTTCCTTTTCCTTCATCACCCCATTGTGAACCAACTACTACAATATTTCTCATTATCTAAATTTTTTATTTAATTTTATTGAATTTAAGTGATTTACTGGACCATGTCCTTTTCCAAATTTTGGGTTGGTTAATATTGCAGAATTTACATATTTTATACCGAGCTCACAAGATTTCTTTAGAGTTTTTCCACATGAAAAAAAAGAAGTAATCGCAGTTGATAATGTACAACCAGTCCCATGAGTATTTTTTGTATTTAATCTACTGCCTGAAAAAATTTTGATTTCGTTTTTATTTACAAATATATCATATAATTTTTTTGATTTTAAATGGCCACCTTTAATTAGAACATTTGGCACACCAAGTTTCATCAATTTAGTTGCAGCAAAAATCATATCATCTTTATTGCAAATTTTTACTCCTGTTAAAATTTCAGCCTCCGGAAGATTGGGGGTAATCAAAGTAACTTTTTTAATCAACTTTTTTTTCATCAAATTAATCGCTTGATTGCTAATAAGTTTAGAACCACCTTTGGCAACCATTACTGGATCTAATATAATCTTTTTGATTTTAATCTTATCCAAAGATTTAATTACTTTATTAATTACTTTTGTTGAATGAAGCATTCCTATTTTAACAGCATTTGGTTTAATATCTTTCGATGTATAAAATATTTGATTGTAAATTTCATTAGCGGGGATAGATACTACAGATTTAACTCCAGATGTATTTTGAACAGTCACAGCAGTAATTGCTGTCATAGCATAAGTGCCTAAACACGTTGCTGTTTTAATATCTGCTTGGATACCAGCCCCTCCAGATGAGTCGGAACCTGCAATAATTAAAATTTTTGATCTAAGTTTCAAATTATCTAATTTTTTTGGTAATAATATCTACACATTTAGAAAGAAGAGCCTTGTTATTACTCTCTCCCATAACTCTTATTTTTGATTCTGTTCCTGATTTTCTCACCAAAATTCTTCCTTTACCCTTTATTAACTTTTCCGCTAATCTTATTGATCGTTTAATTACTGGTTTATTAATTATACTTCTATCTTTAACATCTATATTTTTAAGTAATTGAGGAGTTTTTACAAATTTTTTAAAAAATTCACTAGCTTTTTTTCCTTTTCTTAAAGCAAACAATGACTCCAAAGCAACAAGCAAACCATCACCAGTTGTTGCAAATTTACCTAAAATTATATGACCTGATTGTTCGCCACCTAAATTAAATTTATTTTTCTGCATTTTTTCTTTTACATATCTATCACCAACATTAGCACGTATAAATTTAATGCCCTCATTTTTAAAAAATTTTTCTAAACCATAATTGGACATTAGTGTGCCAACAACTCCTCCTTTTAACATTCTTTTATTTTTCCATCTTGTGGCTAAGGCAGCAATAATTTGATCTCCATCTATAATATTACTTTTTTCATCACACATAATAATTCTATCAGCATCACCATCCAAAGAAATACCTAGGTGTGCTTTATGTTTTTTTACAGCATGTTTAATTTTTTCGGGATATGTTGACCCACAATTTTTGTTTATATTTAATCCATTAGGATCGACTCCAATTGCAATTACTTTAGCACCTAAAGATTTTAATAACTCCGGTCCTGCTTTATAGCCAGCACCATTAGCGCAATCAATTACAATCTTTAATCCTCTTAAATTAAATTTCTTGGTAAAATTTTTTTTTAAAATTTTAATATAGTCTTTTGTTCCAGTTTCTAACCTTTTTACTCGTCCTAATTTTTCAGGTTTTGAAAGATTTTTAATTATTTTTTTATCTATTAAACTTTCAATTTTTTTTTCTATTTTATCTGATAATTTCATTCCATCAGGACCGAATAACTTTAAACCATTATCACTATGAGGATTATGAGAGGCTGTAATCATAATTCCCATATTTGCTTTCATGACTTTTGTAAGCATCGCTAATCCGTTTGTAGGAAGGGGCCCTAAAGTAAATACATGCATTCCAGCTGATGCTAATCCTGACACTAATGCTGGTTCTAAAGTATAACCTGATAACCTTGTATCTTTTGCTATTATTGCTATTTGTTTCTTTTTTTTTTGAGATTTAAAATATGTTCCGCTAGCTAACCCAAATTTAAAAAACATATCACCATTAATATTTTCACTATTAATAGCTCCTCTAATACCATCTGTTCCAAAATATTTTTTTGTCATTAATTATTGATTATTTTTTTGAAAACTTTAATACCTTGCATTATTTCGTTAACATCATGAATTCTTAAAATTTGAACCCCTTGCATCATTAAAAATATCGATGATGCCATTGTTCCACCAATTCGTAATATACTATCATTTTTTCCAGACAATTTTTTAATAAAACTTTTTCTTGAATTACCAACAAGTATAGGAAATCCTAAAGAATGAAAAATCGAAATATTATGTATCAAAGTCATATTATGTTTCAAATTTTTTCCAAAACCAATTCCAGGATCTAGAATTATGTTATTATGATTAATGCCCTTAGTCCTTAATAAATTTATCTTTTCCTCAAAAAAATCATAAATATCTAAAAGTTCATTTTTATAAGTTGGGTTTTTTTGCATACTTTCTGGATTTCCTTTTGAATGATGAATTATAAATGGAATTTCATATCTTTTTAATACATTTAAAGTTTCATTATCAAAATTTAACCCTGAAACATCATTAATTAATTTTACACCAAGATTTATACCTCTCTTCATAATTTTGGATTTTCTAGTGTCCAAAGATATTGGTATTTTTTTATTAATTATTTTTAGGACTTTACTAATTCTTTTCCATTCTAAATTCTCTTCAATTTTTTTTGATCCTGGTTTTGTTGACTCACCACCAATATCAATTAAATTTGCACCAGAATTAAATAAGTAAAATGCTTGTTCAATTCCCTTTTTTTTCGTATTAAATTGTCCTCCGTCTGAAAAACTATCTGGTGTTAAATTAAGTACACCTAATATGTTTGGTATATTTTGAAAATTTAGATTAGAAAAATTTTTTTTTTTTGATTTAATTTTTTTTAAATCAAAATTAATTTTATCTCTAAGCGTACTAGATAAATTTTTTATTTGATCAATTGAAATTTTTCTTTTGGTTTTCCTTGTTATTATTTCTATTTGATCAAAAGAAACTTCTTTTATTTGATGTAAAGGAATAGATTTATTTTTTTTTACTAAATTTTTTGATACTTTGCCGTAATAGAAATTACACGCTCTTGTGTAATATCGAGACATCTAAAATTAATGGACAATTTTTGGTTTAAGACCCATTACATCCATAGCTGAACCTTTATCATCCTCAGCCTTTAAATCTTGTTTATCTGCAGGATATATATTTTTATTAATAATATTTTCAATTTCTTCACCAGTTAAAGTCTCATAAGTCATTAATGCTTTAGCAATTTTATGTAAATCATCAATTTTGTTATTTAAAATTTCTTTCGCTTTATTATAACCCTCATCAATTAACTTTCTTATTTCTTTATCAATTTTCTGAGCAACTTCCTCAGAAACTGACTGAGTCTGTGTTACTGATCTTCCTAAAAAAACCTCCTCTTGATTTTCTCCGTATTCAATTGGACCCATTTCTTCACTCATACCGTACTTGGTCACCATAGCTCTAGCAAGTTGAGTAGCTTGATTTATATCCGAACCATTTCCTCCTCCAGCTCCTGTTGATATGTTATCCTTCCCAAAAATTATTTCCTCTGCAACTCTTCCTCCAAAACATACTGCTAATCGAGCTTTTAAATATTTAATAGAATGGCCATGTTGATCTCTTTCAGGCAAATTCATGACCATACCTAATGCCCTTCCTCTTGGAATTATTGTTGCTTTATGAATTGGATCGTAACTAGGCATATTAAAAGAAACTAATGCGTGGCCTCCTTCATGATATGCTGTTAATTTTTTTTCATCTTCAGTCATAACCATTGAACGTCTTTCCGCTCCCATCATGACTTTATCTTTAGCTTCTTCGAATTCGTTCAAAGTTACAATTCTTTTATTTTTTCTTGCAGCTAATAATGCTGCTTCATTGACTATGTTTGCGAGATCGGCTCCTGAAAATCCAGGTGTTCCTCTCGCTATAGTTCTTAAATTAACATCTGGTGCCATCTTTATTTTTTTGACATGAACCTTTAAAATTTTTTCTCTACCAATTATATCTGGATTTGAAACTACAACTTGTCGGTCAAATCTTCCAGGCCTTAACAAGGCAGGATCTAAAACGTCTGGTCTATTAGTTGCAGCAATTATTATTACACCCTCATTAGTATCAAAACCATCCATCTCAACTAGTAATTGGTTTAATGTTTGTTCTCTCTCATCATTACCACCTCCTAAGCCTGCACCTCTACTTCTCCCAACGGCATCTATTTCATCTATAAATATTATACATGGAGAATTTTTCTTTCCCTGTTCAAACATATCTCTAACTCTTGATGCTCCAACTCCTACAAACATCTCAACAAAGTCAGATCCAGAAATTGTGAAAAAAGGAACTCCAGCTTCTCCTGCTATAGCTCTAGCTAATAAAGTTTTACCTGTACCTGGAGGACCCACAAGTAAAGCACCTCTTGGAATTTTCCCTCCAAGTCTACTAAATTTTTTAGGGTCTTTTAAAAATTCAACAATCTCCTCAACTTCCTCTTTAGCTTCCTCTACACCAGCAACATCATTAAAAGTTACTTTGCCTTTCAGTTCGTTCATCATCTTAGCTTTAGATCTACCAAAGCCCATTGCTCCACCTTTTCCCCCTTGCATCTGCCGCATAAAAAAAATCCAGACTGCAATTAATAACAACATTGGAAACCAAGATAATAACACTCCAAAGAGTGATGGCATTTTTTCTTCTATTGGGGCTGCAGATATACTTACACCTTTATCAGATAACTTTTCAATAAGATTTGGATCATTAGGTGCGTATGTAGAAAAACTATTACCGTTAGAATAAACTCCTTTTATATTATTGCCTTGTATTTCAACTTTTAAAATCTCCCCATTATCAACAGATGTTAAAAATTCTGAAAATATAATTTGATTTCCTCCTCCTCTAATATTTGACTGAGGATTTTTAAACATATTATAGAGCCCAATAGTCAAAAAAACTATAATGGCCCACATTGCTAAATTTTTTAAATTCATTAAGGATAAGATAAGAATTATTATAGATTAAACAAGTGTCAAAATTAATGTTCTTTTATAATAATTACAGTTTGTTTAACCTTTTTAACGATACATCCTGCCAATGTTTCTTTATTTAAAGTATTTTTTTCGATCTTTTTTAAAATATTGTCAATTTTCTTTCCTCTAGCGGCAAAATAACTCCCACCAATTATTTTTAGAGAGTCTGAAAAAGATCTAAATACTACTTCATAAGGTTGATTGAAAAATATCTTATTTAACAATAATTTATTATTTTTTTTATCTAAAAAAGAATTCTTTTTTTTATTTTCCTCCGTATAATATCTAATTGCTTTATCTGAACTTTTTAAATTTTTTATAGTTAAAAATAATTTATCTTTTTCCAAACCACTGGCTTTAAAATTACTAATTATTTTTCTTATTTTTACTCTTTTAAAGTTACTATTTTCATTTGATTGATCTTTTATAAAAAAATTAAAAATATGACTAGATATAAATTCTAAGTCTTTTTTTTCAAAATACAGTAGAGGTCGAACTAAATTCATTTTATTAATAGTGACTTTTTTTTCAAGTGAGACTAGTCCCTTTAATCCACTGCCCCTAACCATTCTAATAAAAAAATTTTCAAACAGATCGTCTACATGATGGCCAATTATCAAATTTGAAATTTTTAAACTTTTACACCTTGAAAATATCAAATTATATCTTTTTTTTCTTGCTAAAGATTGGATATTACTTTGAGGTTTTTTTCCATTCCAGGAAAGTAATTCAGCTTTGATGCCAAAATCACCTAATATTTTTTTTACTTTTTTGGCCTCTACTGTAGAATTTTTCCTTAGCCTGTGATCAACGATAAAGTAATAACAATATAAATTATGTTTAAGAGCAAAAATTTTGGTTAAAAAAGCTAAAGCAAGACTATCTGGACCTCCAGAAACAGCTACTGCAAACCTTTCATGAATTTGAAAATTTTTTTCAAATATTTTAAATAAATTATTAATTTTTTTATTTGATAATTTTGATATTAAATTTTTATGAGTTTTGATTGCATTCAAATTTTTGAGACTCATATTTAGCTTTTTGGATAACAGATTGGTTTGCTTTTGGATATTGTTTTTCAACACCATTAATCATTTTACACCCTTGATCTTTTTCTCCAATTTGTACCATTGATACCCCTAACTTCAATAAATTAACTGGAGCTTTTTCCCCTTTAGGATATTTCTGATATCCCTCTAAATAAGCAGCAGCAGCATCAGTGTATAATTGCCTAATTCTAAAAGTTTCAGCATACCAATATTGAGCATTGCCAGCTAACTTATGTTTTGGATTGGATAAAACAAATTCTCTAAATGCTCTTTCTGCTGTTGGATAATCTCCAACTTTTAAAAAACTTGTTGCAAATTCATACTGTTTGTCAGGAGTCTCGTTTGGTAAAATCTTTTCTTCAGCTTGAAATGTTTCAGTTACTATAGAGGCTGTAGTTTCAACAGACTCAATCTTTTGCGTTGTTTCACTCGTAGCTGTATCTTTATAAGATATAGATCCCAAGTCTTGTGGTGTAGATGAACCAGGTAAGTCTTTTTTATCTTGAGAAGTTTTAGCAGAAATATCTTTATTAACATCACCAGAGTTAATTAAAAATTCAATATCCTGAAATCTGATTTGATTATCAGCTTGAACTTTTGATAGTCTATTGGATAATTTGTCTATTTTAAAATTAATTTCTTCAAATTTATTTGTAAGTTGCTGAAATTGATTTTCAATTTCTGACAGTTTTAATAAATGTCTAGTCAAAACATCTTCAGAGTTATTGTCTAAATTTGATGAACCGGATGAATTATTCTTAATTTCAACTGACCCAGAATAAACTGCTTTTTCAAGAGTCTTAATATCTTTTTGTATCAGTTCAAGTGTTTCATAAATATTATGATTATCTGCAAAAGAAATCTTAGTTCCTATTAGATTTAACAAAATAAATATTTTTAATATCAAAAAAAATTTAAATCTCATCTACAATGATTTATGTTTATAAAAAATGGCAAAAAAAAGACCCCTTAGTTTGCTCTGATAAGGGGTCTTTAATTATAGAAATATATATTAATTTGCTTTAACTGTGACTGCTCTTCTGTTTTTAGACCACGCTAAAGGATTAGATCCTGAATCAACTGGTCTTTCTTTACCATAACTTAATACTGATATTCTGTCTGAGGAAATACCATAAGTCATTAGATAATCTTTAGCAGCGTTTGCTCTTCTTTCACCTAAAGCGAGGTTATACTCTCTTGTACCTCTTTCGTCTGCATGACCTTCAAGCACAACTGTAACATCTGAGTTTTTTCTTAACCATGCAGCTTGTTTTCTTAATGTTTCTCTTGATGCAGTTGTTAAAATTGACTCATTTGTAGCAAAGAATACTCTATCAGGTACTCCTGAAGCTAGATACTCAACAGTGTCTGTACCTGTATATACATCACCCTGCATTTGTCCTGTTGAAACTTTTTTTGTTGCACAAGCACTTAATGCAAAACATGCTAATACAATCAAAAGTGTATTTTTTAAAATTTTGTTTAATTTCATTATTGCTCCTTAATCAATATTTCTAATACTTGATATTTTCACACCTAACTAGACGTTTCAAGTTAAAAAATCAAGTATTTTAGATCTAATTACTTAATAATGATGACCATGATGGGTCTGAACCATCTGTAGGTGTTTTTACCATTCTTTCATTATACCCTGTAAGATCAATAGACCATAGTTTAGCTGAAAAACCTTCACCTTTATCGTCTGTTTTTGTTTCCCTATAGAAAATTAATACCCTTCCATTAGGAGACCATGAGGGAGCTTCTTGATAAAAGTTTTCAGTTAATAATCTTTCGCCACTTCCATCTGTTCTCATAACCCCAATGTAAAATTTACCTTTGTGTAATTTTGTGAAAGCTATCAAATCACCTCTGGGTGACCAAACTGGAGTTCCATAAATTCCGTTACCAAAAGAAATTCTTTTGACGTTGCTACCATCACTTTTCATAACATATATTTGCTGATAACCACTTCTATCAGAATTAAAACAAATAAATTTTCCATCTGGCGAATATGATGGCGATGTATCTATCGAAGGATGGTTGGTAATTTTTTCTACAATTCTATTTTCAAGATCCATTGTATAAATATCTGAATTCCCATCTTTAGCGAAACTCATAATTATTTTTTTGCCATCAGGGGAGAAACGTGGTGCGAAAGTCATCCCTGGAAAATCTCCAACTACCTCTTGCATTCCTGTTTCAATATCAAGAAGATAAACTCTAGGTAAGTTTCTAAAATAAGAAAGATAAGTTACCATTTGACTAGTTGGATTAAATCTAGGAGTCAAAACCAACTCATTACCCAGAGTCAAAAATTTGTTATTTGCACCATCTTGATCCATAATAGCGAGTTTTTTTACTCTTTTAGTTTTTGGCCCCTCTTCAGCAACATAAATAATTCTTGTATCAAAATAACCTTTTTCACCAGTTAATCTTTCATAAACTTTGTCAGTTATAATATGTCCAACTCTTCTCCAATTAGTTGGAACAGTTGTAAATGCAAGAGCCATCATTTCTTTTCCAGCTAAAACATCCCACAATCTAAATTCGACTCTTAACTTATCCTCAACATTAGTTACTTTACCAGTAATCAGTGCTTGGGCTTTAATCAAATTCCAATCTTCAAATCTTGGTTTTAGGTTTGCTATATCTGGAGCTTGAAGAAAGGCATCTTTACTCAATGGATTAAATAATCCTGAAGTTCTTAAATTATTTTCAACAATCGATGATATTTCTTCACCAATATTTTTTTTTTTAAGCAAGGTTTCAAATTTTTTTTGTGAATTGTTGTCAATAGATAAGGGAGAGACTGCTACTGGTAATGGATTTAGATTACCTCTAGTAATATCAACTTCAATTAAACTATATGCTTTAATTGGAAAAAATAAAATTATAATAAATTGTAATAAATAAAATCTAATATTTTTTTTCATAATTAGCCTTCTAACATCTCTCTAGCATCAAAATTTAATTGTAACTCTTTCCATCTCTCATATCCAGTCGTTGGCACTCTTAAAGGTTGACATAATTTAACAGCTCTGAGAGCACTTTCAGCTAAAACTTTATAAAAACCTTGACCTGGTCTATTCATTCTTGCATGATCTAAGATTTCTGACTTACTAACTGAACCATCAGGCTTTAACTCTAATTTAATCCTTACTAATAAATTTTCATTGTAAGGTAAACCAAGTGGGATACTCCAACAACCAAAAATTTGTGCTTTTAAAGCATCTTCCTCACTTAAAGTGAGACCTTTTTTATCAAAGTTCTTTGATTGATCTTGAGTAACTTGATCGGTTTTATTTATATTTAATGCTTTTTCTTCTTTAGATTTGTCAATTAGTGCTGCAATATTATTGGGATCAAATAACTCCTCTTTTTCAAACTCTGAAACTTGTTTTACCTCATTATCAATTTTCTCAGGATTTTGAGTATCATCTTTAATTTTTTCAACTTTTTTTACATCATCTTCAGGCATTGGAACTGCGTCTGGTTTTTTCTTTTTTACTTTTTTTGGAGGTGCTTGCTCCGAAACCAATTTTTTCTCTTTTTCTTTGGCTTCTTCAATAATCTTTTTAGCTTTTGGTGCAAAGGGAATGTTAGTTTTATCTGTTATTTGAATTAGCTCAACAGATACTATTGGCGGAAGATTTATCGGTTTTTTTGATAAGAAAGGAAGACTCATTGCAGTTAAAATTATTACAATAAAATGCAAAACAGAAGATAAGATTATACTTCTATTCACTTGATAATTACCTTTCTTTATACGGCTCTGATATCAATGCTACTTTTGTAAAACCTGAACCTGATAGAAGTCCCATAATTTCTAAAACTCTTCCATAATTAATTGTTTTATCTCCTCTTACATAAATGCGTGTATCTGTCCTATTCTTAGATACGGCAAGTACTTTAGCAATGATCTTGTCGTATTCTACTTTTGATTCTTGAATAAAAATTTCTCCCTTAGAGTTTATTGATAACGTTAGAGGCTCTTGTTCTTCAGGTAATGAGTCTGCCGAACTTTCTGGTAAATCAACTTGAACACCTACAGTTAATAATGGTGCTGTAACCATAAAAATAATTAACAAAACTAACATTACATCAACAAATGGCGTAACATTAATTTCACTCATAGGCTCTTTTGATGAACGATTAAATTTAAAGGCCATTTTCTAATTAAATAATTGATAAAAATCTTTTTGAAAAACTTTCCAATTTTTGAGAATATTTTCTACTATCATTGTTAAATCTATTGTAGGCAATAACAGCTGGGATTGCTGCTAATAAACCAAGAGCTGTAGCAAACAAGGCTTCTGCAATTCCTGGAGCAACTATTGCAAGACTAGTGTTTCTAGAAATAGCTATTGATTGAAATGAATTCATTATTCCCCAAACAGTCCCGAATAAACCAATAAATGGTGCTGTAGAACCTACAGTCGCTAAAAATGTAAAACCTTTTTCAATCTTTGATATTTGTTTCTCAATTCCTATTTCTAGTATTCCACCCATTTTTTCAACTAAATTTGTTTTAGATTTTGTTTTTAAAAGACCTTGCATTGTTTCCTTGAATAAGGATGTCATAGGATCTTCTGCATTTGCGGGTAAATTATTATAAAATGTTTCTGCAGATTTTGATCTCCAAAATTTTTCTTCAAACTCCTCAGAAGCAATATTTATTTTTTTGAATAATTTAATTTTATCAATAATAATTGCCCATGAATAAATTGAGCAAGCTATTAATAATACTATAACAGTTTTCACTATTATATCTGCTCTTATGAATAAATTAATTAAAGAAAAATCTGCACTAGATGCAAGACCCACTGCTTCTGACGCTATATCTGCTTCCATTTTGTCCTTCTCACACTCAAATGTGTCATCAATTTGTTCTAAAATACTGCTATTTATCTTGCCTAAAAGTTTCGTAATAATAGCTAGCAATTAAAATTGCATCAGCTTTATTTGCGTCTTTTTTTTTTGCTAAATTCGATGAAAAATAAGGAAATATTTCAATTGCCTTTGTTCTGCTAGCATCTTTTTCTGAGTTAATTAAATTGAAATATCTCTTCCATTTGGCAGGTCTTACAAAATACATTGGTAGCTGCATCGCAGAACACATGCCTTTAAGTATTCCAAAAGATTGACCAAAATTAAACATACTTGTAACTCCTTGGCCAGGCATGGCTGATACTTGCTCAATTATAACTCTAATATCTTTCTTATCTTTTTGTTTAATTCTTTTTATTATTTCATTATAAATTTGAGATCCATTAACCTGTTTTTTATTTTTTTTACCCTCTGTCATAGTTGGCATTTCGACAACATCTAAAATTTTTCCATCTTCAAAAAAACACATTGATCCGGATATCCCAGGGTCTATTCCAATTATGAGCATTAATTAGTCCTAAGCTCTACATTCGAATATATATTCTGAACATCATCATCGTCCTCTAATATTTCAAAGAATTCTATTAATTTTTCTTGTTGTTCATTAGATACTTTAATACTATTTAAAGGTATCCATTCGATTTCGGAAGATATAAAATTTTTTATTCTCTTTTCGAGATTTTTTTTTACATTATAAATATCACTTACAGAGCACTGTATTTCATGAAAATCCCCTTTTAATGCACATTCATCTGCACCTGCTTCTATTGCAAGCTCTAATATCTCATCCTCTGAAATTTCATTTTTATCAATCTTTATAATTCCAATCTGACTGAAATTATGAGATGCAGATCCTTGAGCGCCAAGACTTCCACCTGCTTTCTGAAAAATTGTTCTTATATTAGATGCAGTTCTATTTTTATTATCTGTTAAAGCTTCAACAATTACAGCAACTTTTTCAGGTCCAAAACCTTCGTATCTTAAATTTTCAAAATTTGACTCATTATTAACTGAAGACTTATCAATTGCTCTTTCAATATTTTCTTTCGGCATATTGGCAGATCTTGCGGCTTGAATTGCTGATCTAAGTCTCGGATTCATTGATGGATCTTTATCTCCCAGTTTAGCAGCAACTGTAATTTCCTTTGAAAGTTTAGAAAATATTTTTGATCTTTGCTTATCAGCTTTTCCCTTTTTGTGTTTAATACCTGCCCAATGTGAATGTCCAGCCATAATTTAAAACGTATTTTTTAATTGTCCACCAAAGATATAACTTTCTACATGTTTTGAAAGCCCAGTTTCTAAATCACAATCAACTATTACCCCACTCAGAGTAGCCTCTCCTATTGCAGGAAAATGTTTTACAGACTCCTCTTTAAGGAATCTATTAATTGAATTTTTTTTATCCATTCCAATAACAGAGTCGTAGTCACCACACATACCTGCATCGGTCTGGTAGGCTGTACCTTTTTTTAATATCCGTGCATCATTGGTTGGTATATGTGTGTGTGTGCCAACAACTAAGGTCGCTTTCCCATCGAAATAATGACCAATAGCATTCTTTTCACTCGTGATTTCTCCATGAAAATCTACAATTAATAAATCATAATTTTCTTTAAGCGCATGTCCATTTAAAAATTTTTTTGAGGTTTCAAAAACATCTTCACACTTTTTCATAAATACATTGCCCATTAAATTTAAAACTCCGATATTTATATTTTTAGATGTTTCATAAATTTCAAATCCTTTTCCAGGTGCTGGTTCGAATAAATTATAAGGTCTTAAAAGTCTATTTTCCTTATCAATATAACTCATTATTTCTTTTTGATCCCAAACATGATTTCCTGAAGTTATTACATTTACACCACAACTAAAAAAGTCTTTACAAATTTGTTCTGTTAGACCTACTCCAGGTTCTGCAGAATTTTCTCCATTTACAATTACAAAATCTATATTTCTTTTTTTTACTTCTGACTTCAAGTTATTTAAAATTTTGGAACATCCAGAAACTCCAACAACATCGCCTAAGAATAAAATTTTCATTCAATAATATTTTTTTCTGTAATAATACAATCAAGTCTTTTATCATATCTTTTTATAGGAAGATTTTTCACTTTTTGAAAAGAAAAACCTACACCTACTTTAAATATTTGATCTTTATTTTGTGCTCTCGATAAATATCTATCGTAATAGCCACCTCCGTAACCTAACCTATTCAAATTATCATCAAACCCTACTAATGGGATCAATAATATTTTAGGATAAATTTTAATATTTGAAATTGGTTCTGGTATACCATATTTGTTAATGTTTAAAGGTTCATTTTTTGACCATCTAAAAAAATTCATTTCATTATTTTTAGTAATTTTTGGAAGTGATAAAGTGAAATTATTATTTTCAAACACCTCTAAAATATTTAGAATATCTAATTCATAGTTAAATGGATAATATCCTCCGATATTTTTTGACTTTAAACCTTTTTTCTTTAAGAATTGAAAAAGTTTTGCTGGACTGAGATAATATTTTTTTGGGTAGTTATTTTTTCTTAATTTAAGTAACTTTTTTCTAATAGATGATTTATTCACTATAATCTAGGACAATTTTTCTAAATTAGCTTTATCTATAAAATTTGAAATTTCATTAGATGTCTGATCTATTATTTTTTCATAATTTTTTTTATTATTTTCAATTTCTTCTTTTAAAATATTGTGTTTTTCGTTTAGATCTTTAATTTCATTCTCTTTTTTATCTCTATAATCATAAACTAAACTTTTTAATTCTCTAAATTTATTTGATAATTCTTTTAATTCATTTTTTTTTTGTTCAACCTTTTTACTTGTTTCATAATATTCATCCATTATTTTTACTGCTGTTATCAAAAGCAATTTATTTTCGCCCAGATTTCCAAGATTGTTTTTTAATTCATTAAATTTTTTATTTAATTGTATAAGAAGTTCTTCTAAATGTTCCTCTTGCCCATCGTCGCAAGATAATAAAAATTCCTTACCATTAAATTTAATACTTACATTTGCCATTTATCTATTTCTTCTAATAGAGTATCTGTTTCTTGATTTAATTCATCAATTTTTTCATAAAATTCTATTTGTTTCCTCTCTTCCATTTTTTCTTTATTTTTAATCTCTTCAATTTTTTTTGACAAAGAATCGTAGTCTTCTCTTAAAAGATTAAACTTGTCTTCAAGCTCTTTTTTTTCAATTTCTAATTGATTTTTTTTATTTTCCAAATCACTAATGTTACTATCAAATTCTTGATTTTTTAAATTCAAGTTTTTTAATCTTTCTAAAACAGAGCTTAATTTTTTTTCTTTTTCACTGATAGAATTCATATATATATATTTATAATATTAAATAGATTCTTCTAAGTCTACACAGGATAATTTTGAACAAACAACACAATAACCTTGCAAATTGTATAAGATTTTTATCAATCGATGCAGTTCAAAATGCTAATTCTGGTCACCCTGGTATGCCTATGGGTATGGCTGATGTTGTGACAGTTTTATTTAAAGATTTTTTGAAATTTAATCCGAAAAATCCTGATTGGATAAATAGAGACAGATTTGTGCTTTCAGCTGGTCATGGTTCGATGCTTCTTTACTCACTTCTTTATTTAACGGGTTATAAAAGTATTTCTCTAGAAAATATCAAAAATTTCAGACAATTAAATTCTATTTGCGCTGGTCATCCTGAATATCATCCTAACTCTGGTATTGAAACTACAACAGGGCCCTTAGGACAAGGAATTTCAAATGCAGTTGGTTTTGCGTTAGCAGAAGAAGTTTTAAAAAAAAGATTTGGAAATAAAATAATTAATCACAAAACATATGTCTTGGCTGGAGATGGATGTTTAATGGAGGGAATTAGTCATGAGGCATTAAGTTTAGCTGGACATTTAAAATTAAAAAATCTTATTTTATTATTTGATGACAATTCAATTTCAATTGATGGCCCAACTAGCTTGGCTGTGTCTGATAACCATGAGAAAAGATTTAAAAGCTATGGCTGGGATTTTATAAAGATAAACGGTCACAATCACAAAGAAATATTTAAAGCTTTAAAAAGAGCCCAAAAATCAAAAAAACCAATAGCTATTTCTTGTAAAACAACTATTGGTTTTGGGTCTCCAAATAAAAGTGGTAAATCATCGTCACATGGAAGTCCCTTAGGTGAAGATGAAATAAAACTTGTTAGAAAAAAACTTAAATGGAGTCATGAAGCTTTTAAGATACCAAATGAATTATTAAGTGAATGGAGAAGAATTGGACAAAAAGCATCTCTTAAAGCAAAAAAACATGAAAATAAATATAAAAAAGTTTTTTCAAAATTTAAAAACATTAAATATTATAAAAAATTAATTGAAGAGTCTAAAAAAAACTACCTTAAAAATTTAAAACCTCTAGCTACAAGAAAATCCTCTGAATTGTTTTTAAACATTGTATCTAGAATGCCTAATCTAATAGGTGGTTCAGCTGATTTGGCTGGATCTAATAATACCAAAACTAAAGATCATACAATCATTAAACCTGGTAAATTTTCAGGGAATTATATTCATTATGGAGTCAGGGAACACGCAATGTGTGGAGTAATGAATGGAATTGCATTACACAGTGATTTAATTCCTTACGGTGGTACTTTTTTAATTTTCAGTGATTATTGTAAACCATCAATTAGATTGGCAGCCATGATGAAACAAAAAGTTATATATGTTTTTACACATGACTCGATTGGCTTAGGTGAAGATGGTCCAACACATCAGCCTATTGAGCAATTGACAAGTTTAAGATCTATTCCAAATCTAAATGTTTTTAGACCTTCAGATACAATTGAAACTTTTGAATGTTGGCAATTAGCACTTGAGAGTCAAAATACACCAAGTGTAATTGCATTAACCAGACAAGTAATTAGTCCTGTAAGGATTGAAAACTCTTCCACAAATAAATGTTCAGCAGGAGCTTATGAAATTTCAAGAACTGGAAATAATATTAGCGTAACAATTTTAGCAACCGGATCAGAAACTAGCTTAGCAAGTGACGTAAGTCATAAATTAGCCACAGATGGTATCTATTCAAAAATTATATCAATGCCTTGCCATGAATTATTTGATCAACAAAGTGAAAGTTATAAGAATAAAATTTTATGTGAAACAAATCTTGTTGTGTCTATAGAGGCGTCTGAAACAAATTTTTGGAAAAAATATACAGGGCGCAAAGGATTAAATTTTGGAATTAATAATTTTGGAAAAAGTGCCCCGTACAAAAAGATATTCGATCACTTTGGATTAAATTCAGAAAATATAACAAAAAAAATTAAAGCGAAGTTATGAAGATAAAAATTGGTATCAATGGAATGGGAAGAATAGGAAGAATGATTGTACGGTCCATTATTGAAAATAAATATAGCAATATAGAAATTAAACATATTAATAATAGAACAAGCTCTGAGGTATGCTCATCTCTACTGAAATATGATTCAATCCACGGAAAATTTGAAACAGATATAGATTTTAATGACAAATACCTAATAATAGATAAAAATAAAATTTCTTTTAGTCAAGAAACAGACTTAAATAACATCAATTGGAAAAAACATGATGTAGACTACGTTTTTGAATGTACGGGAAGATTTAATTCAAAAGAAAAGCTAGAGACTCATTTAAAAAATGGAGCAAATAAAGTAATTGTTTCAGCACCATGTGAAAATGCAGATAAGACAATTGTATACGGTGTAAATGAGTCCGTATTAAATAAAAAAGATAAAATCATTTCAGCCGCATCATGTACTACTAATTGTCTTGCTCCTGTTGCTCACGTACTGAATGAAAATTTTGAAATTGAAAAAGGTTTTATGACAACAATACACGCTTTCACAAGTGATCAAAGAATATTAGACAATTCTCATAAAGATCCAAGACGAGCTAGATCTGCAAGCCAATCAATTGTACCAACTTCGACTGGCGCATCGAAATCAATTGGTAAAATTATTCCCTCACTTAAAGGAAAATTAGAGGGTGTGGCGATGAGAGTGCCAACTCCTAATGTTTCTTTAATCGAACTTATTTTTTGTACCAAAAAAGAATTAAGTATCGAAAAAATTAATTCAGCATTTCAAAGTTTCAGTAAAAAAAATAAAGTGCTTGAGATTACAAATGAAAAACTTGTATCAGTAGACTTTAATCATAATCCCTCATCTTCAATTGTAGATGCAAGTTTAACAAGCGTTGTAGGAAAAAATATGGGTAAAATTTCAGCTTGGTACGATAATGAATGGGGATTCTCAAATAGAATGTGTGACATAGCTGAATATCTTCATAAGATCTCTTAATGAACAATATCAAGGATCACAAGACACTTAATCAAAAGAAAGTTTTATTACGATTAGACTTAAATGTGCCATTAAAAAATGGGATAATCACTGATGAAACAAGAATAAATAAAATATTACCTATCATTCAATTTTTAATCAAAAAAAATTGTAAGATAATAGTATTATCGCATATTGGAAGGCCAAAAGGAAAAATAAATTATGATCTCTCTTTAAAACCGATTTGTGATAATTTAGAAAAAAAAATAAATCAAAAAATACGTTTAATTAATGATGATATTTTTAATTTAAAAAAAGAAGATGTTTTTAAAAATTCGGATGATCAAATAGTTTTTTTAGAAAATATTAGATTTTACAAAGAAGAAGAAGAAAACAACTCTTCTTTTGCAAAACATTTGGCTGAGCTTGCCGATTTATATGTAAATGATGCATTTTCTTGTTCACACAGATTTCACGCATCTATTAATAAAATCACAGATTTTTTACCCTCTTATGCTGGATTACAATTAGAAACTGAAATAAATGCCTTAAAGAAAGTTACAAGTGAAATAAAAAAACCAATAACTTGTATAATTGGAGGGTCAAAAATTTCAACCAAAATTGGTATAATAAAAAATTTATTACCTAAATTTGATAATATTGTAATTGTTGGAGGTATGGCAAATAATATAATTAATTTTAAAGGCAATGAAATAGGTAAATCAATTAGGGAAGAAAATTGTGAAGATATTGTAAAAGAAATTTTTGAAACTTCAAAAAAATATTCTTGTAATATTATTTTTCCTAATGATGTTTTAGTTGGAAAAAGTTTTGATGATAAATCTAGTATCAAAGGACTAAATGACATAGATAACGATGATTTAATATTAGATATTGGGCCAAAAACACTTAATCAAATAAAAAATATTATTGAAATGAGCAAAACAATTCTTTGGAATGGACCAGCAGGTTATTTTGAGAACTCAAATTTTGCTAAAGGTAGTTATGAAATAGCAATGGCAATTATTAACAAGAATAAAAATAAATCTATTTACTCAGTTGTAGGAGGCGGAGACACAATTGCTGTTATAAATCAAATTAGTAGTATAAAAAATTTTGACTTCGTTTCAACTGCTGGTGGAGCATTTTTAGAATACCTTGAAGGAAAAGAGCTTCCTGGTATAAAAGCCTTAAATTAACATGTCAGAATTAAACAACATAGCACTTAAAATTCTTGAAAATGGAAAAGGTATCCTTGCTGCTGATGAAAGTACTGGAACAATGACTAAAAGATTAGAGGCAGTCAAAGTTCCCTCAACTCCTAAAAATAGATTGCTATTTAGGGAAACGCTATTCAGCGCATCTGGTATGACTGAATGTATCGGAGGAGTAATTTTATATGATGAAACAATAAAACAAGAGTCCTCAAAAAAATATTACATCCCAGAATTAATTTCAAATATGGGTAGTACACCAGGTATAAAAGTTGACACTGGTGCAAAAGTTTTAGCAAAATCTCCGGATGAGAAAATTACAGAAGGTCTAGATGGTCTTAGAGATAGATTGAAAGAATATTATAAACTTGGAGCAAGATTTACTAAATGGAGAGGTGTATATAATATTTCAAAAGAGTACCCTAGTAAACTTGCAATTCATTCAAATGCTCATGCTCTTGCAAGATATTCAGCAATGGTGCAAGAATGTAATATGGTTCCAATTGTTGAGCCGGAAGTTTTAATGGATGGTAGTCATTCAGCTGAGGAATGTTTAATAAAAACCTCTGAAGTAATAAAAAAATGTTTTGAAGAATTGATAATACACAAGATAGATTTAACAGGAATAATCTTGAAACCAAACATGATCTTGGCGGGAACTCAGTCTAAAAAAAAAATTGATTGTAAAGAAGTTGCCAAATTAACAATAAAGTGTCTTAAAAATTCTGTTCCATCTGAAGTTCCTGGAATAGCTTTTTTGTCTGGCGGTCAATCAGAAGTAGAAGCAACAGAGAACTTAAATATAATAAATAAAGAAAATGATACTAATTTTATAATGTCTTTTTCTTATGGAAGAGCTTTACAACAAAGTGCTCTTAAGCATTGGTCAAAAGATGTAAACGATTCTAAAGGTACTCAAAAAGTATTTAACCACAGGGCAAAAATGAATACTTTGGCAGCTCAAGGAAAATGGTCTAAGGAACTTGAAAATTAATAAAAAAAAGTTTCTTTACTTAGTTTCTCCAAACATAATTTTAGCCTCTTTTTATGCAGATTTAGTTAAAGTTTTGAAATCAAACAAAATTAGTTTTTTTCAATTAAGGATTAAAAAAGGTAGTTTAAAAAATAAACTAAAAATTGCAAAAAGAATAAAGAAAATTTGTAAAAAATTTAAAGTAAAATTTTTAATAAATGATGATCCTAAATTAGCAAAAAAAGTTAATGCCGATGGTTGTCATATAGGTCAAAAAGATATGAATATTGTTCGTGCAAGAAGATTATTAAAAAAGAAAATAATTGGCGTTACTTGTCATAACTCTTTAAGACTCGCAAAAAAAGCATATAAAAATAATGCAGATTATATAGCTTTTGGCGCATTTAATTCAACAAAGACAAAAAAAGTTAAATTTAGGGCTAATATTGGGATTATAAATAAATTTAAAAAGTCATCAAATATTCCAGTTGTGGCCATAGGTGGTATTAACAATTTAAATTACAAAAAACTTTTATTGAACAAGGCAGATTTTTTAGCTATCTCAGGTTACGTTTGGAATAATAAAAAATTTAAACCTCAGGAAGCGGTAAGATTATTAAAATGAAAATAAATGCAAATGAAATAAGAGTTGGAATGCTTTTAGAATATAAGAATGACTTATGGCAGGTACTTAAAACTCAACACGTTAAACCTGGAAAAGGTGGGGCTTTTGCGCAAGTTGAAATGAAAAGTGTTAATAAAAATACAAAATTAAATGAGAGATTTAGGTCAAGTGAAACTGTTGAAAAAGCATCAGTGGACGAGACGAATTTGAATTATTCTTATGAAGATGAAAATAACTATTTTTTTATTGATCCAAAATCATTTGAGCAAGTTGAAATTAAAAAAAATATTATTGGTGAAAAAGGTAAATTATTAACTGAAAATTTAGAGGTTTCAGTAAGTTTTTACAATGAAAAACCTATTTCAATAGATTTACCTAATCAGGTCAATTGCAAAATAGAGGCAACTGATGCTGCATTAAAAGGTCAAACCGTATCTTCATCTTACAAACCTGCGATTTTAGACAATGGATTAAATATCCAAGTTCCACCATTTATTGAGGTAGGTGACGAGGTTGTTGTTGACACAAGAAACTTAGAGTATATCAAAAAAATTTAATCCCGTGAAATCAATTTCTGCAAATCTAAATGTCATGATAAAAGCTAGTGAGAAAGCTTCAAAAATTTTAATAAGAGATTTTGGTGAAATTGAAAAATTACAAGTTTCAAAAAAAGGACCTTCGGATTTTGTTACTAATGCAGATTTCAAAGTAGAAAAAATAATTATTGAAGAGCTAAAAAAAGCTAAGCCAAATTATTCAATCATCAGTGAGGAATATGGAATTGAGGAAAATAAAGACAAAAATAATACTTGGATAATAGATCCAATTGATGGAACAATAAATTTTTTACATGGAATACCTCATTTTGCAATTTCGATAGCATTAAAATCCAATAATGAGATAGTTACTGGTTTAATTTTTGATCCAATAAAAAATGAAACGTTTTTTGCGGAAAAAGATAATGGTGCTTTCTTCAATAATCACAGAATTAAAGTTTCAAAAAAAAAAGAGTTGAATGATTGCTTATTTGTTACTGGAGGAAAAATTAAACAAGAGCAGCTAGATATATCTTATAGAAAATCAGGGTGTGCAGCTCTTGATATGGCATATGTAGCAGCTGGAAGATATGATGGTTATTTTCAAAATAATTTAAATCTTTGGGATATTGCCTCTGGTATTGTTCTCGTAAAGGAAGCTGGTGGCATAGTTAATGAAATAGATCTATCAATAAATAATCATATAAAAATTATAGCCTCAAGTGCAGAGATTAACTCAAAATTAGTTAAAAAATTGAATAACTTTTAATTGTTTTAAAAAATTCTTTTGTTATAAATCTCGTCATGAAAAAAAATATTCATCCAAACTATCACTCTATAAAAGTTGAAATGACTGATGGAACTCAATTTGAAACTAAATCTACTTGGGGAAAAGAAGGGGAAACTTTAAAATTAGAAATAGATCCAAAATCTCATGCTGCTTGGACAGGTGGAAAACAGAAACTGATGGATAAAGGTAGAATAAGTAAGTTCAATAAAAAATTTCAGAACTTTAAAGCAGAGAAAAAAAACTAAATGTCAAACGCTCCTTTAATGCCGATGGCAACTGCTGTTTGGCTCGTCGAAAATACAACACTTACCTTTAAACAAATTGCTGACTTTTGCAAATTACACGAAGTTGAAATACAAGGTATTGCAGATGGAGAAGTTGCAAAAGGAATAAAGGCATATAACCCAATTATTTCAGGACAATTAACAAGAGAAGAAATCGAACTTTCATCTAAAGATCATGATAGACCTTTAGAAATTAAAAGTTCTGATATAGAAATTTCTAACTCTGAAAAAAAAACCAAAAAATATATTCCTCTTTCCAAAAGACAAGATAAACCAGACTCAGCTCTATGGTTAATTCGTCAACATAATATTCTTAAGGATTCTCAAATTGCTAAATTAATCGGAGTAACAAAAAACTCTGTGACAGCTATAAGGAACAAAAGTTATTGGAATTATAATAACTTAAACCCTAAAGATCCGGTTGCGTTAAATTTGTTTACTCAGAAAGATTTAATTGAAGCTATAGAAAAAGCAGAAAGAAGAGTAAAAAGAGAAAAGAAACAAAAAGAAAAAGCAAAACTCAACCAACAAGCTTCAAATTAATGAATAAAACTAATAGACATAAAATATTAAAAGTGTTAATTAATCGCTTTTTTGGAGGTAGTTATTAAAATAGAAGTCAAAGATAATAATGTCGAGCAAGCGCTAAGAGTTTTAAAAAGGAAGCTTCAAAGAGATGGATTTTTCAAGGTAATAAAACTAAAAAATACATATGAGAAACCATCTGAAAAGAAAAAAAGAATTCTTCAAGAAAATATCAAAAGAGTAAAAAAATTAAATAAGATTAAAAATAGAATTTAAGAATACCGCGGGGTGGAGCAGTCTGGTAGCTCGTCAGGCTCATAACCTGAAGGTCGGCGGTTCAAATCCGTCCCCCGCAACC
>MDTE01076181.1_pt1 | contig 25989 bp, 30 predicted proteins | sample 811231 | NCBI WGS metagenome assembly MDTE01 (sample SAMN05326651, study PRJNA326480) | marine metagenome | isolation source: seawater | place: Indian Ocean: Red Sea | collected 2010
AGAACCTCCTGATCCGAAGTCAGGCGCTCTATCCAGTTGAGCTACAAGCGCATATAATATTAATATATCATTTTATGGAAAAAAAAATAAATTTGATTGCACAAAAAATAGATAAAAATCTTCGTATAGATGTTTATATTAACCAAAAGAAAAATGATATTAGTAGAACAAGAATCAAAAATTTAATTTTAAGTAAAAAACTCCAAATAAATGACAAGATTATCACAGACCCTTCAAAAAAAGTTTGTGAGGGAGATATTATATATTTAACAATACCTAAACCTAAAAAAGCTTCGCTAAAACCCTACAAATTTAAACTAAATATTATTTTTGAAGATAAAGATTTAATTGTTTTAAATAAACCTGCAGGAATTGTAATGCATCCAGGTGCAGGTAATTTTGATAAAACAATTGTAAATGCTTTGATGAATTACAGCAAAAATTCTCTATCAAATATTGGTGATGAACTTAGACCGGGTATAGTTCATAGGATTGATAAAAATACATCTGGCTTAGTTGTGATTGCAAAAAATAATCAAACCCATGAACACCTTTCATCTCAATTTAATAAACATTCTATCAAAAGAATATATGAACTATTAATATGGGGAAAAGTTAGACCTTCCAAAGGAAAAATTGAAACTTTAATTGCTCGTAGTTCAAGAAATAGACAGATGATGGAGGTTAGTCAAACAAAAGGCAAGAAAGCTATTACAAATTACAAAACCTTAGAAATTTTTGAAAATAAAAATACTCCCACTCTAAGTTTATTAGAATGTAAACTAGAAACTGGTAGAACTCATCAAATTAGAGTGCACATGAACTATATGGGAAATAGTATAGTGGGTGATGATAAATATAAAAAAAGATTTAAAAAAATAAAGAATATTAATCCATTGTTAGAAAAAAATCTTATTAACTTAAATAGGCAATTTCTTCATGCAAAAACAATTGGTTTTATTCATCCCAGAAAAGATAAAGAGATGATTTTTAACTCTATTTTGCCACAAGAACTTGAAATTATTCTAAAAATGCTAAGAAATACAAGTAAATAAAATATTGAAAAAAATAAAATATTAATTAGATAAACTAGCAATGAATACAGTCATAAATAATAACTTGCCTATATTAAGTAACGAGGGTGGGCTATCTGCATATTTAGAACAGATCAAAAAGTTTCCTATGTTAGATGCTGAGGAAGAATATATGCTTGCAAAAAATTGGCGTGCAACCGGAAATATGAAAGCTGCTGAAAAATTAGTTACTAGTCATCTTAGACTTGTCGCAAAAATTGCTATGGGTTACAAAGGATACGGACTACCTGTGAATGAAATGATTTCAGAAGGAAATATTGGTTTAATGCAAGCAGTTAAAAAATTTGAACCAGAAAAAGGTTTTAGATTAGCTACATACGCTATGTGGTGGATTAAAGCTTCAATACAAGAATATATTTTAAGATCTTGGAGCTTGGTAAAAATTGGGACAACTTCGGCTCAAAAAAAATTATTCTTTAATTTAAAAAAGTTAAAAAACCAAATTGCACCACAATCTGAGGGAGATTTGAGAGATGAGCATGTTTCAGAAATAGCAAATAAACTAGATGTAAACAAAGAAGAAGTGGTTTCAATGAATAGAAGATTATCAGGGAAAGAGTTTTCATTAAATGCACAGGTTGGTGAAGATGGCGATGAATGGCAAGATTGGTTAGTGGACAAAGAACTAGACCATGATCTTAAATTTGCACACCAAGAAGAAATGATTCAAAGAAAAGATTTATTAAAAGAGTCAATAAAAACTTTAAATGATAGGGAGAGGGAGATACTATATTCTAGACGATTAAATGACGACCCAACTACTCTGGAAGATTTAAGTAGAAAATATAAAATTAGTCGAGAGAGAGTGAGACAAATAGAAAATAAAGCTTTTGAAAAACTACAAAAGCATATGTTGCTTTTAGCTAAATCAAAAAATTTATTACCTGTAAATTAGATTTCAAAAGGATTTTCAATCAATATTGTATCATCTCGTTCTGGGCTTGTGGAAATACTAGATATTTTAGTCCCAATAAAGTCCTCTACAGCATAAATGTAACTTTTAGCATTATCAGGTAGGTCATCGATATTCTTAATTCCATTTGTTGAAATTTTCCAGCCTGGAAAGGTTTTGTAAATAGGTTTTATTTTTAATTGATCTTCTACAGCTGCAGGTAGGTAATCAATTTTTTTTCCATTTAAATCATATTGAACACACATTTTAATTTCATCTAATTCATCCAATACGTCAAGTTTTGTTAACGCAATGCCGTCAATACCAGAAATTTTTATTGTTTGTCTAACTAATACTCCGTCAAACCATCCGCATCTTCTTTTTCGGCTTGTTACAGTTCCAAATTCTTTTCCTCTTGTACCCAATAACTCACCAATACCATTCTTGAGCTCAGTTGGAAAAGGACCTTCTCCAACTCTTGTGGTGTAAGCCTTTGTAATGCCCAAAACATAATTTATTGAATTTGGACCACAGCCTGAACCAGTGGCGGCACTTGAGGCAACGGTATTAGATGATGTTACAAATGGATAAGTTCCATGATCAACATCTAACAAAATTCCTTGGGCACCTTCAAATAAAATTTTTTTTTTTTGTCTTTTAAATTGATCAATTTTTAACCATACAGGTTGAGAAAATTTTAAAATTTCTGGTGCAATTTTTAATAAATCATCTTTCAATTTATCTTTTTCAAAAATTTTTTTTCCTAGTCCTTTTCGAATAGCATTATGATGTGATAAAACAGACTCTAATCTTTTATCTAAATTTTCCTCTGATCTCAAATCCATTACTCTTATCGACCTTCTTCCAACTTTATCTTCATAAGCTGGTCCTATACCTCTCCTAGTTGTCCCAATTTTTCCTTTGCCTGCTGCATCTTCTCTTATTTCATCCATTTCTCTATGAAATGGTAGTATCAAATTTGCAGATTCTGAAATGATAAAATTTTGAGTATCAATATTTATTCCTTTTAATTTAATCTCTTTAATTTCATCTAATAAAGCCCAGGGATCAACAACAACACCATTACCTATTATTGAAATTTTATTTTTTCTAACAATTCCTGATGGAAGTAATCTTAATTTATATGTAACTCCATCTATCACTAAGGTATGACCTGCATTATGACCACCTTGGAATCTTATAACAACATCTGCTTGTTCTGAAAGCCAATCAACTATCTTACCTTTGCCTTCATCTCCCCACTGTGATCCAACAACTACAATATTTTTCATTATCTAAATTTTTTAATAATTTTCATCGAATTAAGATGATTTATGGGACCATTACCTTTTCCATATTTTGGGTTATTTAGTATTGCAGAATTTACATATTTAATTCCAAGGTCACAAGCTTTCTTAATACTTTTTCCACATGAAAAAAAGGTAGTTATTGCACTTGATAAAGTACACCCAGTACCATGAGTATTTTTTGTATTATATCTTTTACTTGAAAAAATTTTAATTTCAGATTTATTTAAGAACACGTCCTCAACTATTTTTGACTTTAAATGCCCTCCCTTAATTAATATATTTTTAGCTCCTAAATTAATTAATTCGTTCGCAGCTAATATCATGTCTTCTTTATTGTGAATCTTAATTCCAGTTAGTACTTCGGCTTCGGGGATATTAGGAGTAATCAAATTTACTTTATTAATTAGTTTTTTTTTTAAAACTTTTATTGCGTCATCGTTAAGTAATTTTGCACCACCTTTCGCTATCATCACTGGATCTAAAACTATCTTTTTAACTTTTAATCTTTCAATTGATTCTACAACTTTTTGAACAACTGCTGATGTGTTCAACATTCCAATTTTAATTGCATCAGGTTTTATGTCATTAGCAGTTAAAATTATTTGATTTTTGATAATATTTGGAGGTATTGGAATCACAGATTTAACACTTTGAGTATTTTGTACTGTTACTGCTGTTATAGCTGTCATTGCATATGAGCCTAAACTTGTTATTGTTTTTATATCAGCCTGGATACCTGCTCCTCCAGATGAGTCTGACCCTGCTATTACTAAAATTTTAGATTTAGGGCTCAATTTAATTTATTTTTTGAGAAATTATTTTTATACATTTTTTTAGTAATACCGTGTTTTTACTTTCTCCCATAATTCTTATCATGGGCTCAGTGCCAGACTTTCTAACTAAAATTCTGCCTTGTCCTTTGATTAATTCATTAGCTTTTTTTATAGAATTTTTAACATAAAGTCTTTTAAGTATTTGTTCATCTTTTATTTTTATGTTTTCTAAGATCTGTGGAGTTTTCTCAAACACATTAAAAAAATTACTGGCTTTTACTTTTTTATTTAAGGCTTGGATAACCTCAAGGGCTACCAATAATCCATCGCCTGTTGTTGCATATTTTCCTAAAATTATATGACCCGATTGCTCTCCTCCTAAGTTAAATTTTTTTTTTTGCATAATTTCTTTAACATACCTATCACCCACATTTGCTCTAATAAATTTTATTTTTTTCTTTTTTAAAAAATTTTCTAATCCATAATTAGACATTAAGGTTCCAACAACTCCACCTTTAAGAATTTTTTTCTTTTTCCATTGGATAGCTAAAGCAGCTATAATTTGATCTCCATCAATAATTGATCCTTTTTCATCACACATAATAATTCTATCTGCATCACCATCTAAAGAAATTCCTAAATGCGCTTTATGTCTTTTAACAAATTTTTTAAGTTTATTTGGATAAGTTGATCCACAATTTTGGTTTATATTAAAACCATTTGGTTTATTTCCAATAATAATTAGCTTGGCTCCTAATGATTTTATCATTTTAGGTGCAGATTTGTAACCAGCCCCATTTGCACAATCTATAACCACTTTCATATTCTTTAATTTAAAGTTCTTCGGTATTCTTTTTTTCAAAATATGAATATAGTCATCAGTACCAGATTCTAATCTTTTAACTCTTCCTAAAAGCTTTGGTTTAGATAGATGATTTTTTACTTTAGAGTCAATCAAATTTTCAATTTTTTTTTGTATTTTATCTGACAATTTTAATCCATCGGGACCAAAAAGTTTTAAACCATTATCATAAAATAAATTATGTGAGGCTGTTATCATTATACCAAGATTTGCGTTCATAGATTTTGTAAGCATTGCAAGACCATTAGTTGGGAGAGGACCTAATGTATAAACATGCATACCTGCAGAGGCTAAACCTGAGACCAGTGCTGGCTCGAGCGCATATCCTGAAAGTCTCGTATCTTTAGCTATAATAGCAGTTTGTTTTTTTTTCTTAAGATTTGTAAAATATTTTCCAGCAGCCAATCCAAATTTAAAAAACATATCACCATTTATATTCTCACTGTTAACATGTCCTCTAATTCCATCCGTTCCAAAATATTTCATTGGTTTTTAATCAGCTCCCTAAACACTTTTATACTTTGATTAATCTCATTAACATCGTGTACTCTCAAAAACTGCACACCTTGCATCATAGCAAAAAGGCTAGAACTAATTGTGCCTCCTATTCTTAATGAACTATCATTTGTACCTGATAATTCTTTAATAAATTTTTTTCTAGATATACCTAGTAATATAGGTAATCCTAAGGAATGGTAAATTGATATATTTTTTAATATTATCATATTATGTTTCAAATTTTTTCCAAAACCTATTCCTGGATCTAAAATAATATTATTATGTTTAATTCCATAATCTCTTAATAATTTTATTTTTTTTTCAAAAAAATCATAAATATCTAACAATACATTTTTATATTTCGGATCATTTTGCATGACATCAGGATTTCCAAGAGAATGTTGAAGAACAAAAGGCGTTTTATATTTTTTTAAAACTTTGATCGAATTTTTATCATAATTTAGACCTGAAACATCATTTATCAATTTCACTCCATATTTTATTCCTTTCTCCATAATTTCCGATTTTCTAGTATCTAAGGAAATTATTTTTTTCTTATCAATATTCTTTAAAGTATTTTTTATCCTTTTCCATTCGACTTTTAAACTTACAGGCTTTGATCCAGGTCTTGTAGACTCTCCACCTATATCAACTAAATTAGCTCCACTTTTAAAAAGATTATCTAATTGTTTTTTTGCGAGATTATTTTTATTATATTTTCCACCATCAGAAAAACTATCTGGGGTAATATTAAGTATTCCCATAATATTTGGAAATTGATCTAATTTTAGTTTTTTGAAATTATTTTTAAATTTTATAATATTTTTAATATCAATCTTTACTTTTTTTTTAACTTTAACAGGTAAATTATTAATTTTTTTTATTGATATTCTTTTTTTTGATTTCCTTGAAATAATCTCTATCTGATCAAAAGAAATATTATTATTTCCATTAATTGGTAAAGCTTTTTTTGCTTTTATTAAAAATTTAGATTTTTTACCATAATAGAAATTACACACTCTTGTGTAATATCTTGACATTAATTTTAATGAACAATTTTTGGTTTTAGTCCCAGAGCGCCCATCGCAGAACCTTTATCATCTTCAACTTTTAAATCTTGTTTGTCTGCAGGATATATATTTTTATTAATAATATTTTCGATCTCTTCCCCAGTTAAAGTTTCGTAAGTCATAAGAGCCTTCGCAATTTTATGTAAATCATCGATTTTTTCTGTCAAAATCTCTTTAGCTTTATTGTAGCCTTCATCAACTAATTTTCTAATTTCTTTATCAATCTTTTGAGCAACTTCCTCGGATATTGACTGAGTTTGAGTTACTGATCTTCCTAAAAAGACCTCTTCTTGATTTTCACCATATTCAACTGGTCCCATCTCTTCGCTCATTCCATATTTTGTAACCATTGCTCTAGCTAATTGAGTAGCTTGATTAATATCTGATCCACTTCCACCACCTGCACCTGTAGAAATATTGTCTTTTCCAAATATAACTTCTTCCGCAACTCTTCCCCCAAAACATACTGCTAATCTTGCCTTGAGGTATTTAATTGAATGACCATGTTTATCTCTTTCTGGTAAATTCATTACCATACCTAATGCTCTACCTCTTGGTATAATTGTGGCTTTATGTATGGGGTCATAAACAGGCATATTAAAGGACACTAAAGCATGTCCACCCTCATGATATGCTGTTAATTTTTTTTCATCTTCTGTCATAACCATTGAACGTCTCTCAGCACCCATCATTACTTTATCTTTAGCTTCCTCAAATTCACTTACTGTTACAATTCTTTTATTTTTTCTTGCAGCCAATAAAGCTGATTCATTTACAAGATTTGCAAGATCTGCTCCTGAAAATCCTGGAGTTCCTCTAGCAATTGTTCTTAAATTTACATCTGGTCCCATCTTGATTTTTTTTACATGAACTTTTAAAATTTTTTCTCTTCCAATAATATCAGGATTTGAAACCACTACTTGTCTATCAAATCGTCCAGGTCTCAATAAAGCTGGATCTAAAACATCTGGTCTATTCGTTGCGGCAATTATTATTACACCTTCATTAGTATCAAAACCATCCATCTCAACAAGCAATTGATTAAGAGTTTGTTCTCTTTCATCATTTCCTCCACCTAAACCTGCGCCCCTGCTTCTTCCCACTGCATCAATTTCATCAATAAAAATTATACATGGAGAATTTTTTTTACCTTGCTCAAACATGTCTCTCACTCTTGAGGCACCAACACCTACAAACATTTCAACAAAGTCTGATCCAGAGATTGTGAAAAAAGGAACTCCTGCTTCACCAGCAATAGCTCGGGCTAATAATGTTTTACCTGTTCCTGGAGGTCCGACTAACAATGCTCCTCTTGGAATTTTTCCACCAAGTCTACTAAACTTTTTTGGATCCTTTAAAAATTCAACAATTTCCTCGACTTCTTCTTTAGCCTCTTCCACACCAGCAACATCATTGAAAGTAACTTTTCCTTTAAGTTCATTCATCATTTTGGCTTTTGATCTTCCAAACCCCATTGCTCCACCTTTGCCACCTTGCATTTGTCTCATAAAGAAGATCCAAACAGCAATTAATAACAACATTGGAAACCATGAAAGCAAAACTCCAAATAGAGATGGCATTTTCTCTTCAATAGGTGCAGCTGAAATACTCACACCTTTGTCAGAAAGTTTTTCAATTAGGTTTGGATCATTTGGAGAATAAGTTCTAAAATTATCTCCATTTGAATAAACACCTTTGATATTATTTCCTTGAATCTCTACTTTTAAAACCTCTCCATTATCTACAGAAGTTAAAAAATCTGAAAATATAACTTGTTCTCCTCCTCTTATATTATTTGTTTGAGGATTTTTAAACATATTGTAAAGACCAATAGTTAAGAAAACTATAATTGCCCACATAGCTATATTTTTAAAGTTCATGAGTATAAAATAAGAATTATTATAGATTAAACAAGTGGCAATTTTGTATAATGATCAAATAATTTAATGTTCTTTAGAAATAATTACGCTTTGGTTTGCTTTTTCAATGATACAGCCTCCCAAAGTAGCTCTAAATGACCCACCTTTTTTAATATCTTTGACAATTTTATCCACTTTTTTTCCTCTGACAGAATAAAATTTTTTTCCAACAAGTCTAATTGACTTAGAAAAAGCTCTAAAAACTATCTCATAAGGTTGCTCAAAAAAACTTTTACTAATGATTAATTGATTTCTCTTAGGTGAATAAAAAGTATTCTTTTTTAAATTTTCTAACACATAAAAATTTGCAGTCTCATTTGAAGATTTTAAATTCTGAATTGTTTTATCAAACAATTTTTTGTTTAGCCCATTTTTGTGGAGTTCTAAAATTAATTTTCTAATTCTTATTCTTTGATACTTATCATCGTAATTTGATGGGTCAGTTACAAAAAAATTAAATACATATTTTGCAATATATATTAAATCTTCTTTTTTTTGATCCAACAGTGGTCTTAATAAATTTTTATTTCTTATCTTACTTTTAAGATCAAATGAAACTAGACCATTTAATCCACTTCCTCTCAATAATCTTATAAAAAAATTCTCTAACTTATCATCTTGATGGTGTCCTAAGAGAATATTGTTTATTTTATATTTGTCAGATTTTTTAAATAATAACTCGTATCTTTTTTGTCTTGCTAATGATTGAATATTCTTGGATGGTTTTTTTCCTTTCCAAGTTAAGATTTCACAATCAATATAGTATTTTTTTAAAATTTTTTTAACATGTTTAGCCTCTTTTGTTGATTGTGACCTTAATTTATGGTCAATGATTACAAATTTTACAGCCAATCTTTTTTTGATTGAATAAATTTTTGCTAAAAAAGCCAATGCTAAACTGTCAGGACCACCAGATACCGCAACTAAAAATTTTTCATTTAGACCAAGTGATTTTTCAAATTTATTATAAATTTGATTTATCTTTTTGTTTTTTAACTTTTGTTTTAAAGAATTAGGAATTTTGGTTATTACACTCAAATTTTTGAGATTCATATTTTGCTTTTTGTATCACAGATTGATTTGCATCTGGATATTGTTTTTCTACACCATTGATCATTTTACAACCCTGATCTTTTTCTCCAATCTGAACCATTGATACACCAAGCTTTAATAAATTTACAGGAGCTTTTTCACCTTTTGGATACTTTTGATATCCCTCCAAATATGCAGATGCAGCATCAGTATAAAGTTGTCTAATTCTAAATGTTTCAGCATACCAATACTGAGCATTACCAGCTAAATCATGTTCAGGATTTGTTTGCACGAATTCTCTAAACGCTCTTTCCGCCGTAGAATAATCTCCAACTTTTAGAAAACTTGTGGCAAATTCATATTGTTTATCTGGTGTGTCATTAGGTAGAATTTTTTCTTCTGCTTGAAAATTTTCAGTTACAATAGTTGCTGTTCCTTCAATAGATTGGGTTTGTTGTGAAGTTTCATTTGTTGAATTATCTTTATATGATATTGATCCCAGATCTTGAGGTTGAGAACTTCCAGGTAAAACATCTTCACTTTTTTTTGATATTTGATTATTACCATTTCCAGTATTTAAATTGCCCTCTTCAAGTTGTTGAAATCTAATTTGGTTGTCGGCTTGCACTTTTGACATCCTATTAGATAATTTGTCTAACTTAAAATTAATTTCCTCAAACTTATTAGTCAATTGTTGAAATTGGTTTTCAATTTCAGAAAGTTTTAAGAGATGTCGCGTTAAAACATCTTCTGAATTATTGTTAGAGCCAACATTAGTTTCATTATTGTTTTGATTATTAAATTCAATTGAACTTGAATAAACTGCTTTCTCCAAAGTCTTAATATCATTTTTTAATTGATCCAAAATCTCATATATATTGTGATTATCTGCAATTGAGCTTGAATGTAAAAAAAAATTTATAAATATAATGAGATTTACGATTAAAAACTTTGGTAAAAGATTCATATTTAAAGTTATGATTAAAATAATGGCAAAAAAAAGACCCTTAATTAAGTATTAATTAAGGGTCTTTAAATGTTTTAAAAAATTAGTTTGCTTTTACAGTAACTGATCTTCTATTTTTTGACCAAGCTAATGGATTAGATCCTGAGTCTACTGGTCTCTCTTTACCATAACTTAGAACAGAAATTCTATCTGAAGAAATTCCATAAGTCATAAGATAATCTTTAGCAGCATTGGCTCTTCTCTCTCCAAGTGCTAAGTTATATTCTCTAGTTCCTCTTTCGTCTGCATGTCCTTCTAAAACAATTGTGATGTTAGAATTTTTTCTTAACCATGCAGCTTGTTTTCTTAAAGTCTCTCTTGATGCTGTTGTTAAAACAGACTCATTAGTCGCAAAGAAAACCCTGTCTGGTACACCTGAAGCTAAATATTCAACTGTATCTGTTCCAGTATAAACATCACCTTGCATTTGCCCTGTTGATTTCTTTGATGTAGCACAAGCAGAAAGTGCTAAACATGCAACGACAACTAAAAAAGCGTTTTTTAGAATTTTGTTTAATTTCATTATTGCTCCTTGATCAATATTTCTTTTCCTTAACTTTTTCACAACTAATTAGATCTTTCAAGTTAAAAAATCAAGATAATATTGACTAATTACTTAATAAAGATGACCATGATGGGTCTGAGGCATCTGTGGGCGTATTAACCAGCCTCTCATTATAGCCTGTTAAATCTATTGACCATAATTTAGCAGAAAAACCTTCTCCTTTACTGTCTGTTTTTGTTTCCCTATAAAAAATTAAAACTCTTCCATTTGGTGACCAGGATGGTGCTTCTTGATAAAAATTTTCTGTTAATAGCCTCTCACCACTTCCGTCTGTTCTCATGACTCCAATATAAAATTTACCTTTATGAAGTTTTGTGAATGCAATTAAATCTCCTCTTGGAGACCAAACTGGTGTTCCATATAAACCTTTGCCGAATGAAATTCTTTTTACATTACTTCCATCACTCTCCATAATATAAATTTGTTGGTATCCACTTCTGTCAGAATTAAAACAAATATATTTACCATCGGGAGAATATGAAGGTGAGGTATCAATTGAAGGATGATTTGTAATTTTTTCAACAATTCTATTTTCTAAATCCATAGTATAAATATCTGAATTACCATCTTTAGCAAAGCTCATAATTATTTTCTTTCCATCAGGAGAAAATCTTGGTGCAAATGTCATTCCTGGAAAATCTCCGACTACTTCTTGCATGCCTGTTTCAATATCTAAAAGATATACTCTGGGCAAATTTCTGAAATAAGAAAGATATGTAACCATTTGACTTGTTGGGTTAAATCTTGGTGTTAATACAAGTTCATTTCCTAAAGTTAAAAATTTATTATTCGCACCATCTTGATCCATGATTGCTAATTTTTTAATTCGTCTTGTTTTTGGACCTTCCTCTGCAACATAAATTATTCTAGTATCAAAGTAACCTTTCTCACCAGTTAATCGCTCATAAACTTTATCAGTAATTATATGTCCAACACGTCTCCAGTTATTCGGCACTGTTGTGAAAGCTAAAGCCATCATTTCTTTTCCAGCTAACACGTCCCATAATCTAAATTCAACTCTTAATTTTTCATCTACAAAATTTACCTTACCTGTTATTAAAGCTTGTGCTTTAATTAAATTCCAATCCTCGAAACGAGGCTTGAGGTTTGCAATATCTGGTGCTTGAAGAAAAGCATCTTTATTTAATGGGTTAAAAAGTCCAGAAGTTTTTAAATTTTTCTCAACAATTTTTGAAATTTCTGATCCTAAATTTTCTTTTTTTATAATTTTTTTAAAACTTTTTCTAGAATTTTCATCTATTGATAAAGGAGAAACTGCTATTGGTAATGGATTTAAATTACCTCTCGTAATATCAACTTCTATTAGCGCAAAAACTTTTATAGGAGAAATTATAAAAAATATAATTAATAAAATTCTTATCATAAAAATATATTACCCTTCTAACATCTCTCTTGCATCAAAATTTAATTGTAATTCTTTCCATCTTTCATAACCAGTTGTTGGTACTCTTAATGGTTGACACAGTTTTACAGCTCTTAAAGCACTTTCGGCTAAAACTTTATAAAATCCTTGACCAGGTTTATTCATTCGTGCATGATCCAAAATTTCAGATTGTGATACAGTCCCATCAGGATTTAATTGGAGTTTAATTCTTACTAACAAGTTTTCATTATAAGGCAATCCTAAAGGTATACTCCAACATCCAAAGATTTGTGCTTTTAAAGCATCCTCCTCACTTAAAGACAAACCTGTGTTTTCCACACTCTTAACTTGATCTTGGGTAACTTTATCAGTTTTAGAAATTGATTCAGCACTTTCGACTTTTGATTTATCAATTAAAGCAGCAATATTATTTGGATCAAACAACTCTTCTTTTTCAAATTCTGAAACTTGTTTTACTTCATTATCAATTTTTTCTGGATTCTGTTTGTCCTCCTTAATTTTTTCAACTTTTTTAACTTTATCATCAGGCATTGGTACAGAGTCGGGTTTTATTTTTTTAACTTTTTTTGGAGGCGCTTGTTCTGAAACTAATTTTTTCTCTTTTTCCTTAATTTTTTCTATAATTTTTTTAGCTTTTGGTGCAAAAGGAATATTTGTCTTCTCAGTAATTTGAATTAATTCAACAGAGACTATAGGCGGAAGATCTATTGGTTTTTTTGCCAGAAAAGGTAAACTTAACGCTGTAATCATAATTATAATAATATGGAAAATTGAAGAGATGATTATACTTCGATGCACTTTTCTACTACCTTTCTTTATAAGGCTCAGATATGAGTGCTACTTTTGTAAAACCAGATCCTGATAACAGGCCCATTATTTCTAATACTCTTCCATAATTTATAGTTTTATCTCCTCTCACATAAATTCTTGTATCAGTTCTATTTTTTGAAACGGCAAGAACTTTGGCAATAATTTTTTCGTATTCTACTTTAGACTCTTGAATAAAAATCTCTCCTTTTGAATTTATTGTAAGTGTCAATGGTTCTTGTTCTTCTGGAAGAGAATCTGCTGAGCTTTCGGGTAAATCAACCTGAACACCAACTGTTAATAAAGGTGCTGTAACCATAAAAATAATTAATAAGACCAACATCACATCAACAAAAGGTGTAACATTGATTTCGCTCATTGGTTCTTTTGATGAACGATTAAACTTAAATGCCATTTTAAATAATTGTTAAAAATCTTTTTGCAAAATTTTCTAATTTTTGAGAATATTTAATTAAATCGTTATTAAATTTATTGTAAGCAACAACAGCTGGAATGGCTGCTAACAGGCCAAGAGCTGTAGCAAATAAAGCTTCTGCGATTCCAGGTGCAACGATTGCTAAACTTGTATTTCTTGAAATTGCTATTGATTGAAATGAGTTCATTATACCCCAAACCGTTCCAAATAATCCAATAAAAGGCGCTGTAGAACCAACAGTTGCTAAAAAAGTAAAACCTTTGTTTATCTTTGATACTTGTTTTTCTATACCTGTTTCTAACATAGTTGTCATTCTACTATTTAAATCAGTTCTTGATTTTTTTTTTAATAAGTTTTGCATCGCATCTTTAAAAACCTTTGCCATTGGATCATCAATGTTAGCTGGTAAATTATTGTAGAATGACTCAGCTGATTTAGAATTCCAAAATTTTGTTTCAAATTCCTCAGATGATTGATTAATTTTTTTAAACAATCTTAATTTTTCTATAATGACTGCCCAAGAATAAACTGAACAAACTATTAACAAAATTATAACTGTTTTAACAACAATGTCTGCACGAATGAATAAATTCATAAGTGAGAAATCAGCGCTAGAGGCAAGTCCAACTGCCTGAGTCGAAATATCAGCTTCCATGGCTTCTTCTCACACTTAATTGTGTCATGATTTTGTCTTCATATTTTTCTATTAATCTTCTATTTTGTAAGTTTCATAGTAAAAACTTGAAATTAATATAGCATCAGCCTTATTGGAGTCTTTTTTTTTTGATAATTGAGATGAAAAATATGGGAATATTTCAATTGCTCTTGTTCTGCTGGCATCCTTTTCCGAATTTATTAAATTAAAGTATTTTTTCCATTTAGCCGGCCTTACAAAAAATACTGGTAATTGCATTGCTGAACATATTCCTTTTAAAATTCCAAATGATTGTCCAAAATTAAACATGCTGGTAACTCCTTGTCCTGGCATCGCTGATACCTGTTCAATTACAACTCTAACATTGTGTTTATCAGCATTATATATTCTTTGAGATATTTCGTTAAAAATTTGAGATCCATTTACTTGTTTTTTACTCTTTTTACCATCTATCATCGTTGGCATTTCTATAACGTCAAGAATTTTACCATTCTCTAAAAAACAAATTGATCCAGATATACCGGGGTCTATGCCAATTATTAACATGAATTATTTTGTAAATTTTGCATTTGAGTAAATATTTTGAATATCATCATTTTCATCTAACGTTTCAAAAAAATTAATTAAATCTTCATGTTTTTCTTTTGAAATTTCAACATTATTAAGTGGAATCCATTCAATTTCAGTCGAAATAAAATTTTCAATTTTTTTTTCCAGTCCCTTTTTAACATTATAAATCTCATTCATTGAACATTCAATTTCATGATAATCATTTTTTGAATTACATTCATCTGCTCCTGACTCTATGGCTAGCTCAAGAATATCTTCATCTGAAATTTCAGATTTATCAATTTTTATTACTCCTTTTTGTCTGAAATTATGTGATGCAGACCCTTGGGTACCTAAACTTCCTCCAGCTTTTTGAAAAATTGTTCTAATGTTTGATGCTGTCCTATTTTTATTATCAGTAAGAGTTTCAACAATCACAGCAACTTTCTCTGGGCCAAAACCTTCGTATCTTAAGCTTTCAAAATTTAACTGATTATTAATTGAGGATTTATCAACTGCTCTTTCAATATTATCTTTTGGCATATTTGCTGATCTAGCTGCTTGGATTGCGGATCTTAACCTAGGATTCATTGCAGGATCTTTATCACCTAGTTTGGCAGCAACAGTTATTTCTTTAGATAATTTTGAAAAAATTTTTGACCTTTGTTTATCAGCTTTACCTTTTTTATGTTTTATTCCAGCCCAATGCGAATGTCCTGCCATATATTTTTAAATTTTATTTAATTGTCCACCAAAAATATAACTTTTAATATTTTTTGCTAGTCCTGTTTCCACATCACAATCTACTATAACACCACTTAAAGTGGCTTCACCAATTGCTGGAAAATGTTTAACTGAATTTTTTTTCATAAATCTATTTATAGAATTATCTTTATTCATTCCAATAACTGAATCATAATCACCACACATACCTGCATCTGTCTGATACCCTGTTCCATTTTTCAAAACTCTAGCATCATTGGTGGGTATATGTGTATGAGTTCCAACTACTAAAGTTGCTTTTCCATCAAAATAGTGTCCAATCGCATTTTTTTCACTAGTTAATTCTCCATGAAAATCAACTACCAGAAAATCAAAATCTTTTTTTAATTTATACTTTTCAATAAATTTTTTTGAAGTTTCAAAAACATCCTCACATTTTTTCATAAAAATATTTCCCATTAAGTTAAGAACTCCAATTTTGAATTTTTTTGAGGTCATATAAATTTCAAAACCTTTGCCTGGTACAGGCTCGAATAAATTTTTTGGTCTTAATAGTCGATTTTCTTTATCTATATAATTTATTATATCTTTCTGATCCCACACATGATTGCCAGTTGTAATTACATTTACACCACATTTAAAAAAATCTTCACATATTTCTTTAGTTAAACCAACACCAGTCTTATCTGCATTTTCACCGTTAACAATGACAAAATCAATTTGATTCATTTTTACTTGATCTAAAAGATTAGTCATTATTTTTGAGCAGCCTGAGATTCCTACAACATCTCCTAAAAATAATATTTTCATCTTATTTATTCTTTTCAGTGATAATATAATCTAACTTTATATCATATTTATTAATTGGAATTTTTTTAATTTTTTGGAATGAATAAGCTATTCCAATTGTAATAATTTTTTTTCTTTTTTTTATTTTTTTTAAATATCTATCATAAAATCCACCTCCATAACCAATTCTGTTAAAATTATTGTCATAAGCTACAAGGGGAACTAATAAAATATTTGGATACTTAATTTTTTTTGATATTGGCTCTGGTATCCCGTACATGTTTATAATTAGAGGCTCTTTGACTGACCAGTTAAAAAAATCCATTTGAGAATTCTTTTTTATTTTAGGTAATGAGATTAAATAATTTTCTTTTTCAAATTTCTCTAAAATTTCTAATATATTTACCTCATAATTATAGGGATAATATCCCCCAATAATTTTATTTTTTATTTTTTCTTTTTTCAATAATTTTAAAATGTATTGAAAATCAATTTTTAAATTCAAAAAACTTTTTTTCTCTCTTATTTTTAATATTTTTTTTCTAATTACAGATTTGTTCACAGAGATTTTAGGATAAATTTTCTAAATTAGCTTTTTCTACAAAATTTGAAATTTCATTTGCTGCCTCATCTATCAATTTTTCATAATTTTTTTGATTTACTTCTATTTCATTTTTTAATTTAAGATGATTTTCATTTAATTCACTGATTTCTTGTTCTTTTTTATCCCTATAATCATATATTAATGTTTTTAGTTCTATAAATTTTTTTTTAAGATTATTTAATTCTTCTTTTTTTTTCTCTACTTTTTTTTTTTGTTTCATGGTATTCATCCATTACTTTTACTGCTGTAATTAATAAAAGTTTATTTTCCCCCAAGTTCCCTAAATCATTCTTTAAACTATTAAACTTTTGATTTATTTGAATTAATAATTCTTCTAAATGTTCCTCTTGACCATCGTCACAGGACAACAAAAATTCTTTTCCATTAAATTTTATACTTACGTTTGCCATTTATCTATTTCATTTAATAAAGTATCTGTTTCTTGATTTAGTTCATCAATTTTTTCTGAAAATTCTAATTGTTTTTTTTGTTCAATTTCCTCTTGATTTTGGAACTCATCTAATTTTTTATCTAAATCATTATATTCCTCTAACAAACTTTTGTATTTTTCCTCCAGTTCTTGCTTTTCAATTTCTAATTGATTTTTTTGAATACTTAAATTCTCAATGTTTTTTTTATCATTATTTTTTAGATTTAAATTTTTTAATTTTGTTAACGCTAAATTAAGTTTTTTTTCTTTTTCGATCACAGAATTCATATATATATGAATATAATATTAAATTGAGTCTTCTTAGTCTAGACAGGATAATTTTTTGAAAAAAGAATATAAAGAATTGGCCAATTGTATAAGATTTTTATCGATTGACGCTGTCCAAAAAGCAAATTCAGGCCATCCAGGTATGCCTATGGGAATGGCTGATGTTACAACAGTCCTTTTTAAAGATTTTTTAAATTTTAATCCAGAAAATCCAAGTTGGGTAAATAGAGATAGATTTATTCTATCTGCAGGTCATGGATCTATGTTACTTTATTCAATTTTATATCTAACTGGTTATAAGAGTATATCATTACATGATATTAAAAATTTTAGACAATTAGATAGTATTTGTGCTGGACATCCAGAGTACCATCCAAATACCGGGATAGAAACTACAACAGGTCCTTTGGGACAAGGAATTTCTAATGCAGTGGGTTTTGCAATATCTGAAGAAATTTTGAGAAAAAAATTTGGAAAAAACAAAATTAATCATAAAACTTATGTGCTAGCTGGTGATGGATGTTTAATGGAAGGTATAAGTCATGAGGCTTTAAGTTTAGCAGGACATTTAAAACTTAAAAACTTAATTTTACTTTTTGACAATAATTCAATTTCCATTGATGGACCAACAAGTTTAGCAGTTTCTGATGACCATGAAAAGAGGTTTAAAAGTTATGGTTGGGATTATGTAAAAATTAATGGTCATAATTATAATGAGATATTTAAAGCTTTTAAAAAAGCGTATAAATCAAAAAAACCTATAGCTATCTCTTGTAAAACAACTATTGGCTATGGATCGCCAAATAAAGCTGGTAAAGCATCATCTCATGGAAGTCCTTTGGGTGAAGATGAAATTAAATTAGTCCGAAAAAAACTAAAATGGAACTATGAGCCTTTTAATATACCAAATGAGTATTTAAATGAATGGAAGAAAATTGGAAAAAAAGCTTCACAAAAAGCAAAAAAGCATGAGCTTAAATATAATAAAGATTTTCTAAAGTTTAAAAATTTTAAATCATTAGAAAATGTCATTGAAAAAACAAAGAATGACTTTTTAAAAAATTTAAAACCACTTGCTACTAGAAAATCTTCTGAAATGTTCTTAAACCTCGTAACTAAAGTGCCTAATTTAATTGGTGGTTCGGCTGATTTGGCTGGATCAAATAATACAAAAACTAAAAATCATAAAGTAATAAAACCAGGTAATTTTTCTGGGAATTATATTCATTATGGAGTTAGAGAGCATGCGATGTGTGGAATCATGAATGGAATTGCATTGCACAGTAATTTAATTCCATATGGAGGCACATTTTTAATATTTAGTGACTATTGTAAACCATCAATCAGATTAGCAGCAATGATGAAGCAAAGAGTTATTTATGTTTTAACACATGACTCTATTGGTTTAGGTGAAGATGGTCCAACTCATCAGCCTATTGAACAGTTAACTAGTTTAAGATCTATCCCAAATTTAAATGTTTTTAGACCTTCAGATACAATTGAGACTTTTGAATGCTGGCAATTAGCTCTTGAAAGTAAAGATGCTCCAAGTGTAATAGCATTAACAAGACAAGGAGTTAATCCTGTAAGAGTAGAAAAAACTTCTAAAAACAAGTCATCTTTTGGTGCTTATGAGGTCTTAAGGACGGGTGACAATATTAGTTTAACAATTTTAGCAACTGGCTCAGAAACTAATTTGGCAATTGATATAGGTCATAAATTAGCCACAGATGGTATCTATTCCAAAATAATATCAATGCCTTGTCACAAATTATTTGATCAACAAAGTGAGGAATATAAAAATAAAATTTTAGATGAAACTAGTCTTGTTGTCTCTATAGAGGCCTCTGAAACAGATTTTTGGAAAAAATATACTGGAAATAATGGATTAAATTTTGGAATTAATGATTTTGGAAAAAGTGCTCCTTACAAAGAAATATATGACCATTTTGAATTAAATTCTGAAAGTATAATTAGAAAAATTAAAAAAAAGTTATGAAGATAAAAGTTGGTATCAATGGAATGGGTCGAATAGGGAGAATGATAATTCGATCTATAATTGAAAGCAACAATAAAAATATAGAGATTAAACATATCAATAATAGAACAAACTCTGAAGCTTGCTCGACTCTTTTAAAATATGACTCAGTTCACGGAAAATTTGATGCTGATATTAGTTTTGATGACAAACACCTTATTATAAACAAAAATAAAATTACTTTTAGTCAAGAAACAGATTTAACAAATATTAACTGGAAAAAGTATGATGTAGATTATGTTTTTGAATGTACTGGTAAATTTAATTCAAAAGAAAAATTACATGCTCACATAAATAATGGAGCAAAAAAAGTTATTGTTTCAGCTCCATGTAAAAATGCTGATAAAACTATAGTTTTCGGCGTTAACGAGGCACAGTTGAATAAAAATGATAAAATTATTTCTGCTGCATCATGCACAACGAATTGTCTTGCACCAGTAGCTCACGTTTTAAACGAAAATTTTGAAGTTGAAAAAGGTTTCATGACAACAATTCATGCATTCACAAGCGATCAAAGAATTTTAGATAATTCTCATAAAGATCCAAGAAGAGCTCGATCTGCTAGTCAATCTATTGTACCAACATCAACTGGTGCATCGAAATCTATTGGAGAGATTATACCCTCTCTAAAAGGAAAATTAGAAGGAGTAGCTATGAGAGTGCCTACTCCAAATGTTTCATTGATTGAACTTGTCTTTTGTACAAAAAAAGATTTAAGTGTGGAAAAGATTAATTTAGCATTTCAAAACTTTAGCAAAAAGAACAAGATTCTTAAAATCACTCAAGAAAAACTTGTATCTATAGACTTTAATCACGATCCTGCTTCTTCAATTATTGATGCAAACTTAACAAGTGTTATAGGAAAAAATATGGGTAAAATTTCAGCCTGGTACGATAATGAATGGGGTTTTTCAAACAGAATGTGTGACATAGCGGAATATGTTTCTAAGATTTCTTAATGAATAATATTAGAGATCATGAAAATCTTGGTGGAAAAACTGTTTTGCTAAGATTGGACTTAAATGTTCCTTTTAAAAACGGAGTAATCTCAGACGACACAAGAATAAATAAAATTATACCTGTTCTTGATTTTTTAATTAAAAAGAAATCAAGAATTATAGTGATTTCTCATGTTGGTCGACCAAAAGGTAAAGTAAATAAAATTCTTTCGCTAAAGCCAATCTGTAAAAATTTAGAAAAAAAAATAAACAAAAAAATTAAATTGTTAGATGAGGATATTTTAAAACTAAAAAAAGAAGATTTATTCCAGGATCCAAATGATCAAATAGTTTTTTTTGAAAATATAAGATTTTACAAGAAAGAAGAGGAAAATGATGCTTCTTTTGCAAAACATTTGGCTGGGTTTGCTGATTTGTATGTAAACGACGCTTTTTCTTGTTCACATAGGGCTCACGCGTCAGTGAGTAAAATTACTGAATTTCTCCCATCTTTTGCCGGATTGCAATTAGAAACTGAAATTAATGCTTTAAAAAAAGTTACAACTGAAATTAAAAAACCTATTACTTGTATTATTGGGGGTTCAAAAATATCAACAAAAATTGGAATAATAAAAAATTTAATTCCTAAATTTGATAATATTATAATAGTTGGTGGAATGGCCAATACCATTATTAGTTACAAAGGAAATAATATAGGTAAATCAATTAAAGAAGAAAATTGTGAAACGATAATAAATGCAATTTTTAAAACTTCAAAAATTCACCCTTGTAAAATTACTTATCCAGAGGATGTTTTGGTTGGAAAAAATTTAAATGATAAATCACAAGTTAAAGAATTAAATAATATAAAAGATGATGATTTAATATTAGATATTGGACCTAAAACAATTAATAAAATTAAAGACATTATAGAAATTAGTAAAACAATTTTGTGGAATGGACCTGCTGGTTATTTTGAAAATCCTAATTTTGCTGAAGGTAGTTATCAAATTGCAAAAGCAATTATAAAAAAAAATAAAGACAACTCAATTTATTCCGTAGTCGGAGGAGGCGACACAATAGCTGTTATAAACCAATTCGAAACAATAAAAGATTTTAACTTTGTTTCAACTGCAGGTGGAGCTTTTTTAGAATACCTTGAAGGAAAAGAACTGCCTGGTATAAAGGCCTTAAATTAATATGACTGAATTAAATAACATCGTACTTAAAATTCTAAACAATGGAAAAGGAATTCTAGCTGCTGACGAAAGTACTGGGACTATGACCAAGAGATTAGAAGCAGTTGAAGTTCCATCATCTCCAGAAAATAGATTGTTATTTAGAGAAACACTATTCAGTGCATCGAGTATGACAGATTGTATTGGAGGTGTTATTTTATATGATGAAACAATAAAACAGGAGTCTTCAAGGAAAAATAAAATTCCAGAATTAATTTCAAAAATGGGCTCAGCCCCAGGCATAAAAGTTGATACTGGCGCAAAAGTTCTTGCAGGTTCTCCAGATGAAAAAATTACTGAAGGCTTAGATGGTTTAAGAGAAAGACTGAAAGAGTATCACAAACTTGGTGCAAAATTTACAAAATGGAGAGGTGTTTATAGTATATCTAAAACTTATCCTAGCAAACTTTCGATTCAAGCCAATGCACATGCGTTAGCAAGATATTCTGCTCTAGTTCAAGAATGCGGTATGGTTCCGATAGTTGAGCCAGAAGTATTAATGGATGGAGAACATTCAGCGAAAGATTGTTATCAGAAAACTTCAGAAGTAATAAAAAAATGTTTTGAGGAACTAATATTACATAAAGTTGATTTAAAAGGAATTATACTTAAACCAAATATGATCTTACCTGGAAGTAAATCCAAAAATAAAATTTCAAATGAGGAAATTGCAAAATTAACCTTAGAATGTCTAAAAAACTCAGTTCCATCAGAAGTTCCTGGAATTGCTTTTTTATCTGGAGGTCAATCAGAAATAGAGGCAACAGAAAATTTAAATTTAATAAATAATTATAATAACACTAATTTTATATTGAGTTATTCTTATGGACGAGCACTTCAACAAAGTGCCTTAAAATTTTGGTCTAAGAATACACAGAATATTGAAGGTACTCAAAAGATTTTTAATCACCGGGCAAAAATGAATACATTGGCCGCTCAAGGAAAATGGTCTAAAGATCTTGAGATATAATAAAAAAAAATTTATCTATCTTATCTCTCCCTTAAAAATATATAAATTTTTCTATGATGACTTAATAAATATCTTCAAACAAAAAAAAGTCAGTTTTTTTCAATTAAGACTTAAAAAAGAAAATTACCAAAAAAAATTAATTATTGGAAAAAAAATAAAAAAAATATGTCAAAAATTTAAAGTAAAATTTTTGATAAATGATGATGTTTATCTTGCAAAAAGATTAAACGCAGATGGTTGTCATTTAGGTCAAAAAGATATGAATATTTTTGATGCAAGAAAATTAATAGGGAATAAAATAATAGGAATAACTTGTCATAATTCAATTCGGTTAGCAAAAATTGCTATATTAAATAAAGCTGACTATATAGCTTTAGGAGCTTTCAACACATCAAAAACTAAAAAAGTTAAATATAAAGCTTCAATTAATTTACTTAAAAAAGCCAGAAAGCTTACTCAAACTCCAATTGTTGCTATTGGTGGAATAACATCAAAAAATTATAAAAAACTCCTGTTGAATAAAGCCAACTTTTTAGCTATCTCAGGCTACATTTGGAAAAATAAAAAACAAAAACCTATAAAAGCAATTAAAAACTTAAAATGAAAATAAATGCAAGTGAAATAAGAGTTGGAATGTTATTAGAATATAAAAACGATTTATGGCAAGTTCTAAAAACACAACATGTTAAACCTGGTAAAGGTGGAGCTTTTGCTCAAGTAGAGATGAAAAGTGTAAACAAGAATACGAAATTAAATGAAAGATTTCGCTCAAGTGAGTCAGTTGAAAAAGCTTCGTTAGAAGAAACTAAATTTAATTTTTTATATCAAGATGACATAAATTATTTTTTTATGAATCCTGTATCTTTTGAACAAATTGAAATAAAAAAAGAAATAGTTGGAGAGAAAGGCAAGTTGCTTACAGAAAATCTTGAGGTTGTCATAAGTTTTTTCAATGATTTACCATTATCAGTTGATTTGCCAAATCAAGTAACTTGTAAAATAAAAACAACTGATGTTGCTTTAAAAGGTCAGACTGTTTCATCTTCTTATAAACCAGCAACTTTAGAAAATGGATTAAATATTCAAGTACCTCCATTTATTGAGTCAGGAGATGATATATTAATTGATACAAGAAATTTAGAATATATAAAAAAAATTTAAGTTCATGAAATCAATTTCAGCAAACCTAAATATAATGATTAAAGCCAGTGAGAAGGCTTCTAAAGTTCTTATTAGAGATTTTGGTGAAGTAGAAAAATTACAAGTTTCTAAAAAAGGCCCAAATGATTTCGTTACAAACTCTGATCTTAAAACTGAAAAAATAATTATTGATGAGTTAAAAAAAGCCAGGCCTAATTATTCAGTAATAAGTGAAGAAAATGGATCCCTAAATAAAAAAGATAAAAACAATACTTGGATTATTGATCCTATAGATGGAACAGTAAATTTTTTACATGGTATACCTCATTTTGCAATTTCAATCGCACTTAAATCAAATAATGAGATTGTATCAGGATTAATTTATGATCCAATTAAGGATGAAATGTTTTTTGCAGAAAAAGATAGTGGTGCTTTTTTTAATAATCATAGAATTAGAGTTTCCAAAAAAAATAAATTAAACGATTGTTTATTTGCGACTGGAGAACCAGTAAAAAATGAAACTAATATCTCTTACAGAAAATCTGGATGTGCAGCATTAGACATGGCTTATGTAGCATCAGGTCGATATGATGGATATTTTCAGAGCAATTTAAATATTTGGGATATTGCTGCAGGAATTATACTTGTCAAAGAAGCAGGTGGAACTTTAAATGAAATAGATCTCTCGGCTAATAAAAAAATAAAAATAATAGCATCTAATGCTGATATTAACTCAAAATTGCTAGAAAAATTGAATAACTTTTAATTGTTTTAAAAAAATCTTTTGTTATAAGTCTCGTCATGAAAAAAAACATACATCCTGATTATCACACTATAAAAGTTGAAATGACAGATGGTTCTCAATTTGAAACAAAGTCAACTTGGGGCAAAAATGGTGATACATTAAAATTAGAGATAGATCCCAAATCACATTCTGCTTGGACTGGTGGAAAGCAAAAATTAATGGATAAAGGAAGAATAAGTAAATTCAATAAAAAATTTCAAAATTTTAAATCAGAAAAAAAAAACTAAATGTCTAATGCTCCCTTAATGCCAATGGCAACTGCTGTTTGGCTTGTTGAAAATACAACTTTAACATTTAAACAAATTGCGGATTTTTGCAAACTTCATGAAGTTGAGGTTCAGGGCATAGCAGATGGAGAAGTTGCAAAGGGTATTAAAGCTTACAATCCGATTATTTCTGGACAACTCACGAAAGAGGAAATTGAGTTATCTTCAAAAGACTCAAACAGACTTTTGCAAATTAAAAGTAATGATATTGAAATTTCTAACTCAGAGAAAAAAATTAAAAAATATGTGCCTTTGTCAAAACGTCAAGATAAACCAGACTCCGCATTATGGTTGATCAAACAACATAGTATTCTAAAAGACTCGCAAATTGCAAAACTTGTTGGAATAACAACAAACTCTGTAAAGTCTATAAGAAATAAAAATTATTGGAATTATAATAGCCTAAACCCTAAAGATCCAGTAGCTTTGAATCTTTTTACTCAAAAAGAATTAATTGCAGCTATTGAAAAAGCTGAGAGAAGAATAAAAAGGGAAAAAAAAGAAAAAGATAAACTTACACAGTCAAAATAATTTAAAAAATATGATTAAAATAAATAGACATCAAAATATAAAAGTGATACTTAAACGTTTTTTTGGAGGTTGTTATTAAAATAGAAGTTAAAGATAATAATGTAGAACAAGCTTTGAGAGTTTTAAAAAGAAAGCTTCAAAGAGATGGTTTTTTTAAAGTAATTAAGTTAAAAAATACTTATGAAAAACCCTCTGAAAAGAAAAAAAGAATTCTTCAAGAAAATATTAAAAGAGTAAAGAAGTTAAATAAACTTAAGAATAGAATTTAAAAATACCGCGGGGTGGAGCAGTCTGGTAGCTCGTCAGGCTCATAACCTGAAGGTCGGCGGTTCAAATCCGTCCCCCGCAACCAATTA
>MDTE01152714.1_pt1 | contig 25977 bp, 22 predicted proteins | sample 811231 | NCBI WGS metagenome assembly MDTE01 (sample SAMN05326651, study PRJNA326480) | marine metagenome | isolation source: seawater | place: Indian Ocean: Red Sea | collected 2010
AGCGGCACACCCACCAAGGCAGTCACCAATAACGCTGCACCAGGGGTAGACCACGCCGTCAGCATCGGGGTCTTGAAATACAGCGACAAGCCTATAGAGGTGGCGCCCATGCCAATGCACAAGGCCCCCAGCCACGAGGCGATCTCCGCCTGGTTGGCGCCCGCGGCCTGCGCCGCTTGAAAAATGAGCACCACCGAGCTAGTGAAGCCGACCAGCACCGCCACGAATCCGGCGGTGACGCTGGAGACACTGAAATCACGCCACATGAGCTGAGCCTGCGCGCCTATGGGAAAGTTGAGCAAAGTCGATTGTATGCGATCGCAGTTCGGCCTGATGCAGACGAGATCTTGGCTGATGCTTTACGCTACTCTTCTCCGCCAAATTCGACTCAATGGATACGTCTATGAGAATCGCAGTCATTGGCGCGGGCGCCATGGGCTCGGTCTACGCAGGCCTGCTGGCAGACGCTGGCAATGAGGTGTGGGCCGTCGACGTCTGGCGTGAGCACCTGGAAGCTATAGAGAGCAGCGGGTTGCGTGTCGAGGGCGCCAGTGGCGATCGGGTGGTGGATTCGGTTCGAACCACCAGCGACACCAGCAAGGTGGGCCACTGCGAGCTCATTGTCATCGCTACCAAGGCGGCCGGCGTCGAATCCGCCGCTCAATCCATCGAGCCGCTAGTGGCACCGGACTCAGTGGTTTTGACCATTCAAAACGGCCTCGGCGCGGGCGAGCGAATCGCACGGTATCTACCCACCGAGAACATCCTGCTCGGCGTGGCGGGTGGATTCGGGGCTGTCATGCGCGGCCCCGGACATGTGTTTCACAATGGCATGGAGCTCATCCGCATCGGCGAGATGCAAGGCGGGCTCAGCGACCGGGTGGAAGCCGTCGCCCGGGTCTGGAGTGAGGCGGGCTTCAACGTGAAGGCATTCGAAGACATCAACCAACTGGTGTGGGAAAAGTTCATCTGCAACGTCACCTTCAGCGGACCCTGCACCGTGTTTGGCCACACCCTGGGCCAGCTCATGGCCGACGAGAACGGCTGGCCTATCGCGCTCGGTTGTGCCGTCGAAGCGTACGATGCGGGTCGCGCCAAAGGGGTGACCTTGGGGTTCGAGGATCCGGTCGCTTATGTAACTGCATTCGGCGAAAAAATGCCCAACGCCAAGCCATCGATGTATCTGGACCATCTGGCCAGTCGACGCTCGGAAATCGACGCCATCAATGGCATGGTCCCGGTCGTCGCGAGTCAGGTTGGCACGCTGGCGCCGTTCAACGAAGTCATCAGCGCGATCGTGCGTTCACGCGAATCGGCATTCTGAGAACCGGTCTCGGCCAGTTCTGTTGTCAGGTGAGCTTCTGCTCTGCGATAACGATGCCGTCCTCATCCGCATAAAGATAAGCACCAGCCGCAAACCTGACGCCACCGAAGCTGACCTCCACATCACGTTCACCAGTACCCTGCATGCCGCTTCGTGACGGGTTCGAATTCAACGCGCGAACACCGAGCTCGATGGTTGCGAGCTCCGCCGCATCCCGTATGCACCCATTGATGACAACCCCAGCCCAACCATTCGCGGCTGCCTTCGCCGCCATTTTATCGCCCATCAAGGCTGCCCCCAGATAGCCCCCACCATCGACCACCAGCACCTGAGCGTCACCCGGCTCACCGAGGATGTCTCGAATCAGAGCGAAGTCCTTGTCCACCTTCACGGTTCGCACGGATCCGTGAAAACGGGCGACACCGCCGTAGTTTCGAAACCCGGGTGCGACCACCTGCAGCACATCGCCGTGCTGATCGCAAAGTTCCGACGTCTCGTAGCTCATTTTGTCTCCGAATTCCTGTCAGCGCTCATCGCGCCGCAGCATAGCAGCGATCGGGGCGCCGGTTGAGTTGCGTGGCCCTGGGGTTACTCGGTAGGGTCGTGAGGGTGAACGCACGACACATATTCCTCTACATCGTGATCGCGAGCAGTGCGCTGGTGGCGGCGAGGGCCAGTCACGACTTTCTGCTGCCCCTCAATGTCGAACTCACACCGCCCGATGCCGCGGTGCCGCCCACATGTGCACGCTTCTTCGCGGAGGACGGCTGGGGCAATGGCGCGTGGGACGACAAACGCCCGCATGCGCTGCTACTACTTGGCATCGATTTCGACTGTAGGGTCGAGGTGCTGTATGGCTATGGTGGCTATGACCACGACGGCACCGGCGAATGGCTGTCGCTGTCGGGCTTCATTCGCGGGCACTCCCTGGTGGTGCCCATCGACATCTATGCTGCCGACGCAGAATATGAAATCAACGCCGAGGCGACCGAACTCTCCGGTCGTTTTCGCAGCCGCGACGGCATCCGCACGGCACGCGTCACATTGACCAGGCTCTGAGTCAGAGCAACTCGAGATGCGCCCCTCGTGGGCCGGTACCGCTGATTCGACCCACCTTAGAGGGACACGCTGAGCACACCACGACCAGCGGCTCCAGCGCACGAATTTCCACGTAGTCGCCAGGCCGTGCCGCTGATGTCTCATCGCTCAAGCTGCCATCGGCCGCCACCAGAGCATGCTCGAACAAGTTCCAAGGGCAAGGGATTGCGTCCAGCTCCAGGTCTCGGGTAAGCATCACTTCACGCAGATTGTCCTCGCAGTTCGGATGGGTCTGGTCGTGCCCGTAGAACCGATAGCTGGCAGCGCTGCATGCCGCATGTAAGGTGTCGTGGATACCTGGCGAGGTGTCGGCCTCGATGCGCAGCATCGCTCGGAATCGATTGCTGACCAGACTATCTCCGGGCTTGAACAAAATGCGATAGGTCGCAGAACGGCTGTGCTCCATGGAAAGCTGCTCACGCAGGTCGCTCGCCAGGAACGCCCAGGTGTCGACCACTTGCCCACCGAAGCTGTTGACCACTCGGATACATTGCCCGGCGGCGACGTCGACGGCCACGGCCGCCCCGGCGGAGATCTCAATTCTGTTCGTCGCACTGGTCAAAACACGGACCTCGAGTGACCTAACCCATCGCTGAACCCCCTGAGGCGACTGCGCTACCGGCGTGAACCGGTGGCAGCAAAGCCGTACAGTAGGCTACTTGGTAGTGTACCGCGTTGGGGTCGCGTGGGCAGAACCTACCGTGCCGTTCAAGATAGAATTCAGCCACGCATACCCGCAACGAGTTTTGTTGCACAAGCTTCGAGCCCGTCACCGATGACAGACACCACCCACCAGCAGTTGCTCGACAATGCTTCGGCGTTCGCCCTCGACACGGTGGCGCCCGGCGCCGAACAGTGGAATCGCGACGGCCGCATCCCGGACGCGGTGTACAAGCAGGCGGCAGAACTCGGTCTGTGCCGGCTCAAGGTGCCGGTCAGCGAGGGTGGTCATGGTTTGGACGCCACGCTGATGACCCAGGTGCTCGAGCGCATCGCTGCGCAGTGTTTCGCGACCGCGTTTTCCTTCGTCGTACACAACAATCTGACCGGACGGCTCGCACAGATCGCCAGTGACGGCATCAAAAATCAACATCTGTCAGGACTGATGTCTGGTGAGCGCATCGGCGCCTTCCTGCTTACCGAGCCCGGCGTTGGAAGCGACGCCACCGCCATCACCACGCGTGCCGAACGGGTCGATGGCGGCTGGAAACTCAACGGCGAGAAAGCCTGGATCAGCAATACCGCCGTCGCGTCGACTTTGAGTGTTTATGCACAAACGGATCCAGAGGCCGGGGCGCGCGGAATTGGCTGTTTCATCGTCGACGCATCGACACCAGGCGTGGTCCGGCTCCCCGGGTATGACTTGCTCGGCGGTCACGCACTCGGTACCGGCGGATTCGAGCTTCATGATTGTGTGGTCGGCGACGAAGCCATGATGGTTGCGCCAGGTGATGGCTTTCGCGCCGCCATGCAAGGTATTGACCTGGCCCGCATCAATGTGGCGGCCATGTGCGCCGGCATGCTCGAGAGAGCACTCGATGTCGCAACCGAATACGTCAGCAGCCGGACGGCATTTGGCAAAACGGTGTCGGCATTTCAGGGCGTGCAGTGGATGCTCGCCGATGTGGCCACCGATCTGGTCGCAGTCAGATTGCTCGCTGCTGATGCGGCCCGGTTGAGTGACGCCGGTGAAGCGGTCACTGTCGCAGCGGCACACGCCAAAAAATTCGCAACCCGGGTAGCGCTTTCACGAATTGCAGACTGTATGCAGGTGATGGGGGCAACAGGACTGTCACGCGAGTTTCCACTCGCGCGTCATCTGGCCGCCGCCAAAATGGCCCAATACCTCGATGGTGCAACAGAGATTCAAAACGTGGTGATCAGCCGCGCCTTGTTCAAGCGCTGAGCACCCTTTTCAAAAGGAAAGACCAGTATGTCCGTCTACGACCTCGACACGACCGACGCCCTGTTGTCGACGACCCGTTCCGTGCGCAAACGCCTGGACCTCGACAAGCCCGTATCACGCGACATCATCACGCGTTGTATCGAGCTCTCCACCCAGGCCCCAACGGGCTCCAATCAGCAGAACTGGCGCTGGATGGTGGTGTCCGATGCAGACAAGCGCAAGGAACTCGCCGACATCTACAACACTGGCGCGGCTGAATATCTGGGTGTCGGTGACGACGTACTCACCGTCGAAGACGCCCAGACCAATCGCGTGCTCGATTCAGCTCGTTACTTGATGACCATCCTGCATCGCGTCCCAGTTCATGTCATACCCTGCATCAAGGTCGACGCCACCCCGGAAACCAGCAGCGTCAACTATTGGGCATCGGTGATGGGCAGCATCATGCCTTCGGTGTGGAGCTTCAATCTGGCTTTGCGCGCCCGCGGACTGGGTACGGTGCTGACGACGCTTCATCTCGGCAGGGCATCCGAGGCAGCCGATTTGCTGGGGATCCCGGACAATGTCATGCAGGTTGGACTGCTGCCGGTCGCCTACACAGTAGGTACCGACTTCAAGCCGGCCAAGCGAAGACCTGTAGAGCACATCACCCACTGGGACAGCTGGTAGAGAGATTCGATTTAGGTGCAGCGCTCGTGGATGGTCAGTGGACTGTCAGCCAGCCCGCTGACTGGTGAGTCGATCGTGGTGTTCTCAGCGCGACCAGCAGCGCATCAAAAACTCGGCTACTCGTTGATGAGCTCGCTCGGTGTCATCAACCAAGCCAAGATAGGCGAAGAACCCATGTACCATTCCAGCATACTCGGTGTGCTCGACGTCGACGCCGGCATCACGCAAACGCTCGGCGTAAGCCACACCTTCGTCGCGCAACACATCACACTCGGCCAGCAACACCAGAGCCGGCGGTAGATTCGACAGGTCCTCGGCCAACAACGGCGAAGCACGCCAGTCGTGTGCCTGTTCGACACCGCCGAGATAGTGGCGTTGAAACCAGCGCATGGTGCCGGCCTCGAGCAGCCCGTAGCCCTCGGCGTAGCGCTCGTAGGACGGATGCGTGCACCGATAGTCGGTGACGGGATAAACCAATACTTGAGCGCTGACCGAGAATGCGGAGTGCTCGCGCGCCAGCAGTGCGACCACAGCGGCCAGATTGCCACCAGCACTGTCTCCGCTCAGTGCAATCCGGTCGGCGTCGACCTCGAGAGCGACGGCGTTCTCCGCGACCCAACGCGCGGCCGCAAAGGCGTCATCGACCGCTGCCGGGAACGGATGCTCCGGACCCATGCGGTAGTCCACAGAAACTACTGTGCAACGGCATTTTGCGCTCAAGCTGCGAGCAACCAAGTCATGGGTGTCTAGACTGCCGAACACATGGCCACCACCGTGATAGAACAGCGCAACGGGAGCATTTGCCCGCTCGCTGGCCCGGTAGATGCGCACCGGCACCTGTCCATACGACGCGCCGGTGTCGGTGTCTTCGACACTCGCGACCTGGTGTCCTTGGTAGTTGTTGCGGCGTGCGCTGGCTAGCCTCTCGATGAGCTTGCGGGCCTGTTCCGGCGTCAAGTCCTCGAGCTTGGGTAAACCTGCACCGGTGGCGGCATCGAGGATCGCCTGCACCTGTGGGTGAACATCCCGCGGCATGGTTGTCGGCTCCAAGGTCGTGGTGGTGGCAGAAGCTACGCTGGACTGTAACGGCAAGGCAATGACAACAAACCGTTTACAAATCGAGACGGCAGCGGTACGGCTTCACCACTCACCTCGATGTCCGGCAAACGTTGGAACAGGGTCTTGAACAACGCCGTGATCTCCAAGCGCGCAAGATTGGCCCCCAGGCAAAAATGCCGACCACCACCGCCGTAACCCACGTGCGGATTGGGATGCCGTGAGAGGTCGAGACGCTCCGGTTCTGCAAACACGGCGTCGTCACGATTGGCAGCGTTGTACCACATCACCACTTTGTCACCTTCGCGCAGCTGCACACCGCCGAGCTCGACATCACGAGTCGCCGTGCGGCGGAAGTGGATCACCGGCGTGGTGTGACGAACAATCTCCTCCACCGCCGTTCCAGCCAGGGCGTCGAAGTCGGCTTGCCAGCGCCTACGCTCAGACCGGAATTCATGCAGCGCCAGAAAGCCTTGTGCGACCGCTGTTCCCGTGGTTTCGACACCCGCGGTCACCAGCAACTGAAAGAACACGCCAACTTCCTCGTCGCTCAGTTGCACGCCGTCGACATTGGCATTGGCGATGACACTGATCAGGTCTTTGGCGTCACGGCCACGACGTTCGCGACACATGTCGGCACCGTAATCGTTCAACGCGAAAAACGCATCGAGTGCAGCCTGTTGCCGGGCACCCTCACCGTCACCGATGTCCATGCCGTCAGCGCCCAGGGCGACCGTGCTCAAGTGATGCAGCATCGGCCAGTCTTCGACGTCAGCACCCAGCATGCGGCAGATCACTTTCACCGGAAACGGCTGGGCGATGTCAGTGGCAAAGTCGCACTCCCCCCGCCCGGCAACTGCATCGACCGTCTCGCGCGCACACTGGTCGACGACCGCGACAATCTGTCCCATGGCGCGGGGCGCAAACGCGTGATTGACGATTCGACGCAGACGAACATGCTCCGGTGCATCCATATTGAGCATGCCGCCAAGCGCACGAGACAACTCCACCGGCTCGTCACCGACGCTGGTGCCGAGACCGGAGCAAAAGGTGCGCCGGTCTCGACTCACGAGTTCGACTTCAGCATGCCCGGTGAGCGACCAGAAACCCTGAACATCGGCACAGCCAGGATCCCAAGCGACCGGCGATCGCTTGCGCAATACGGCGAAAACCTGGTTTCGGTCCGACCGTCGCCAGAAATCAGCGTCCGTCAATGATCCGGGTAGTGTGAGTGCCATGTGAGTTGGGCGCGCGGCAGTGTCCGCTAGTCTATGCGCTAACCGGCACGCTTCGATAGCCAGGCAACGGGCTTTGATGTCGGGGTGTGTGATGAGGCTTGGCAGAAGAACTGATGTCGTGAACAGCGACTCACCCAATCAATTCATGCTCGACACCCGCTCAGCGATTGCTGACAGCGCCGAGCCCGCGGACTTCGTCGAAACCTTCACACTTTCGACCCGGTCCGGATCACTATGCCCGAAACGCCGTCTACATTGACAAGAGTGGAGGATCCTCACTCTACTGAAAGATAAACTGGCCCTGGCTAGCGCTCCGAGGATGTGAGTTTGAGCGCCAATCCGATGAACACCGTACCGGCCACTCGGTTCATGATGACCTGCGCCTTATGCGATTGCCGCAAGCGCTCGCCAAGAAATCCCGCACCCCAGGCGACGGCGCCAAACACCAGCACTGTCGCGGCAATGAACAACGCACCCAGTAGCAGCATCTGAACGGCCAGTGAACCCTGCGTGGGATCGGCGAACTGCGGCAGGAACGCGAGAAAGAATATCGCCACCTTGGGATTGGACAGATTCATGATGATGCCGCGGCCATACAGCTGACCCAGACTGATGGTACTGCGCTCGTCGGCACTCAAATCCGACTGACCGGCCCGAAAAGCCTGCCAGGCGAGATACAACAGATACCCTGCGCCGATAATCTTCAACACCGTGAAGGCCAGCACCGACGCCTGGAAGATTGCCGCAACTCCGAAGGCCACTGCCGCAGTGTGGACGAGCAAGCCCGTGCACAATCCCGCGGTAACGACAAAGCCCGCCAGACGGCCATACAGCGCCGACTGCGTCAGCACAAAAATGTTATCCGGACCGGGCGCCAGACCCAGCACAATCGATGCGCCAAAGAAGAGCAGGACTACCTCGGGTGGGATCATGGCGTCTATCCGTTCGCAAGTAGGGCGCACTCTACAATGAGCCGTAGCCGTTTGCCGCCACCGGACGGCGCGCACTCAGCTCACGGCGGCCCCGGATAATCCGGGTGATGGGTGTCCCAGTTCGGGCCATGCGCCCGCATGATCCGTTGCACGGCCGGACGCTGCTCCACCAGCTCGACACAACGTTTCACATAAGGATAGCGCGCGCGCATGGAGTCGGTGTCGCGGTGCCAGACGGACAACATATGCAGATGCAGATCACAAGCACTGAAGCTCTCTCCGAGCAAATACGGCCCCGGCGAGGCGCAGGCCTGATCAATAAAGCTCCAGCTCTCGTGCAGTCGCTCGATACCCATGGCGGAAACTTCGGCATGCCCTTCAGACGAGGTCGTGTGTCGATACGGCATGAAGTAGATCTGCATGGCGATCTGCAAAGTGTTTGTCATGTAGGTCAGCCACTTCAAGAAATCGCCGCGCCGGGGATCGCCCACCTGAGGACCGAGACCGGCTTGCGGAAACCGATCCGCCAGATAAAGGAGAATCGCCGTTCCCTCGAACATCACGGTGCCATCGTCATCCACCATTACCGGCACCGACCCGTGTGGCGTCAACGCTTGAAACTCAGAATCACGCTGCGCCAACGGACGGTCGATATCCACCCACCGGTTCTCGTACTCGCAGCCAATCTCCTCGAGGGCCGCGTGTGCGGACATGGCAGTGGAGGCGGGGCTGTTGAATAGCTTGATCACTTCTTGAATTCCCGTCTCACCCAACCCGACATCCGGCCCCCCCATCAACCCGAAGCGCAACCCCCGTTATGAACTTCGCCTCGTCCGACGCCAGAAACAACGCCGCATTAGCAACATCCCAGGCCGTGCCCATTTTTTTACCCAGCGGCACCCGTGCATCGCGTTGGGCGGTGACTTGCTCGAGACTCATGTTCCAGGCTTTGGCGCGATTGTCGACGGCCATTGGAGTGTCCATGAGACCGGGGAGAATGGCGTTTGCGCGGATCCCGTAATCAGCGTTCTGGATGGCGAGCTGCTCGGTGAAAGCAATGGCAGCTGACTTGCTCGCCTTGTAGCTCACCCACGGGTAGACCTCGTGCGCTGCGGTGGAGGAGATATTGATGAACACGCCCGATTTCTGCTCTCGGAAAATCGGCAGGGCGTGCTTGGCGGCAAGCACCATGCTGCGCAGGTTGATGGCCATGATGTGATCAAAAGCTTCGACGGTAATTTCGGATACCTCGGCATCGCCACCGGTGACGCTGACACCGACATTGCTGTGCACAATGTCGAGTCCGCCACAGGTTTCTACACAAGACTGGATTGCAGCTTCGATATCTTGCTCGGAGGTGACATCGGCAGCAAGAGAATAAGCGTTGCCATCAGCATCGCGAATGGCGGTTACGGTCTCTTCCGCCGACTCGAGGTCACGATCGACGGCGAACACCGTTGCGCCTTCGCGCGCAAACACAATGGAGGTCGCACGGCCATTTCCGATGCGAGTGCCGGGTGTCTGACCGGCGCCAAAAATCAGAGCGACTTTGTTCTCGAGCCTCATGAACGGATATCCCCTGTCAATTTCAATCGGCGTGCGAGCGTCAACGACGATCGCAAAATGATGTCAGCTAGCCAGCAGCTCGGTGGCGGCGGCGTCGATGGCCTCGAGGAACTCGGGTTCGTTGTCACCCGAGGCGACACAATGACCGAAGGGTGAATCGAAAGGACGACACACCGCATTCGGCATCATGCTGACTTCAATCTGATTGTCTTCGGGAGTAAAATAAAGATCCTGGGTGCAGGGCACCACAATGGCCTTGGCCTTGATCGCACCGAGCGCCGCGGCGAAGTCGCCGTTGTAGAGTTCATTGGCACTGACATCACCGAGCTGCCAGCTCTTCAGCTTCGCCAACAGATTGTTGGCATCCCAGGCAAGATGGTCCTGCTCCCAATCGCACAACATGGCCTCGACGGTATCGAATCCAAAACGACGATACATGTGCTCACGGAAAAACGTCTGTGAGTACGCCCAGCCACAGTAAACACGCCCGAACGCCTTGAGCCCCTCGGCGGGCGGCTCGACATAGTCACCCCCGGCAAACACAGGGTCGGCCTGCAGCGCCGCCTTTACACCTTCCAGAAACACGAAATTGTGGGGCGAGGTCTTGGCCGAGCCACAGAAGGGTAAAATGGCATCAACGCGATCGGGAAACTGCGCCGCCCACTGAAATGACTGGCACGCGCCCATGGACCAACCCATGACCAGCGCCACCCGCTCAATGCCGAATGCTTCCGCGAGCAGACGCTGCTGACAAGCGACGTTGTCGTACAAGGTCGTGGTCGGAAATCGCGAGGCCCGGCAGGATGCAACGGCATTGCTCGGCGAAGTCGACAATCCATTGCCAAACAAGTTGGGCGAGACAATGAAATGGCGGGCAGGGTCAACCCCCCGCCCGGGGCCAAAATAAGCCTCATTGCGCACGTGGGTACCGGTGTAGAACGTCGGTACCACGACCACGTTGTCCCGCGCGCTCGAGAGCTCGCCATAAGTCTTGTAGGCGAGCTTCGCCTGCTCGAGCACCTGGCCCGACTGCAGGGCGACATCCCCGAGCTCGAAAACTTCGTAGCCGTCGGCCATGTCCGCCATCGATCCGCGCTCAGTAGAGTCGCAGATACTCCTCGACTTCCCAGTCGGTGACGGTCTGGTGATAACGCTCCCACTCGTCGACCTTGTAGGCGAGATAAGAGTTCAACATGGTCTCGCCCAGACACTCCTTGGCCAGCGAGTTGTCACGCAGCAGCTCAATGGCTTCGAGCAGGTTGCGCGGCAGACGCTGTGCACCAGAAGCTACGATCTCCTCTTCAGACATGGAATAGAGATCGGCGTTCAAAGGATCACCCGGGTCGTATTGATTGACCACGCCTTCAACCATGGCGGCAGTTGTCATGCCCAAGCCCAGATAGGGATTCATGGTCATGTCAGCGGCGCGATTCTCGATACAGAATCGGCTTTGCGGCAACCGCAGCATCGCCGAGCGGTTGTTGTAGCCATAGGTCATGTGGGTCGGCGCCCAGGTCACGGTACCGCCTTCGAACCCACCGACGCGTGGCACCAGACCGTTGTAGGAGTTTACCGTCGGGCAGGAGATTGCGGTCAGCGCACCACCGTGACGCAGCAAACCACCGACCGCGTTGTAAACCGGGTCCCCCCACTGCTTGTTCGCACCTTCGAAAATATTCACGCCCAGATTGTCGATGCGCTGCATGGAGGTGTTCATGTGCGCTCCCGAACGCCAGTCGCCGGTGGTGGGCTTCGGCATGAAGGTGATGAACATGCCGTGTTTCTTGGCGACTTCCTTTAGCAGCACACGCAAGAACACCAATCGGTCTGCCATGGCGAGCACGTCGGTGTAGTGGAAATCGAGCTCGAACTGCGAGTACGCGCCTTCGGCAACCACATCGTGCAGATTCCAGCCCAGCTCTTCGAGGATATCGATCAACTCACCGAGGAAACCCATGGAGTCGAACGAATACTCGACGTCATAGCCGAAGTCCTGACGGCGCGGGCGGAGCCCATCACCAGGCTGCGGATCGTTGTCGATAGCCTTGACCGGCTGACCATCCTTCCAGCGCATGGCGATGAATTCGGGCTCGACACCCGCGTAAATCGCATAACCCTTGTCTGCGGCCGAACGCACAATGCGTTTCATGGCGCTACGTGGGCAAAGATTGTAAGGCTGATCCTCCCACCACAGATCCGCAAACATCCAGGCGCACGCCCGGTCCCAGGGACAAATCACCAGAGTGTCGAGGTCCGGGATGGGGATTTGATCCGAATCAGATGGTCCAAGCTCCGGGACGAAAGAGATGGAATGCACTGCAAACTGCGGGCCCTTGCCGGCGCAGACCAGCTCAAAGTCGCTGATAGGTACCGGTTTGGTCTTGGGCTGTCCAAACAAGTCAATCCAAACGGAAAAAACGTACTTGACTCCGGCCTCGACCAGCTTCGCCTTCGCCTCAGCGACTCGTTCCGGATCTGGCAGTGCCTCGGCCATGCAAGAAGGATTCGACAAACCCATGATGTTCTCCCAGCTGAAAAAGTGGTTATTGTGTAGTCGCCCTAGTCTGGGCGGGCTCAAGTCCCGGCGCGTTTCCGACACGTAGTATAAGCATATAAAGGCGCGCACTTTGGCATGCCTTGCGAGACCCGACAAGCCTCGACCCGAACACCCCGGAGACCTTATGACAACCACCCTCCAGTACATTGACCACGATCACGGACGATTCGCCCGAATAACGCTCAACCGTGAGTCCAAGCGCAACGCGCTCGACTGGACGACCCTGGAATCGCTCGCAACCCATGTGGAACAGTTGCAGACTGACGAGCACTTGCGAGCACTGGTGCTGACCGGTGCCGGTGAGCGGGCGTTCACAGGCGGCGCTGATCTCGATGTACTCGCCAGTCTCACCGAGCAAACCGGCCGGGAGTTCATCAGTCTCATCCACCGCGCCAACAGCGAGCTCCGGGCACTGCCTGTACCGGTTGTTTGCCGCATCAACGGACACTGCATCGGGGCCGGACTGGAGATCGCCGTCAGCTGTGATCTGCGGGTCTGTGTCGACACTGCATTATTGTCCATGCCGGAAGTACAAGTCGGCTTGCCGTCGGTGATTGAAGCCGCACTGCTGCCAAGGCTGATCGGCTGGGGCCGAACCAGTCAGCTGCTCTACACCGGTGAGCCCATCGATGCCGCCACCGCGGCCAGCTGGGGGCTGGTCGACACCTGTGTGAGCGCCGATGAGCTGGACCAGACCGTGGACGGTCTGGTGGCTTCGATCTGCCGCGCGGCGCCGCTCGCGATTCGAGCGCAAAAACGGCTCATGAACGAGTGGTCGGTGCTACCGCTGGAGCAAGGCATCAGCCGTGGCATCGACTATCTGGCCGAAGCCTGCGTGACCGGTGAGCCGGCACAACGGATTGGCGCACTGCGCGCGAATCGATAGGCGTTCGCAGACTCCGCTCAGCTGAGGTCGAAACCGGCGTAGTGGTTCTTCGCAGATTCGCGACAGCGTTTCATGTATGACCTCACCCCGAAGTGGTGCAAGAGCTGGATGGGTTTGCCGGGGATATTGGCTCCCATGTACCAGGAGTCGGCCCGACCAAGCAAACTGCTATCGGCAACGGCCTTCATTTGCTGGGTCCACTGCGAAGCCGCATCGGCCGTGGCCTCCATACGAGTGACTCCACCTTCTCGCATGTTGCATAGGCATTCAATGAGCCAGTCGCCTTGAACCTCGGAAGCAGTCGGGCCATTCCAGAACGCGGTGGGGCTTTGGGGGCCATAGATCATGAACAGGTTTGGGAATCCTGGAATGCCGATCCCGAGATGAGTTTGAACTTCTTGACGCCATACATCCGCGAGCCGGCGATTGCTGGTGCCTCGAAAATCGATCTGAGTCATGCCACCGGTTGCAGCGTCGAAGCCGGTCGCGAGTACGACAACATCGAGCTCGTGATGCTGACTTGCAGTGCGAAGTCCCGTGGCCGTGATGGCCTCCATCGGATCCTCGCGCACATCAACGAGCCTGACGTTGTCTTGATTGAACACCTCGTAATACCACTGCTCCAACGACGGCCGCTTGGTGCCGAAAGGGTGCGGCGGGTCGACGGGCGCGAGCTTCTCCGCGGTGTCCGGATCTTTGATTCGCGCACACACTTTATTTCGCCAGAATTCGTAGGTGAGTCGATTGGCCTGTTCATCGGTGATGGTGTCGCGAAACGGGAACCAGAACTGAAACCCGCCTTTCTGCCAGGCCGCTTCGAATACTCGCTCTCGCTCGGCACTCGAAACCTCGGTCGTAGCGCGCATATCAGGATCCATGTCGATCATGCCGCCATCAGAGGCGGCGCGGATCGCGAACCATTCGGGGTAGTGTGTCTTCCACTCAGCTTGGGTCGCGGTATCGAGTTTGCGCTGCTGCATGGCGATCGCAAGATTAGGCGTGCGCTGAAACACCGTCAGTGATCGCGCGACCCGGCCGGCCTCCTGAATGACCTGCACGCCGCTCGCACCCGTACCGACAACACCCACTCGCTTGCCGGCAAGCTCCAATCCCTGCTGCGGCCAGAGCCCGGTGTGTACGCAAACACCTTCGAAGCCGTCCATGCCCGGGATATCCGGAATATGGGGCTTAGCGGCAAACCCGGTGCAAGCCACCAGAAATCTCGCAGTGAACCGGCTGTGGTTCTGGCAGTCGACTCGCCAGGCACGGGAATCCGAATCGAAACGAGCCGCAATAACTCGGGTGTCGAAATGAACGTCGCGAGACACATCCAAAACCTGGTCAACATGCTCGAAGTAGCGTCTGAGCTCTTGCCAATCAGGAAATCTTTCGGTCCAGTTCCACTCCTTCCAGAGCTCTTCGAGGGACAACTCATAGTTGGGGACATCGGAGTCGACACGCGATCCGGGATAGCGATTCCAATACCAGATTCCACCGAGACTCTCGCCAGCCTCTGCAATCTGCACGCGGAAGCCACGCTGGCGCAGCCGGTGCAGCAGATAGACACCGCTGAAACCTGCCCCAATAATCAGGACGTCAAGCATCTGAAGCCATCCTCGCGCGCCCTTGTAGCGCCTGGTTGTTCATCGCCTCGGCAAAATCAGCTTCCCGGGCACTGAATGGAAGGACTCAGCTCAGGCCGAGCGCTAGGCAATGAACAACGGCATCAAACCATAACCATCGGGGATGGAGTCGAACAACTCATGCTCGCCGACAAAGATCATGCCAGCTTTTTCGAGAACCCGGCGGCTGGCGAGATTGTACGCCGTACAGGTTGCAAACACCTTGGCGACGACGCCGAACACCGCTCGAATTGCGTCACTGGCCGCCTCGGTGGCATAGGCCAGCCCCAGACCATGCGTGAAAAGCCGTAACCCATCTCGGGCCCGACGTCGGCCGGTAGCGCGAGCCCACTCCACCAGGGGTGCATGGTCGATGCAACTTATCGACTTGCCCCGTCTTGGGCTGTGTCTTCGAACGACAGACTGCTCGCCGAGCGCGTGAACATCAACAACAGGGCGGCAAACAAGAAGAATGCCGCCGCGATCAAGAACGAGCTCGCGTAACTACCTGTCATATCGAACGACAGACCGGCAATGATGGGTCCGATGCCAAATGAGGCAACCGTCGCCATACTGGACAACCCGGAGACAGCGCCGAAGTGTTTCAAGCCAAAGAACTCTTGAATAATAAGCGGCGCCAACACACCTACACCACCGAGAAAGAAGCCGTACACCGGAGACATCCAGATCAATCCGCCGGCGGGCACCATGACCACTGCGACCACGAAAACGGCCTGCCCGAACTGATCGACAACAAACGCCTTCTTCGCCATGATCCTCTCTGACAAATAGCCAAATACGATCTTTCCACCCATGCCGCACATGGCCGTCGCACCCAAAACGAAAGACGCCTTCTGCGCGCTCAAACCCTCGTTGATCAAATGTACGATTACATGTGGCAACACTATCGAGTAGGTAAAGAATGCGCTCACAGTAGCAAAGGTGATGGTGTAGAACGCTGGCGTGCGCAGCGCCTGGCGCACGGTCGCGCCCTTACTCGGATCGAGTGCGGTGGCGCCGCGTGCTGGACCGCTCGGTGGTCGGCGCCTGGGCTGCTCCCGGATAATGAGCTGCCCCAAGATCGCGATCACAACCAAGACCACCCCCATGGCAAGATAGGCAGTCTCCCAGTTGGCCGTCGCGAGCAATGCCGCCACCATGACTGGCAGCACCAGACCGCCAAAATTCGGACCGGCCGCGGCCAACCCCATGACGCGTCCGCGACGGTCGCCGAACCAAACCGCGACCAAGCGCCCGACCGGCAACACGGTCGCACCGGCAAAAGTGATGAATTGCACGAAGCTGAGCGCGTACCAATGCCAGAGCTCGGTCATCAATGGACGCGCCAGATACGACGACGCCGACAACAGCAACGAGTAGACCAGAATAGGACGTGCGCCAAAACGGTCCATCAAGCGTCCGAGCACCGGTGCAAACAAGGAGCCCGCCGCGACAAACGACAAAGACGCACTGATCTGGGTGCGCGTCCAACCGAAGGTGTCTTCCATCGGCGGCACGAACAAACCAAACGCGTACTGCGCAGCGCCAATGCTGGCCCCCATGGACAGAAACAGCACGACAACAATGCTGATCGAGCGGATGCGCTCCGAGGGGTAGTCCGTCATTCGCGCCCGCTTGCACCGAAGGCGTCATCAATGGCGTCGGCGAATGAAGCCATGCAGAAATTGACAAAATCGAACGTCGGCTGCTCGGGAACTTCGGCCGTTGCCCCCCAGTCGCCACCTTCTGACAAATACTGCCGGTCTATCCACGCATTGTGCAGACCGAAGCGACGCGCCGGCACATGATCGTGATGCAGACTCTGGGCGGTATGCAGCACATCATCGGGCTCGAATCCGAAATCCCGCTTCAGATGCTCCAGCATGTACTCGAAGTTGGCGTCATTCGGTTTGTAGAATCCAACGTCCTCGGCGGTATAGATGGCATCGAACTCGACACCCAGCTTGGCATTGGATGCGGCGAAGCCATCGCGGTTGACGTTGGACAGAATCACCAGCTTGTAGTGATGCCTCAAACGCCGTAGCGCGTCCGCGGTATCAGGGAACGCTGGCCAATGGGGCACGCTGGCGCCGAAGCGCTGATTTAGCGCGATGTCGGTATCGAGCTCGAAGTGTTCACTCAGCGAGACATGCGTGCGCTCCAAGATCAGCGGATAGAGCGCATCCGGTGTCGCCGCTTCGTGCTCTGTTTCGAAACGCGCAAACGCACGAAGACCAGCAGAGCGATCAATGTGCTCGACGCCGTTACGCGCGAGCAAGGGCTGCAGCGCATCCCAGATGCCGGATTCCCAGTCGATCAGCGTGCCATAGCAATCGAAGGTCAAAACCTTGAATTGACTCAAAGAGACCGTCATCAGCCATTTACCTTCTCGAGTTGAATGGTCCAACTTTGCCCATCCACATCGTGATCCACCGAGTAACCACCCGGGAATTCGTCATCACCCCAGGCGACGGTCAGGGTTTCACTCATAATGAAACCGCGATGTGCGTCGAGCGCCGATTGCACACCGCCACTGCCGCCAATCCGAAGCCTAATTCGGTCCGACACTTCGAGTCCGGCCTGCTTACGGGCATCTTGCACCGTGCGCACCACCTCTCGGGCCAAGCCTTCGAGCTTGAGTGCTTCGGTGAGCCGGATGTCGAGGCCGACCAGATAACCACCCTCTTCCGCACTGGAGTAGCCTTCAGCGGACTCGCTCTCGACCAGCACGTCTTCCGCTTCGAAGCTCAAGCTCTCTCCACCCGCATCGAGCATGAAGCCCTCTCCAGCGGCCACGGCCGCGGCGATGACACCGCCATCGGCGTTTGACAGCGCTTCTCGAATCGCTGGGATGAGCTTGCCGTAGCGTTTCCCGATGCGTGGCAGATTGGGTTTGATTCGATAGCTCACGAGTTCCGCGTCCTGCGCAATGAGTTCGAGGGTCTTCACATTCAGCTCTTCCAGAATCTGAGCTTGATGACTCTCGACCGCGCTCGCCGCATCACTACCGGGCACACGCACCAGCAGTCTGGGCAAGGGTTGGCGCACTTTGAGCTTGGTGTCGTTCCGCGCCGATCGACCCAGGCCGACAACACGCTGAACCACATCGAACTCGAAGATGAGCGCCTCGTCGACCTTGGCCTCATCCTCGGTCGGCCACTCGGCCATATGCACACTCTTCGGCGCGTCGCTGCCGACCGCCGACAGATTGCCGTACACGGACTCACTGATGAACGGCATCATGGGCGCCATCAGCCGCGTGACCACATGCAAGCACTCATACAAGGTCAAGTATGCGGATTGCTTGTCCTCACCTGCAGCGGCTTTCCAGAAGCGCCGGCGATTGCGGCGCACATACCAGTTACTCAGCTGATCGACGAAAGACTCGATCGCCTGCCCTGCACTTTGGGCGTCATAGGATTCCAACGAATCCGTGGTGCGCTTGACGGTGTCGTGCAGCAACGCCAGCACCCAGCGGTCAATCTCCGGACGGTTTTCGACCGCCACATCACGACTCAAGTCGACCTCGTCGAGTCGCGCATACATGACAAAGAACGCGTAAGTGTTCCAGTAGGTATTGATGAAGGTGCTCGCCACCTCACGCACGAAGTCCACCGAGATGCGCTTCTGAACCTCCGGCGCAATGCGAGCCGACATATACCAACGCAGCGCATCCGCACCGACGGTGTCGAACACGTCATAAGGGTCGACGATGTTGCCGACCGACTTGGACATTTTCTTGCCATCCTTGTCGACCACATGACCTAGGCAAATACAGTTCTTGTAAGCGACGCTGTTAGACACCAGCGACGCGATGGCATGCAGGCTGTAAAACCAGCCGCGAGTCTGGTCGATGGCCTCGCAGATGTAGTCGGCCGGGAAACGCTGCGCGAAGGCCTCCTGGTTCTCGAACGGGTAGTGAAACTGCGCGTATGACATGGCCCCGGAATCGAACCAGCAATCGATCACCTCCGGCACGCGTCGGTACTCTCGACCGTTTTCCGGATGCACGAATGTGATGTCGTCGACTGCAGGACGGTGCAGATCCAGCTCACTCAGGTCCCTGCCGCTCAAACTCGTAAGCTCTTCGAGCGATCCAATACACACGAAGTCGCCCTCGCCGTCGGTCCACACAGGTAATGGCGTGCCCCAGAAACGTTCGCGTGACAACGCCCAGTCGATGTTGTTCGCAAGCCAGTTGCCGAAGCGGCCTTCTTTGATGTTCTCCGGCACCCAGTTGATGGTGCGATTGAGCTCGACCATGCGGTCACGGAAGTTGCTGGTGCGGATGTACCAGGCATGCTTGGCGTAATAGATGAGCGGATCACCGGTGCGCCAACCGTGCGGATAGTTGTGAAGATACTTCTCGGAGCGATACATGAGCCCACGCTGCTCGAGGATCTCGACCAGCACCGGATCGGCCTCCTTGAAGAACATACCGGCAACCGGCTCCACCTCGGCCACGAAGTTACCGTCCAGACCGACGCCGTGAATCACCGGCAATCCTTTGGACTGACAAAGCTTGACGTCGTCTTCGCCATAAGCGGGCGCGCAATGCACGATGCCGGTGCCATCCTCGGTAGTGACGAAGTCGGCGGTCCAGACCTGACAGATGTCGCCTTCGGCGGGTAGATAATCGAACAGCCGTTGATATCGGGCACCTTCGAGTTCGGCGCCCTTCACTGTCTTGACGATCTTGTACTCTGCATCGCGCAGCACGCTCTCCAGCAGGGACTCGGCGAGAATCAGAGTCTCGCCGCCGGACTCGACATACACGTAGTCCACATCCGCAGCCACGGCGAGCGCCAGATTGGACGGCAGCGTCCATGGCGTCGTGGTCCAGACCAGAAAGGAAGTGTCATCGCTATCGAGCAGGCGAAAGCGAACCGTCACCGACGGATCTTCGACTTCCTTGTATCCCAGTGCGACCTCGTGGGACGACAGTGTTGCGCCAATACGAGGGTCATAGGGCACGACCTTGTAACCCTGATAGATGAGGTCCTTCTCCCACAGCTGCTTGAGCAGCCACCACACCGACTCGATGAAGGAGTTGTCCAGGGTGTAATAGGCTTCGTCGAGATTCACCCAGAAGCCCATACGCTCGGTCATTTTCTCCCAGTCGCCGATATAACGCATGACCGAGTCGCGACAGCGCTTGGTGAATTCGGCAATGCCGACCTCTTCTTCGATACGCGCCTTGTCGAAAATGCCCAGCTCTTTCTCGATCTCGTGCTCGACCGGTAGACCATGGGTGTCCCAACCCGCCTTGCGTGGGCAGTGATAGCCCTGCATGTGCTTGAAGCGGGGGAAAATGTCTTTGAAGGTGCGCGCCAGCACATGATGAATCCCGGGACGACCATTCGCCGTCGGCGGACCCTCGTTCCAGATGTAGAGCGGACGACCCTCACTCTGACGGGTGCTCTCCTCGAACACCTGATGCTCGCGCCAGAACGCGAGGACCTCCCGCTCCAATGCTGGGCCTTCGTAACGGCCGGCGACATCTTTGAAACTCATGGCTCATTCACTCCAAAACGCAAAACGCCCCGAACTCCCAGTCGGGGAAAGCCTCTGCTCGAACGCTTTCCTCGATTAGCAGTCCGGGGCGAGTCAATCGCGGTACCACCCGGAATCGTCAGCGCCTCGCGGCGTCTGACCTCTCTGAGTGACTTGAAGGCTGTGCAGCTCCTATCACTCGGGCCCGATATCGGGGGCCAGTCGGCCGAGCCTACTGGAGCGTCGTGCGCCCGTTCGGTCAGCGGCTCCGGGGTGATGTTCACCGGGGTGTGCTTCGGGTCTTCCACCATCACCCGATCGCTTGAAAATCAAAGCACGGCTCCGCCGGTTACTCGTCCCCATCAACGCCTTGGGTCCGTCAACTCCAGTAGATCACGAATCCACCGGAAAACAGCATTTTATGCTTGAAACCACTCTACTGACTATAGCTGGTCTGCAGCTGCGCACGTCCATACCGGTCTGGCACGGTTCATTGACCGTTGTCGAGATTGGTCATTCTGGCGTCGCCGCGGGCAATCGGCCATTTCGAGTGCCCCACTGGTCCCCGGCCCACGGCTCACCTTGGAGTCTGTGGAATCCTTTCGCGCCCGCACCGTGACCCGCAAAAATATCAATCAGGTTCGCAAGTAACACCGTGCGGTACACTCCTGACATCGCTTTGCGATGGGTGTTGATGAGCCGGGGCTCATGTACTGCACTTGACACAGCTTTGAGTCACCCATGCAACCACTGTTCTCTCAGCATTGGAGCAATCACCCATGGTGACACCGGTTGCCATTGATACTGATCCAGGCGTTGATGACGCCATTGCACTCATGCTGGCGATGCGTTCGCCCGAGCTTCGGGTCGAATTGTTGACCACGGTCGCCGGCAATGTGCCGGTCGCGGTCGGCACCCGAAACGCCAGACGTCTGGTCGCCCTGGTGAATCCGAAGCGGTGGCCCACGGTAGCCACAGGCGCGGCCAGACCGCTGACAGGAAAGCTCGAAACCGCGACCCATGTGCACAATCGAGACGGCTTGGGTGGCAACGCGCGTCGCTTTCCGGTACCCCGTGGTTTCGAAGCCGAGAAAGACGGTGTCGGCAAGCTGATCCGCTTTACGCGCGAGCATGGTGGCGAGGGCGTGATCATCGCCGTCGGGCCATTGACGAACATCGCACGTGCTCTGCAACGTGCGCCCGATGTCATGGCGACCCTCGGTCGTCTGATCATCATGGGCGGCGCGGTCCGTGTGCCGGGCAATGTCACTCCAGCGGCCGAGTTCAATATCTATGTCGACCCGGAGGCGGCAGAAGTGGTGTTCGAGGCGGGCCTGGCGATCACCTTGATTCCCCTCGATGTCACCCGGCAAGTCCGGCTCACCACGGACAGACTTTCCAGAGTCGGCCGTCAAAAGCTTGCAGGCGCCGCTCGGCATATCGCCGCGGAAGGCGCAGCCAAGTTCGATGGCATGGCCATGCACGACTCACTCGCAGTCGCCGCAGCCATTGACGCCAGCATTGTCGGTACCGAAGCGCTGTCAGTTAAAGTGGAAACCCAAGGCACCGAAACTCGCGGCATGACCCTCGCTGACTTGCGTGATGTGGGGCCTGGACCAGAACCCAACATGCAGGTGGCGACCTCGGTGAATGCGCAAGCCATGCTTGAGTTGCTGGAACGCCGGGTGCTGGGCGGCGCGCCGGCCGCGCCAAAGACGGGCCACGTCACTGTTGTCGGCAGCGCCAATATCGATCTGTCCATTGCAGTCGCAGAGCTACCGCGCGCGGGAGAAACCGTGCTCGGCAAGAATCTGGTACAGGCCTTCGGTGGCAAGGGTGCAAATCAGGCCGTGGCGGCAAGCCGCGCCGGAGCAAACGTCAATCTGGTCGCCCGTTTTGGTGATGACAGCTTCGCCGATGAATGGCAACAATTTCTGGTCACCGAAGGAATCGACGATGCTGGCAGCACACGGGATGCATCGGCACGCACCGGTGTCGCCACCATCACCATCTCGGCCCAGGGTGAAAATCAGATTGCGGTCGCTTCCGGCGCCAACGCAAAGTTTTCTTCCGCAGTACTCAAACAAGCGCTGGGGGACGTGGCGGCAGCCGACGTGCTGGTCACACAGCTCGAGATCCCGGTTACAACCGTAAAGTTCGCTCACCAGAAGGCCCGCAAGCATGGCGTCTTGACGGTGCACAATCCCGCACCCGCGCAGCCACTCCCGGCAGGATTCTTGAAGCTCGTCGATGTGCTGGTGTGCAATGAGGTGGAAGCCGAGATGTTGTCGGCCGTTGCAGTACACACCTTGGCCGACGCACGGCGTGCTGTCGCTGCTCTGCAAGCACAAGGTGTTGCTGTCGTGGTGCTGACACTGGGTGCGCGCGGCGTGGTCTATAGCGATGCGTCAGGAAGGCGCGCCAAAGCAATCGCCGGACTCAAAGTGAAGGCAATCGACACAACCGGCGCCGGCGACACTTTCGTCGGCTATCTCGCGACCGGCCTGGCACAGGGCTTGGCGCTCGAAGCCGCACTAGCGCTTGCGAACAAGGCGGCTGCAAAGTCGGTGACCAAGCGCGGTGCGGTACCTTCGATACCGCTGCTTGCCACATTGCGCCGGTGATACACGCGGGCACATTGTCGCACGTGAGAAAGTCGGCGGTGCAGCTCTCTGAAGGAGTACATGCGATGGAGAACTTATACGCACTGACGTATCCGTATCAGCTCGCATTGGTTTCTCTGGCGGTGCTTGTGACCTTGCTCAGCTAGCCATTAATCAGCCCGCCACCGGATAGTCTCGACGCTTGTCCTCCCTCAACGGCAGGATGTTCGAGTAGCACCACTCGTTGTAGATCTCCGGTGTTCTCAAACAGTGTCCGGTTGCCTCGTCTTGCGGGTGGAAGTCCCAGTCCGGCCGCTTGCCGAGTCCATTGACCTCGCGCAAGAACAAACGTCGACGCTGGCTGGCGACGATTTCTTCGGCCAGCGGTTCCAACGACCAGCGTTCGTGAACTTCGTGATTCATCGCGGAACGCACGGCCTCGAACTCGGGGTTGCCGGCGAGATTGTTGAGCTCCAGAGGATCGGCCTCCAGATCAAACAACTGCTCGGGATCGGGGGCGGAATAATTGTACTTATAACGTCCGCGTCTAATCATCACCTGCGGTGCAATGGCACTTTCGGCGAGCATTTCACTGAGCGTGAAGTCTTCCCAGCTATCAACATCGCCGTGCAGCAGATTCAGCAGGCTGCGCCCGTCGATGGGGTCGATGGTTTCGGGTGTGTCATCGGGTCTTGCAAGCGCCATACAGGTCGGCAGCAAGTCGATGAGCGACACACTCTGACTGACACGAGACGCCGCCAAGCCGGGCGCACTGATCAACAACGGAATGCGGGAGGAATACTCGTAGAAGGTCTTTTTGTACCAGAGTCCATGCTCGCCGAGCATGTCGCCGTGGTCGGTGGTGAGCATGACGACCGTGTTCTGATCAAGATCACAGGCTTTGAGCACCCGCATTAGTCGGCCAACCTGATCATCGATGTAGCTGACTGAGCCGAGATAGGCGTGTCGAGCGACACGCACGAGCTCATCGCTCGGTGTGTAGTCCTCGAGCCCGGTCATCTGCTGCAGTCTTCGGGTGTGCGGATGCATGTCATCGGCAGCCGCGACCGGTGCACTGGGCAGCGGAATGTCATCGTGATGGTATCGGTCCCAGTGTTGTTGTAGACATTGATAGGGATCGTGTGGATGGGTGAACGACACCAAGGCGAAAAATGGCCGCTCGTCGTTGCTTCGTTGAAGGTCGTAAAGTTTTCGCTCAGCGCGATGCGCAACTTCATCGTCATAGTCGAGCTGCACATTGCGCACACACACGCCGGCGCCTTCGAACGACCGAGCATCGTTGGCAAACTTCGGCCGTACATCAGTCCAATCACCGGTCCAGACAAAATCGGACGGGTAGATGTCAGTGGTGAGACGCTCTTCGAAGCCATGCAGCTGATCGGCGCCTATGAAATGCATTTTCCCGATGAGTGAGGTCTGATAGCCCATCCATCGGAGATAGTGCGCGATGGTCGGGACTGACGAGGGAAACTCGGCGGCGTTGTCATACGCCGCGATGTTCGAGCACAGCTGTCCCGAGAGCATTGAGAATCGTGACGGTGCGCACAGCGGAAAATTACTGTAAGCCGATTCGAACACCACGCCCTGCTCCGCCAGTGCATCGATATGAGGCGTGCTGGCGATTGAGTTGCCATAGCAACTGAGCATGGCGGCAGTCAGCTGGTCGCATTGAATGAACAAGATATTGGGGGCTTTATCCGCCATGGGTGTTGCTCCGGTTTGAAAGACGTGACTAATCTTGACCCATGCTAAACGACGAAGCCATTGAGAGAGCGGCCGCGCTGTTGGCGCAAGCCAGGCAGGGCGGCTATCAGATTGCCGCGTTACCGGAGGAGTGCGTACCGGAAAATGTGGACGAAGCTTATGCCATTCAAGACCGTCTCGCGGCCAAGCTCGACAAACCGGTCGGTGGCTGGTTTCTAGGCTGCACTAACGACGAGGCCTTGGAACGCTTGCAAGCCCGTGGTCCTTATTCCGCACGCTTGTTCGAGGAGGACATCTTCCAAAGTCCGGTCAAGTTTCCGCAGGACAAGTTCTTCACCAGCTGGATCGATTGCGAGTTCGGTTTCCGGCTATCGCGTGATGTGTCGCCACGAGAGGTCCCTTACACGCTCGATGAGCTCCGTGACAGCATCGAATCAGTACATGCCACCATCGAAATCGTGAACGGCTTCCTCGAGTTCTGGCAGCAGCAACCCATTGGCTCGATCATGGCCGACAACGGCACCGATGGCGCACTGATTGTGGCCGAAGGCGTGACCGACTGGCAGACGCTCGATCTGGAAGCCTTGGAAGTCCGACTCACCGTCAACGGCGAGTTGGTGCAGACCGGATTCGGCCGTGACGTGCTTGGCAGCCCGTTGAACACGTTCACCTGGCTTGCCAACGAGCAATCACGACGAGGCCTCGGGTTGTCTGCGGGCAGCATTAACAACACCGGCAGCTGCACGGTGCCACATGAGGTGTTCCCTGGCGATGTGGGTTGTGCGGATTTTGGGCCGCTCGGTGTGGTCGAAGTCGAGTTTGGTTGAGGTAAGACATACGAGTAGAACCAAGCTCGTCATGGCACACACAGGCAGAAGCGCCGCTGACGACTGAAGTCAGACGAAAGCCAATTTGCTCGTGGTTGTCACTGGCCACGCCGTTGCTACCCATCACCTTCTTCACCTGGCTGCCGCTAGGCGGCGGCTCAGGCAGGTTCAGAGGCTGGAATGACCTCGTCAAGCTGCTGGTGCTTGCCGGCAGCACGGCGGTTGTTGTTCTGGGCCTGGGGCTTGCGTCTACGTTCCGGGGCGGACAACCGACAATAGGCTTGCTGACCGTGGTGATTCATATGCTGTCGTTGTTGATCGTGGGTGTTGCGATCGATATCAGATGAACAACAGTCCTTCACTTGACAGTCATTGGGCTCGGCTGTTTGCACGGCTGTGCACACTACCGGCAGCCGGGTTTCAGCACAGTGGACTATCGGGTTGTTGCTTGTAGGCAATGACCGTCTTCTAATGC
>MDTE01106278.1_pt1 | contig 25964 bp, 28 predicted proteins | sample 811231 | NCBI WGS metagenome assembly MDTE01 (sample SAMN05326651, study PRJNA326480) | marine metagenome | isolation source: seawater | place: Indian Ocean: Red Sea | collected 2010
ACCCGCCAAATTCATGAGTGTGGGGAACACATCCAGAGTCTCAGCGCGTCTTACAGCATGGCTTGCCCTAAGCACCACCTCCCGCGGGTCCGGTTTTCGCCTTGCTTCGCTCCATGGCCTGCTGGGCCAGGTAGCTCTCGCCGAAACGTTCGATGTTATCCACTTCGTCGTCGTATTGACCGAAGTGCCGTTCCTCGTCCATGACTAGGTCTTCAAACAGTTTTTTTGTGGCGGTATCGGCATTGGCGCCGCATTCGAGGGCGAACTGGTTGTACATCTTGATGGCAGCTGTTTCGGAGTTTGTCGCCCACTCCAGCATTCCGGGAATGTCCCTGATCTGCTGAACCTTGGCGTTGGCCTCCATTATGACGTCGCCTTTGAGGTAGAGGATGCGATCGGCGATCCGCTCGACATGCTGCATTTCCTCGATGGCGGTACGCTTGAAGAGGGCGGACAGTAGTTCGATCCCCTGATCGTCAAAGTGGAAATGGAAGTACATGCACTGGTGAATGGCCGTGAACTCATCGGCCACCGCAGTGTTCAGGAGTTCAATACTCTTCTCGTACATGTTTACCTCACATTTCTTTCCGGCTGGCTGCTCGACCAGACCCTTCGGGACATCAACCGTCAAACGGGTCTCAGCCTCTTTTTGCCCATCGCGTTCAAATTAGCAAGGCCGCGCGCGTCCCGGAATCTTCCTCAGCCGATCAAAGCCAATAATTCGGATGGAATTCTCCTTGCAAGTCGGTCCGAGATGTCATGATTCCGTGTGAATCAAGGCATGCGCCATCAACAGGTGGGCAACACAGGCCGTGAGTTTTTTGCCCGTGGGGATGTGTAGGAATTCGTTCGGTCCATGGGCGTTCGATGCAGGTCCCAGTACCCCCGTAATGAGGAACTGCGCCGCCGGAAACTTCTCGCCGAGCATACCCATGAACGGGATGGTGCCGCCTTCACCCATGTAGACGGCGGGCTTGCCAAAATAAATGTTCGAGGCATCGTCCGTTACGGTCTCGAGCCATGGCGCCAGGGGTGGTGCGTTCCAGCCATCGGCGGCCGTGTCAAATTCGACCGAGATGTGCGCGCCGTAGGGTGGATCCGCCGTCAACGTTGCAGTCAGGTCGTCCACGATCGCCTGGGAATCTGCCGTTGGCGGGATGCGTAAGGAGAGCGCAAGCGACGTTCCGGGACGTAGAACATTTCCCGCATCACCGAGATCGGGCATCCCAGCCTGACCGGTAATGGACAACGCGGGTCGCCAGGTCCGGTTGAGAATCAGTTCGCTCAGGTCGCTGCTCGTGGCCTGCGAGTCGCCAACAAAGGGAAACTTGCGCCACACCATGTCCCCCAGGTTCTGAGCGGCGACGTCGGCCTGGGTCACACGATCGCTCGGGATCTCCACATTGGCGGAGGCGACACGAACGGCTCCCGTGGTCTCATCATCGATCCGTGACAGGAGCTGGCGCGCGATCCGAAAACTCGAAGGCACGATGCCGCTGGCATCGCCGCTGTGCACGCCCTCATCCAGGATATCGACGCGCAACGTTCCGGAGACCAGGCCACGTAGCGACGTTGTTCCCCACAGCTGGTCATAATTTCCGCACCCCGAATCCAGGCACACCACCAAATTGGGTTCACAGATCCGCTCGGCCAAGGCATCGATGTAGTAGGGCAGGTCGTAGCTGCCGCTTTCCTCGCATCCTTCGATCAGTATGACGCATCGGCCATGGCTACCTTCGAAACGGTGTAAGGCTTCGATTGCCGTCAACGACGCGTATGCAGCGTAGCCGTCATCGGCACCACCCCGGCCATAAAGCTTGTCGCCCTCACGCACCGACTTCCAGGGGCCGAGGTCATCGCGCCATCCCGTCATTTCCGGCTGTTTGTCGAGGTGACCGTATAGGAGGACCGTTTCGCCATCTCGATAACCAGGCGTTCCAGGGTGCTCCATGTAAATCAGTGGAGTACGACCTTCGAGACGGATTACGTCGATTTCAAGGTCGTCGATGTTCCGGTTTCGACACCATCTCTCGATATGCGCGACGGCCTCTTCGATATAGCCGTTTGCCTCCCAACCCGGGTCGAAGGCGGGAGATTTCGCAGGGATTTCAATATAGTTCTCGAGTTCGGGGACGATCTCGCTCTCCCAAACCTCGTCAACAAATGCGGTGATTTTTTCGCGGTCAAGACGGACCGTTTCAGAGCTCGATGTCACGCGTTGTTCCTCCCTGGCGCATCGGCATTTCGCCTCACAATACTGTGAGCAGGCGTGAGTGGCACGGAAGGATTCCGATGAACAAGTGTTAGCAGGTCATCGGCGTTCCGCCGTTGCGCCATACTCGTTGGGGGACACCAAAAATGCAAAAGGTGACAACGTTAACCGGCGTGGTATTTGTGTTGGCAGTCAGTTTTGCGCTCTCCGCCTGTCAGCATTCTGACGGCGACTGGCAATTCTACAACGAGGGCCAGTACGAGGAGCGAATCTGGTTCGACGGTTTGGACAAGACGTTCGTCCAACCCAAGACCTGACAATCTGTAATCGCATTAGGGGACCGGCGCGGCCAGGCATTGCCATACGGCCGCGCCGCTACTTTCGATGGCAGGGAGAACAGCGACTCTAAATCACGACGACGAACAGCCCGACGGCGAAGATGAACCAGAGCGCAACACGCCGGTATAGCTGATCGGACGACCTGGTGAAGATTCGGGCACCCACCCAGATCCCCAGCGCGTAGGGCAGCAGGATCAGGGCAAACCTGACGAGTGTCTGAGAACCGATGGCCCCCTGCGCCGCCATTGAGACGATCGTGCTGATGGGGAATATCGTCGAGACGAACAGGATGTTCGCCCGTGTCACTGCTGCCTCGACCGGGGCGGACAGGAGATAGAGTGAATAGATAGGCCCTGACGTTGCGGCTGAACCGGCGACCACACCGGACGCAAGGCCAGTCAGCCCGCCCGCGATCGAACCATGCGGCCCCCGGTAGGTCCATCCGGTGAGCATGATCAGTGCAAAAAAGAGTACGACACCGCCAATGCCGCGGCGCATGAGTTCCGCGTCGATAGCGAGCAGGATGTAGGTCCCGAAGGGAATTGTCAGAGCACCACAGAGCGCAACGGGCAACGCCTCGCGAATCTGCACCCGCCGCTTGATCTGCGGCCATAGCAGGACTACGGCGGTCGTGCTGGTCAGTGTGACGATCGCGATGGCGTCGGTGGGGCTGAAGATGACGGCGAACAGGGGCGACATGATGAGCCCGGCGCCGAATCCCGCAAATCCAAAAAGCACGCCTGAGACGACGGCGGCAATCACCGCATAGAGGAGTGATGTGGTCAGCGAATCGGCAAGGAACTCCATGCCGGTGCCGGAGTAGCCGCTTACGCGACGTGACTGACCCGGGTGCTGCCTTTCTCCACGAATACGTAACTGACGTCCGGCCGATGCGCGAGTTCCTTGATCAGGGTCGCAACAGGAGTCTTCGCCGTCGGACGACCGGCACGCACCTTGCGGGCCTCGCGCCATTCGTCGAGAAGCTTGGGCTTGAAGTGCATGGCGAGGATGAGCTCCTCGTCCGACTCGAACGGTCCATGTTGGGCGCGGAAGCTCTCAACCATGGGCTCGAGCAGCGCACCAGGCCGGTCCGTGATCGGTTCCTCGCCGTCTGCGATTTTGTCCATGATGTTGGGATCGACAGGGGCGGCGAGTTGACCGTACCAACCCAGCACGTAGTTCTTGATCTCGGTTTGAATCGTTGTGTAGCGCTCGGTTTCCACGACGTTAAGCAGGGCCTGGACGCCGATAAACTGAGACATGGGGCTGACCATGATCGGCCAGCCGAGTTCCTCGCGCATCTGCACGATTTCCTCGAGCACGGCCGGCAACTTGTCGTGCAGGCCGATCTCCTGCATCTGCTTTTCGAGATTGCTCCGCATGCCGCCGGGTACCTGGTGACGGAAGAGGCCAGGGTCATATGCGACAGGCGCCCCGATGGGCATGTCGTTCTTGATGGCCTGCTGCCGGAAATGTTCGGCAATCTCATTCACTTTGTTTATGTCGACATCGATGTCGACGCCCTGGTTCAAGGCCTCTTGAACAATCAGTTCAGTCGGTGGATTGGAAGTCGCATGGGCGATCGGCGAGATCGCAGTGTGAATGACGTCGACACCAAGCGGCATGGACTCAAGCGCGACGAGCGGGCCGAGCCCCGACGTGCAATGGGTGTGCATATGGAGATCGATATCCTCACCGATCGCCGTGCGGATGGCCGGGACCAAGGTGCGGACCCTGTCCGGCGTGAGTAAAGCACCCGAATCCTTGATCTGCACCGCATCCACGCCCAGTGCGACGAGTTCTTTGGCCTTCTCGACAAAGTGCTCGTCCGTGTGGACCGGACTTTCGCTGAAGACGATGGAGCCCACAGCGTGCAGGCCCGCAGCCTTGGTTGCTTTGATCGACACCGCCATGTTTGCGGTATCGTTCAAGGCGTCGAATGTATTGATGCAGTTGATACCGTAGCGGGTCAGGGTGTCGATGGTCAGGGGAAATACGTCGTCAGCAAACAGGTCCCAGCCCAACACGTTGAGGCTGCGGATATAGACATTCTTCATGGTGTTCGGGGCCGACTTCTGGATCATCCGCAGCCGTTCCCAGGGATCTTCCGCGAGATAGTAGATGCAGGACTCGAAGACGGCTGATCCTGCCACACCCAGAATGCCGTACCCGGCTGCATCCATCGTCGGGATGATGGGTTCCATCATGTCGCTGGTCATACGTGTCGCCCAAAGGCTCTGATGGGCATCGCGGAGTGCTGTCTCCCAGATCCGAAGTTTCCTGCTCATGCCGTCATGCTCTCCTGTGGCATCACATCTTCAATATTTTTCTCGAGCCACTGTGTGTTGAACTTGCTCTTGCGAAATGCATCCGTATCAAGCAGCGCCAAATGGAAGGGGATCGTGGACGGGATGCCATCGATCACGTAGCCCGCAAGGGCGGTTCGCATGCGGTCGATGGCTTCGGTGCGGTCTGGTGCCCACACAATGATCTTGGCGATCATCGAATCGTAGTAGGGCGGAACGGTATATCCCGCGTAGCAATGGGAATCGACCCGCACACCGGGTCCACCGGGCGCGATGTATTCAACAAGTGTACCGGGAGAGGGCATGAAGTTGCGGGCGCCGTCCTCCGCGTTCACACGGCATTCGATTGCGTGTCCGCGCAGTTTGACGTCTTTCTGTTTCAGCGACATGCCTTCGCCTCCGGCGATCAGCAACTGCTCGCGAACCAGGTCGACACCGGTCAGCACCTCGGTCACCGGATGTTCCACCTGAATTCGGGTGTTCATTTCGATGAAGTAAAAGGCCTTGGCATCCAGATCGACAAGGAACTCCACCGTTCCGGCACCCTCATAGTCGACGCTCGCGGAGAGTGCGACGGCGGCCTCGTGCAATCCATTGCGCAGATTGCGCGTAATGACGGGGCAGGGGCCCTCTTCAACGATCTTTTGATGGCGCCGTTGCATAGAGCAATCGCGTTCACCGACGTGAATCACGCCGCCTTTTCCATCGCCCAGAACCTGGACCTCAACATGGCGCGCATTGCCGATGTATTTCTCCAGATAGATCGAGGAATCGCCAAACGCAGCTTGGGCCTCGGCCTGGGCGGTCATGGCATTCTGGGACAACTGGTCGGGATTCTCAGCAAGCATCATGCCCCGGCCGCCGCCACCTGCCGCGGCCTTGATCAGTACCGGGTACCCGATCTCGTCTGCGACGGCTGCCAGTTCGGCGACGTCCACAGCCTTTCCGTCCGAACCGGGTACTGTGGGAACGCCCGCTTCCGCTGCCATGGTCCGCGCAACCGCCTTGTCGGCCATCTGGCGAATGGATTTGCCTGTTGGACCGACGAATTTGATCCCAGCATCAACGCATTCATCCGAGAAGTCGGCATTCTCAGCAAGGAATCCGTAACCCGGATGAATTCCGTCCGCCTTCACATACATGGCGGCGCCGATCAGCGATCCGGTATTGAGGTAGCTCCGCGTCGCTTGGGCCGGGCCGATACAAACGGCCTTGTCGGCCAGCCGGACGTGCAGTGAGTCATGGTCCGCTTCCGAATAGACAGCAACTGTCTCGATACCGAGTTCCCGGCAGGCACGGATGACACGCACGGCGATCTCGCCGCGATTGGCAATGAGGACTCGTTTCAGCATTTGTTGGCCGCGCTGCTCGTAACTATTTGGGCTCGAACCACATGACCGGTTGTCCGGCCGATACGGCTTCTGCGTTCTCTACCGGGATGCTGAGGACGACGCCATCACAGGGTGCTTTGAGCGTGTTCATGACCTTCATCACGTCGAGAATACACACCGTGTCGCCGGTTGAAACCTTGGAACCTTCTTCGACGAAAGGATCGGCGCCGGGCGAGGGTGCGCGATAGAAAGTTCCTGCCAGGGGCGAGTTGAGAGATTGCGCTGTCGCGCTGGGAGCCTCTGTCTTGGAGGTGTCCTGAGCGGCCTGTGCGGGCTCCGGTTCCGCAGGTGCTGGTGCGCTGCTTGCCGGGGCCGGGGCCGGTGGAGTCGCGGTCGTGGTCACCGCGGGGGCGCCATCGGCGCCGTGCTTGCGTACGATCAGCTTGAAGTCATCGACCTCGATGTGAATTTCCTTGGTCGACGACTGGTCGATGATCTTGAGGATTTCCTGAACGTCTTCGTAGGTGAGTGACACCGCGCGGCCCCTTTCGGCTCGTTTTTCCGAACGGATGATCATTTTCGATCGCGAATCTCGCGGGACGCCGATGCAGAAAGCGTCCGTTGAGCGCGCGCTTACGAAGCATATCGGGGCTGTCAGTGTCAACTTGGGCCGGCACCCTGTTCGGGTGCCTTAGGCCGCCATAACCAGTCTGCAATGATTCGGGCCGCTCAGTGGCCGCGCGACTCCTCGACTAACCCAATGATCCGTCGAGAATTTTCGGCCAATTCTTGGTGGCTTCGCTGATGTAGTGCGACTGTCGGGCCGTCCACAGCAATCGAACCGCCTTGTTGTAGTTCAGGTAGAGTTTGTTATCGACGATTGTCCAGGCGTCCGGCTCGATCTTGGCGGTGTAGCCGTTTCCAACTGCGTAGGCACAGTACCCGCCAAACTGTGGCGCATAACTTTCTGGATTCGCCGCAAATATGTCACGATTCTCAGCGCTGACGAACAGCCATTTCGCGCCGTTCCAGTCATGGCTGTATTGCTCGCTCCCGATACCGGGCTTTCCATCGACGAAATAGGCCACAGGATCGGCGCCCTTGATGGCAATACCGCCAGGTGCGAATACAGGTTCCAAGGCCGCAGCAGGGCGCCACAGAAACACGGTCATAACCACGATCAACATTGCAGGAACGGCACCCCAGGGCCTTCGGAACGCATAACTCATAGCTTGAGCCTTCCCAATCGATCTGTGCCACCCTGTCGTGGCCTCCACGGTACATGTCGGGGTGGTCGTCTGGAGATTCAACCCTTTCGCCGCCGGCCAGGCTTCACGGTGGATCAAAGATGGGTGTTCGTGCGAGCCAGTTCTCGAATTGTCTCCATATCAGGTGCATGCTGTTCTCGTGCTTTCTCTCTGGAATATGCCCATGAACGCAAATCGCGTCGTCGGATTGGTCTGGCTTTGCCTTTGCCTGTCAGGCGGTCCCGCATTCGCTGATTTTGCGGACGGATTACAGGCTTTCGATGGCGGAGACTATCAAACCGCGCGTGAAAACTGGTTGCCACTGGCGGAAGCTGGTGATGCAGATGCCCAGGCAGCCATTGCAGGAATGTTCCGCACCGGCACGGGCGTCGCGCAGGATTTCGTCCGCGCTGCACACTGGTACAGGGCGGCGGCTGACCAGGGGCATGTTCAGGCACAGCTGAATCTGGGAGAACTCTATGCAAAGGGTCACGGAGTCGTCAGCAACCCCGTCCAGGCGATGAAATGGCTCGGTCTGGCTGCAGCAAGCGGGCATGCGTGGGCCATTGAGGCGGTCAACAGTCTGTCGCGGGACTCCAGCTCTGCGGAAGTCAGCGCCGCCAAACAGTTGATTAACCAGTGGAAGCCAAAATGAAGTCTGAGGGCGGTTCCAGGCGATTGACTTGGTGGAGTCGCGCTCCTAGGTTCAGTGGGTACGTACGCGTTTGGTATTCAACTGTTTGGTAGTGAGGACGGGTCTTGGCCAGGGCGGCAGCCGAAGTTTCAGATCGCAGTCGAGTTCAGGACCGCATCTTGAGTGCGGCGATGAAGCTCTATAACAGTCGCGGTTATCAAGCGACGTCGTTCAACGCCATCTGTCAGACGGCAAGCCTGCCTGAACACGTCGTTCGAACGCACTATTGAGATGAGGCTCAGGTATTTTCAGGCGTTCTCGATCGCGTCCGCGAATACGTCATAGAACCGGTCATCGAAAAGATCGCAAAGGCCCCCGAAACAGCACAAGAGAAACTGGTGGCGTTCGTCCACGGCATGTCCCAGGTCGCATCGACCTGGGCGGACTACATGGTGTTCCTCATCCGCATGCAAATGGAGCTGCGGAATAGCGATGAAGAGGTTCGCACCAAACTTATGACTCTTGTGGGGCACCTGCACAAGACGGTCGAGGGCATCATCAAGCTGGGATGGATGCGCAGCCGCTTTCGGACGGATCTAAAAAGTTCGGAGCTTACCGCTCTCATCATGGGTTCCATCAACGGCGCCATGCTGGAGTGGTACACGCGACGCGACGACCTTCAGGGGCGCGAACTGACGCGAACACTTCGACTGGTTTTGATGCGCGGACTTGTAGATTTTATCACGATCCAGAATGTCCGCGATTCGCGTCAACCCACTCCAGGATTCCACCCCTAGTCGGTCACCACGTGCCCGAAGCGGACGGCCGTCTGGCCCCGCTTTGCCTCACGCGACGGCATCACCAGAACACAAGAATCATAGGGCGTCATTATCGGCCGGTCGCCGTCTCGAGCGATGACGGTGCCTGCCCGATCGATCACCTGGAATCCCTCGACGTCGATAAGAAAACTGAAGGCGTCGGTATCCACTGTGACGGCGTCCGTGACCTGAATGGTGTCTTGTGAAGACATTGGCTGCAATGGCTGGAACATGGCGCTCGGGAGCGGGCGAATGAGGTCGAGGGACAACAGGAATTTCAATGACGCATCGATGGCGACTCGCGCACTTTCAGGGTCTTCGCGCTGTCCGCATTCGATAAGCAACGCTGTGTGATGATGATCATTTGAAGAGAAATTCGAATAATCGCGGAGCCGCGTCCCGTTGGCATGTCCAGCGTCTCGGACGATGAACTGAGGTGTGCCGAGCCACCTGGCCAGCTCCACCGAGCGATCCAGTGGGCCCGACAGGATCAGGGGTGGACCCGTGTTCTCCATCGCATGCAGATCGAGCAGAAAGTCGACCTTGTCCACAAGTGGACGCAGTTCCCGGGCCCTGCGCAGTTCGACGGAGTTTGACGGTCCTTCCAGTCGATCGCCACTCCAAACACGATTCATGTCTTCGTCGAGATATCGGGAGGCTCCGATATTCTTGCTTTCAAATCTGCGGTAGGCCGCGATATTACCCAATGCCAGCGAGATACGCCCCTTGACGGGTTGCGTCAGATGTTCGTGGAGAAATGTGATGGCATGTGCCCCACATAATTCATTTCCGTGTATCAGCGCCATAATCATCGCGTGTGGACCTGCTCGACCCGATTCAAGTGTCGTTGTGAAGTCGATGCCGTTGTTGCCATTCCTCCATCGGGAGAGGTCGACGGGCGTTAGTTTTGATCGAGCTGGCATGTCAGAGATGTGGTTGATTCGCGTCTGAAATCCGGAACTTTGTGGGGCTGTGTTCAGAAGCGTTGTCCGGGATTTGCGCCAAGGCAACACTTCCGATTGAATGCGCCTAACTCAGCAGGGCGGAATGAATCACTATGAGCACTGAAGCAGCCGTAAAATCCAACAGTCCGGCGGGGCAACTCTACGAACGCGTGCGCAACCATGGCGTCGATTTCTTCGTATCGGTCCCATGCAGTCTTCTCGGTGAAGTTATCGAGATTCTGGAGACTGACGAGGACGTGACCTATACACCCGTAACCCGGGAAGAGGAGGGGATTGGTATCCTTGCCGGGGCCTACCTTGCCGGCCGAAGGCCTGCAATCGTCATGCAGAATTCAGGCTACGGGAATATCGTAAACGCGGTCTGTTCGCTCACGAACTATTACAACATTCCAATCGTCATGCTGGTCAGTCACCGGGGCAGCGCGGGTGAACGCATTGATGCCCAGGTACCTATGGGAGATGCCGTGCAGGGCGTGATGGAAGCGTCGGGCGTCAAATGTATTTCGGTCGAAAGTCCAGGCGATCTGGACAGCGTTGACGAAGGCATCGATTGGGCGATCACCAACGAGAAGTCGATCGCCTTCCTGTTTCCGTTCAGCTTCTGGCAAGATGCCGAAAGCTACGTGCCCGAGCATCGATAGGGGAAAGCCATGCGGCGATACGAAGCAACAGACGAGATTCTGAAAGCGATTGGCGATGAACTTGTCATCTGCAATATCGGCCATCCGAGCCAGGAGATTTTCAAACTGCGCGATCGGCCGGAGAACTTCTACATGTTCGGGTCTATGGGGCTGTCCTCGTCCATCGGACTGGGAGTCGCCATGGCACAGGACCGCAAGGTCATCGCGCTTGATGGCGATGGCTCCGTGACCATGAATATGGGCACGTTGGCAACCATCGGCCTGGTTCGGCCGAAGAACTACATGCTCATCATCATTGACAACAAGGCGTACGGCTCGACGGGATTTCAGCGTTCATTCACGGCTGACAATCTGCGCCTGGAAGATGTGGCAACGGGCTCCGGTGTCGAGAAAGTGGTTGTGATTACCGAACAGGACCAGATCGAGCCCACAATTTCCGGATTGCTCAAGGAGGATGGACCTCATGTCGTGGTCATCAAGTGTGAGCCGGGTATGCCTGAAGGGATCGGCGTCATTCCCATAGACGGGATAGCGGTGCGAAACCGCTTCATGGAGGCCGCCAAGTCAGACGGTTAACAGGCGCGACGGCTGGAACCCGACTCTAGCCACCTTTGAGGTATTTCCTGACGGTCTCGGCCATGAAGTCGGCCTGCGTGTCGTGAGGAAACAGCGTCACGAATTCGCCTTCAGGTCCCATCAAGTAAGTCAACGACGAATGATTGACCAGGTAGTCGTCTGCCTCAGTGGACTCTTTCGCGACCAACTTGCTGCGATGGACGCGATAGACTTTCGACACTGCCCTGATCTGTGTCTCGCTACCGGTAAGTCCGACGAGAGCTGGGTGAAAATGCTCGACGTATTCGGCAAGGAGTTCCTGTGTGTCCCGCGACGGATCACTGGTAATGAATAGTGGTTAAACCCGCTCGGCCTGCTCTCCAAGCCGTTCCAAGGCTTCGGTCATGATCTGGAGGTTGTGCGGACAGATGTCGGGGCAGTGGATATAGCCAAAGTAGATCAGCAAGAACCGCCCGGCGAAGTCGGCGTTTGTCTGAGTCGTGCCCGTGTGATCGATCAGCTCGAAGGGCCCTCCGAAGCGCACGGGAAATGACTTCCCGTGTTCGGCTGTCTTTGCGGGCTCTGTAAGGACGACACAAGCCAACAGGGGCGCGGCAACTGCCGCGAGGCGCTTCGTCATCCCGAGCGCTTGCGCGCCCGCCCTCATTCCTCTGGCTTGATACCGGGAATCCCGAAGACGCCGTCCTTGGCGATGACCTTTTTGATCGCGGGGTCGTGACGGAACCATTCGCCCTTGTTCGCTGCGCCGTGTTTTTCGGCCCAGTCACGAACAAACCAGTTGGCCCGACTCCAATCACCGTCGGGGGGGCAGCCGTTTGAACTGAAGGGCGAACATCGGCATCTTCGGATTGTTGATGAACAGGCCGTCAGCAATGATCCGCTTGCCGCAGAATCCCTTTAGATCGCTCGCGGTGCCGGCGAACGGGTCGAAATTCTTGACCATCGGGATCAAACGTCCGTCATCGAGCAGCAATCCAAACTGGCGTTTGCCGTCACCGCGGTTCGACGGGCAGTCCCCGGTGAGTTCGCAAAGGATGTCCACAACCTTGCCTTCCCAGCGTGCGACTTCTTCGTGGTCGATTCCCCATTCGTCCGCGGCTTGTGCCATGGGCATGCCGAGGAGCAGAACGGCCAGAGCAATACTTGCTATGCGTATCATAGCTTACTCTCCGAACGGCTGAATGCCGTAGTCTTCATGGGTCATGTTGACGATGCCGCCATCCGCCAGCACCTGAGTTACGATCAGATACCGGACGCCATCGCGTTCATAGAGATCGCCATCCACGGTGATCTTGTGCGTCTGGATGTCGACAACTTTGGGATTGGCGACGTTCTGATCATAGTCCTCGACTTTCAGGACGACGTATACGTTGCCATCCTCGTCGAGAATGCTGACGGGAATTCCGCCGACCGCGCACCAGACGGCGCATTTATGATGAGCCGTGCCCAGCGCATACATGATCTCGGTGACATAACACCACGTGTCGACGATCTCACCCGATACCTGCACGCGTTTTGGTGTCGCGGCTTCAGCCGGCGCATTTAATGCAGCCGCGCATGCGATAATTGCGGCACATAGCCATCGTTTCATTGCTTGCTCCCAGAATTCAGGACAGGCCTGTAGCCCATGACGACGGCACAATACCTGTGCCGCGCCTTTGGAATAAATCACAAAGACGCGACCTTGCCGCGGCGGACTCCGCTCAAGGTGCGAACTGTTCGTTCAAAATGCGCTCCTCGAGATCGTGTTCAGGATCGAAGAGCAATTGCAGGTTCTTCCCGGTATCCTCCTTGACGTTCACGGAGACGACATCCCGGACCTCCGTGTGGTCGGCGACGGCGCTTACCGGGCGTTTCTTGCCCTCAAGTATGTCGAACCGGACCTTGGCACCACGAGGTAGGATTGCCCCGCGCCATCGCCGGGGTCGAAACGCGCTGATCGGGGTAAGAGCGAGAACTTCCGCTGACATGGGCAGAATCGGGCCGTGAGCCGAGAGGTTATAGGCGGTGCTGCCAGCTGGGGTGGAGATCAACACACCGTCGCAGATCAGTTCGTCGAGCCTGACAACCGTATCGACGGTGATGCGAATCTTTGCCGCCTGGTACGTTTCACGGAGCAGGGAGACTTCATTCACCGCGATCGCGCGCCGTGTCTTCCCGCCTGCGGTTTTGACCGTCATTCGCAGGGGATGCAGAGTTACCGACTCCGCCGCTGCAACCCGGTCGATCAAATCTCCATCATTGATTTCATTCATCAGGAATCCGACCGACCCCTGATTGAGGCCGAATATGGGGACATCGCGGTTCATGAAGCGATGCAGTGTCTCAAGCATGAAACCGTCACCGCCAATAGCCACGATGACGTCGGCTTTGGTGAGCGGCACATGTTTGTAACGTGACTGAAGGGCTGCACGAGCTGCTTTCGCCTGCGCCGTATGGGTAGCCACGAAGGCGATCTTGGGATGGGTCATGGTCAGGATGGTGCCGGCGGAAACCTAGTCTGTCAGACCAGTATAACGGGGCTAACCCCCGGTGACACTCATATGGCGTGGCACAGCGGGTCCCTTGTGACGCCGATCGATGACGAAGTCGTGGCCTTTCGGTTTCCGGCCAATGGCTTCATCGATGCTGGCCAACAGCAGTTCATCGTCTTCCGGCGCCAGCCGGAGCGGCGACCGCAGATCCGCAGCATCCTCCTGACCAAGGCACATGTAGAGAGTGCCCGTGCAGGTCAAACGCACGCGGTTGCAGGATTCACAGAAATTGTGTGAAAGCGGTGTGATGAAACCCAGGCGCTGGCCGGTTTCGCGAATCGTTACATAGCGGGACGGCCCGCCGGTCTGGTAATCCGACTCATCCAGGGTCCATCGTTCCTGGAGGTCTGCACGAACCATCGAAAGCGGCAGGTAGCGACCCGTCCGGTCTTCGTCGATCTCACCCATGGGCATCGTTTCAATCAGGGTGAGATCGAGTCCTTCGTCTCCGCACCAACGCAGCAGGCTGTCCAGTTCGTTGTCGTTAACCCCACGAAGCGCCACCGTGTTGATTTTGATCTGATGTCCGGCGTCCTTAGCCGTTCGAATGCCATCCAGGACCTGAGAGAGGTCGCCACGACGCGTGATGGCGCGGAACTTCTCGGGGTCGAGGGTGTCCAGGGAAACGTTGATTCGGCGAACCCCTGCCGCATACAGATCCACAGAATATTTGCCCAACTGACTACCATTCGTGGTCAGCGTGAGTTCGTCGAGATGGCCGGAATTCAAGTGACGCCCGAGCCGATGAAACAACTGCATGACGTCCCGTCGGACCAAGGGCTCGCCGCCGGTCATGCGCAGTTTGCGCACACCTCGTGAAACGAATGCACTGCAAATTCGATCGAGTTCTTCCAAGGTGAGAACATCTGACTTCGGCAGAAACGTCATGTCTTCCGACATGCAGTAGACGCAGCGAAAATCGCAACGATCGGTGACCGAAACGCGCAGATACGTCACCTGCCGACCGAAAGGGTCAACCAGAGAATCGTCGTCCTGGCGACCGTGATCGACCAGCCAGCGGCGATCGTTCTCCACCGATTCGGTGTCACAAGGTATGGGAACCGAGTCCATATGCGTTATATTCCGTAAAACATAACACTTTGCAAGGGCGGAGCGGTCCGGTGCCCGCTCGGTAATTGACAGGCTAGCCTTGAATCCCTTGGCGAGGGCGTTGCGGCGGCGCATATTGGTGTCATGACGGAACCAAAAAGGTCCAAGTTCATCATCTCGCCGGATCCCCAGAATCCGCGACTCGTCGAGACCGTTCGTGCGACGGATCACACCGGTGCGGATACGGAGGCGTCAGTGCCCGTGGAACGGCCGCTGACCCTGTTCCTCAATTCCCAGGAAGTCGTCACGATGATGACGATCGGGGATTATCCGGAATATCTGGCAGTCGGGTATCTGCTCAATCAGAACATGCTGCAGCCCTCCGATAGGATCGCCGGCATCGACGTCGACGACGAGATCGATGTCGTCGTTGTTCGCACCGAGAACGAAACCGATTTTGAGGACAAGCTGAAGCGCAAGACCCTCACCTCCGGCTGCGCGCAGGGGACGGTGTTTGGCGATGTGATGGAAAAGTTCGATGAAGTCGCGTTGCCGGACGAGGCGATCGTCCGTACGTCGTGGATCTACACGCTGTCGCGATCGATCAATACGCAGCCCAGCATCTATTTGCGGGCGGGCGCCATTCACGGATGCGTGCTCTGCGAGGCCGACCAGCCTTTGATCTACATGGAGGATGTGGGACGGCACAATGCCATCGACAAGATCGCAGGCTACATGCTCCTCAACGATGTGGACCCCGATGGAAAGCTGTTCTACACGACGGGTCGGCTGACAAGCGAAATGGTGATCAAGTGCGTTCAGATGCGGATCCCCATCCTCATTTCGCGATCTGGATTCACGGCCTGGGGTGTTGAACTGGCCCGCAAGGCAAACCTGACCCTGATTGGCCGCGCCAAGGGAAAACGCTTTCTATGTGTTTCCGGCGATTCCCGCATCGTGTTCGACGCTGATCCCGACCAGGTGCCTGACGAAAGCCCGCGCGTGCAAAGAAAGGCAAGTCTGCAGGAAGATGCCGTCTAGTGTCGTTGGCGTGCTGCTTGCCGGGGGTCAGTCCCGCCGCATGGGTGGTGGAGACAAATGCCTCCGGATGCTAGGTGGCGAGACCATTCTGTCTCGCGTGATCGCCCGTGCATCGCATCAGGTTGAGACTCTGGTTCTCAATGCAAATGGCGATCCGAAGAGGTTTTCGTCCTTCGGCCTACCGATCGCCCCCGATGTCGTCGCAGGCTTTCATGGCCCCTTGGCGGGTATCCTAACCGGACTCGAGTGGGCGGCCGCCAATGTTGCCGGGGCGCAGAGCATCGTCACGTTTCCTGTCGACGCACCGTTTTTCCCGGTGGATCTGGTCTCCCGATTCGAAGCGGCGGTCGAGGGGTTAACATCGCGTCTTGTGTGCGCGTCATCCGCGGGTCGCACGCATCCGGTATTCGGTCTCTGGCCACTCTCCCTGGCCGGCAACCTGCGAACGGCGCTGGTGGATGACGAGATGCGAAAGATCGATGCCTGGACGGCGCTACACGATCTCGTCGAGGTTTCGTTTTCCGCGGAACCGTTCGATCCCTTCTTCAATCTCAACAGACCGGATGATCTCGCGGAGGCGGAACGGCTACTCGATACTCTGACTTGACAGGACTCTCATTCCTTTCTCTGATCCTCGGTGCGAGGAGGGCGCGATGGCGCGACCCCGAAAACCCAAGAAGCAAAAGCCCCAGGTTCGTATCCTGTTCGGGTCGGTCTATCCTCTCGGACCGGGAAAAGCATCGTTGATTGAGGCCGTCGGTCGGACAGGGTCGATATCAGCAGCTGCGCGTGAACTGGGCATGTCCTATCGGCGTGCCTGGCAGCTGATTGATGCGACAAACAGGTGTTTTCGCCAACCGCTCGTGGAAACCGCGACGGGCGGGCGCGGCGGAGGCGGCGCAATCGTGACTCCTTTCGGGGAAGAGGTGCTCGACCGATTCCGGGATATCGAGTCGAAGGCGATCTCAAGTGTGGAGCGCGATATTTCACGTTTTGCCGATTACTTGGCCGATGATCTCGATTGATTGAGATCATGAATCTCAATCGAGATGGGTGACGGTCCTAGGGACACGGGGCCAGCCAATACGACCGAACTGATGACCAGGACATGATTGACGGATTTGAGATTTGCGAGACCGCGTCGGGTGATATGGCATCGATCGAGAAGCTATATCCCGACGCGTTCCCGGAGGAGGATCTGCTTTCCCTGGTAAACGAATTGCTGGGCGAAGGATCAATCGTTCTCTCACTTGCGGGATCTGTGGACCGGACCCTGGTGGGCCACGTCATCTTCACGCCATGCAGTGTTCCAGGAAGAACCGAGGAAGTTTCGCTTCTTGCCCCGCTCGCCGTTTCTCCCGCGTGGCAGAGGCGAGGTATCGGCAGCGCGCTGGTTCGTGAGGGGCCGCGTCGACTGAAAAATGCCGGTATGGTCCGGGTCTATGTATTGGGCGATCCAGCTTACTATGGGCGGCTCGGTTTCGAACCCGAGGCCGATGTCATGCGACCCTATCCCCTGCCCGATGAGTGGCAGGGGGCCTGGCAGTCAATCGGCTTATGCCAGATCGAACACCCTCTTCACGGTAGGCTTTCCGTGCCGCAACCCTGGCAGCAACCAGTTTTGTGGGCTCCGTAAATTGTCGGCGCAGATCGGCGCCAGATTTCGTTTCTGCCCTAATCCCAGCTCGACGATCCCAACGATCGCATCGCCATGGTCCGGATAGGCGCAGGCCCGCTCCGAGGGCGCACTTGCCGTGGGCCGTTCCGTCTCTGGCCGGCTGGCCTCTATTCCGCCGCGACTGTTTCCGTCAGCTTCTCGATCTTTGCGGCGCAGTACTTGAACTCGGGGATCTTCCCGAAGGGATCGAGCGCTGCATTGGTCAACAGGTTGGCGGCCGCTTCCGTGAAAGCGAAGGGGATGAAGACCGTTCCTGGCGCCACCCCGGAATCGGCGCGCGCGGCGAGCTCGATGGCACCTCGCCGGGTTGAAACGCGGACATGGTCTCCGCCCTGGACGTTCATCTCGCGCAGGTCCTGGGGTGCCATGTGGCACACCGCCTCCGGCTCAATGGTGTCCAGTACGCTCGCCCGCCGGGTGATGGCGCCGGTATGCCAGTGCTCAAGGATACGGCCGGTGGTCAGGATCATCGGATACTCTTCGTCCGGCTGTTCGTCGGGCGGAATAATTCCAGCGGGAACGAATTTGCCGCGACCGCTTGCTGTCGGATACCCATCTCCGAAGATGATCGACTGGCCCGGTTCATCCTCCGAGGCGCACGGGTACGTGACCGCGCTTTCGCGCAGCAGCCGCTCCCAGCTTATGCCCTTGATGCTGTCCATGCAGGCCTGCATTTCGGCATAGACATCCGCCGGGCCTGAATAGTTCCAATCGAGACCGATACGCTGGGCGATTTCCTGGATGATCCACCAGTCCTGGCGCGCGTCTCCTGGCATCGGCAACGCCAAACGGCCCATCTGGACCTGACGATTGGTATTGGTGACCGTGCCGTCCTTTTCCGGCCAGGCCGAGGCAGGCAGAACGACATCGGCGAACATTGCCGTTTCGGTCATGAAGATATCCTGGACCACGAGGTGGTCGAGGTTGGCGAGTCCGGCCCGGGCGTGGCTGACATCGGGGTCCGACATCGCCGGGTTTTCTCCCATGATGTAGAGGCCCTTGATGTTGCCTTCGTAAGCTTCGTTGGCGATCTCGACGACGGTGAGACCGCGATTGGGGTCGAGTTCCGCATCCCAGAACTTTTCGAACTTCGCCTGCGCCTCGGGATTATCAACGGCCTGATAGTCGGGGTAGACGATGGGGATGAGACCCGCGTCGGAGGCTCCCTGAACGTTGTTCTGGCCGCGCAACGGATGGAGTCCCGTGCCCGGGCGGCCGACCTGTCCCGTCATCATCGCGAGGGCGATCAGGCAACGCGCATTGTCGGTCCCATGAATGTGCTGGGAGATCCCCATGCCCCAGAAAATCATCACCGACCGGGCATTGCCGATGACTTCGGCAACCGTGCGAATGGTGGCGGGATCAACGCCGCAGATCGGCGCCATGGCTTCTGGCGTGAACGCCTTGAGATGTTCCTTGAGGTCGTCGAATCCTTCCGTAAAGCCTGCGATGTAATTCTCGTCGTAGAGTCCCTTCTCCACGATTACATTCATGATCCCGTTGAGCAGCGCAACGTCTGAACCACCTTTGAACTGCAGCATATGGGTGGCATGACGGGAAAGGGCCTGACCCCGCGGGTCCATGACGATGAGCTGGGCACCTGCCTTGGCCGCGTTCTTGAAGAACGTCGCCGCGACAGGGTGATTGACGGTCGGATTCGCCCCGATGACGACGATGACGTCCGAGTTCGTGGCCTCTGTGAAAGGTGCTGTGACCGCGCCCGAGCCGACGCCTTCCAGCAGGGCTGCAACCGAGGAGGCATGGCACAGGCGCGTGCAGTGGTCGACGTTGTTCGTGCCGAAACCGACGCGGACCAGTTTCTGGACCAGATAGGCTTCTTCGTTCGAACCCTTGGCGGACCCGAACCCGGCCAGCGCCCCGCTTCCGTTCTCGTCCTGGATTTTCTTGAGACCTGACACCGCAAGATCGAGCGCCTCCTCCCAGCTCGCCTCCCGAAAATGGGTGAGCGGGTTCATCGGGTCGATTTCCAGTGAAGACTCCTTGCTGATGCCCTCTTTTCGGATGAGCGGCTTGGTCAGACGGCCTGGATGAGCAACGTAGTCAAAGCCATAGCGACCCTTGATGCAGAGCCGACCGTGATTCGCAGGTCCGTCCCGACCTTCGACGGAGAGGATCTTGTCGTCCTTGATGTTGTATGTGATCTGACAACCAACCCCGCAGTACGGGCAAACACTGTCGACCTGTCTATCGACCACTTCCTTGCCGAGGCCGGCGGCCGGCATCAAGGCCCCGGTCGGGCAGGCTTGAACGCACTCGCCACAGCCCACGCACGTGCTGTCACCCATCGGGTCATCGAAGTCGAAGACGATCTTGGCGTGATGACCTCTTTGGGACATGCCGATGACGTCATTGACCTGAATCTCCCGGCAGGCCCTGACACAAAGGTTGCAGTGGATGCAGGCATCCAGATTGACGGCCATCGCCGGATGGCTCACATCGGGTGTCGGACTCATTCGAGCCGGGAACCGGCTATCGTCCTGTCCCATTTCGTCGGCCCATTGCCAGAGCCGGGAATTGGGATCATGCGCCGCGTCCCGCGGCGGCTGGTCGGTCAGCAACATCTCCATGACCATGGAGCGGGCCTTGGTTGCGCGCTCGTTCGACGTATTCACCGTCATGCCCGCTGTGGGCTTGCGGACGCACGACGCCGCGAGGACGCGCTCGCCTTCGATTTCGACCATGCAAGCGCGGCAGTTTCCGTCGGCGCGATAGAGCGGGGCCGTTGACCAGCAGAGGTGCGGAATGGTTGTGCCGTGGCGTTCCGCGACCTGCCAGATGCTTTCTCCTGGCTCGGCGGTAACTTCCTGACCGTCGAGCGTGAAGGTGACCGGTTCGGTCATGTGACTTCCTCCGGGAAAAACTTGAGGACGTGTCTTAAGGGATTTGGTGCCGCCTGTCCCAGGCCACAGATGGAGGCATCGACCATGCACTGGCTCAGTTCCTCGAGCAGCCCGGTGTCCCAGTCGGGCTGCTGCATGAGCTTGACGGCTTTCTCGGTACCGACTCGGCAAGGGGTGCACTGGCCGCAGCTCTCGTCTTCGAAGAACCTCATCAGGTTCAGGGCACTGGCCCTCACACTATCCGCCTGAGAAAGGATGACGACGGCAGCCGAGCCGATCAGGCCGCCATGTTCCTCGAGTGTGCCAAAGTCCAGCGGGACATTCGCGAGTGAGGCGGGCAGAATTCCTCCCGACGCTCCGCCCGGCAGGAAGGCCTTGAACAGGTGTCCGTCCGCCATGCCTCCGCAATACACATCTATGAGCTCGCGCACGGTAATGCCGGCGGGTGCGAACTTTACGCCGGGATCCTTGACGCGGCCCGATACCGAAAACGACCGCGGCCCCTTGCTGCCATTCAGGCCTTGGCTGGCGTACCATTCAGACCCGCGTTCGAGGATATCGCGAACCCAATAGAGGGTTTCCACGTTGTTGATCAGGGTGGGGCGTCCGAACAGGCCGACCTGAGAGGGGAACGGCGGCTTGTGACGGGGAAGTCCCCGCTTCCCTTCGATGCTTTCGAGCATCGCCGATTCTTCCCCGCAAATGTAGGCGCCGGCGCCACGCCGCAGATGGATGGTCACACCGTCCGCCAATCCTTCGGTGCGGATCCTGTCGAGCTCGCCGGTGAGCATCTTGCGGGCCGCCGGATATTCGTCGCGCAGATAGATGTAGATATCTTCGGCTTCGACGGCCCACGCGGCGATGAGCATGCCTTCGAGGAATCGGTGGGGATCGGTCTCCAGATAATGGCGGTCCTTGAAAGTCCCTGGCTCCCCTTCGTCGGCATTCACCGCCATCAGCCGGGGCTTTGGTTCCTGGCGTACAAACTGCCACTTGCGCGATGTGGGAAATCCCGCGCCGCCGAGCCCACGAAGCCCACTGTCGTCCAAGGTACTCAGCACATCGTCGAGGGATTTGTCGCCACCCAGGCATTCCTTCAGCGTGTTGTAGCCGCCCTTGGCGACGTAGTCATCGAAGCCGGTGCTTGCGACAGATGGTTCCTCGACCGTGCCATTCATCACCGCCCCTGAGACGGAGTCGACGGTGGCATGTTTCATGTAATTGTGACCCACGCAGGCCACGGGGGCGCCCTCGCACCTGCCCATGCAGGGGCCGGGCACGATCCGCACGCTGTCACCGAGACTCAGCCGGAGTTCTTCCAGCAGCCTTACGCCGCCCAGCAGCTCGCAGGTGAGGCTGTCGCAGACACGAACCGTTATGTCGGGAAGAGCCGGGTCGTCATCTCCGACAACATCCCAGTGGGCGTAGAAGGTTGCCGTTTCGAAAACCTCCGCCATGGGCAGGCGCATTTCATGCGCCAAGGCCGCCATATGTCGATGCGACAGGCAACCGAACCGGTCCTGTATGAGATGAAGGAATTCGATCAGGAGGTCGCGCTGGCGGGGCGTATCGCCAAGCAGGTCCTGAATTTCCTGAAGTGCGTCGGTGTCGACCTGACGTCCCTTCAGGAATGGACGCGCCTTGCCGCGGCGTGCGCCCGGACTCTTCATGTTGGCGCTGAATTTCTCAGATCCCGTCATTGTTCCTCGCTATCATCTCTGAGGTTCCTACAACTACTGAGCGCCTTAGTCGACCTCGACGTTGCATCGGCCGACCCTGTGGGTCACATCGTTGCATGCTAAATTCGTCCGTGCTGTTACTCAATTGGTCGGGATCGGAAATCAACAGGATTTGCACCGGCCAGAGTTGAAATCCAGAACCACCTCTCCCTTATGGTTCGGATCGGACGATAACCAGCGAAATCACTTCGGTATTGATTAGTTTCTTGCCCGCGTGTTCGAAGTTGGCGGTGGCCGATTGCCGATTGAACTTGACCGATGCCCCACTCCGGATGCTGGGGATGACGAACGAACGTACCGGGTGTGAAATCGGTGATCATGGGGTGGTGGTTGATTGCACATTCCAGTATTCGGTTCAGGTCGAGCGAGCAAGAGCTGTGGTCGCCGTGCGGAACAGATACTATGCCATGACCGCCGGCAGACAAGGTCCGTCGGCGCGCAGTCAGGACGGTGGATAGAGGTTTAATTATCAATCGAGTGGACTCACACCTGCAGACTGGGGCGGGGACTAGCTAAATGCTTGCGATACAAGGCTTAATCGGAATTTGCGTTCTCGTCGGGTTGGCCTGGCTCCTGAGTGAGAATCGGCGCGGTGTTGCCTGGAAAACTGTACTGGCAGGGATTGGACTTCAGTTTGTTCTCGCTCTGATTCTCCTCAAGCTCAGCTGGGCTCGGGATCTGTTCCTCGTTCTCAACAGAGTTGTGGTCGCCCTTCAGGACGCGACAACCGCGGGCACATCGTTCGTGTTCGGGTTCGTCGGCGGTGGGGCCTACCCCTTCGAAGTGATCGACCCGGGCGCATCATTCGTGCTGGCGTTCCAGGCACTGCCCCTGGTCCTCGTCATCAGCGCCCTTTCGGCGCTGCTCTACCACTGGCGGGTCTTGCCGGTCATCGTGCAAGGCTTCGCCTGGGCCTTGCGTCGTACGATGGGCGTCGGCGGTGCGGTGGGCTGCAGCACGGCTGCCAATATATTTGTGGGCATGGTTGAGGCGCCATTGTTCATCCGCCCCTATCTCGCCCAGGTCAGCCGCAGTGAGCTGTTCATCATCATGACGGGGGGAATGGCGACCATTGCCGGGACGGTCATGGTTCTGTACGCGGCGTTCTTGAATGGCGTGGTGGACGATCCGATCGGTCATCTGCTGACGGCATCCATTCTCAGTGCACCGGCAGCAATCGCCTTGGCACGGCTCATGATACCGGCGGATGGCGAGGAAACCGGTGGTGAGGTTGTTCCCACCCGGCTGTACGACAGCAGCATGGACGCCGTGACGACGGGCACGTTCGACGGCCTACGCCTGCTGTTGAACATCATCGCCATGCTCATCGTTCTTGTGGCGCTGGTATACCTGGCGAACGCGTTGTTGGGATTGTTACCCGACCTGGGTGGCGAATCGGTTACCCTGCAGCGCCTCCTGGGCTACATCATGGCACCGGTGGCGTGGTTGATGGGCATTCCATGGTCCGAGGCGGTGGCCGCCGGATCGTTGCTCGGAATCAAGATCGTGCTCAATGAGTTGATCGCCTACCTGGAACTTGCAGCGTTCGCCGAGGAATCTTTTTCCGAGAGAAGTAAACGCATCATGACGTATGCCCTCTGCGGATTCGCGAATTTTGGCAGTCTCGGCATCATGGTGGGTGGCCTCGGCGCCATGGCGCCCGACCGGCGGGCCGAGATCGTATCGTTGGGTCTCAAGTCTATCGTCGCGGGGACTCTCGCGACATGTATGACGGGCGCCATTGTGGGTCTGCTGTAGGAGCTGATCAGATTTAGGCAAATGTGAGGGGAACGGGATATGAGCCGGATCTTCGGAGAAATCCGCCAGAATGGGTATGTCGTGCGCGATATCCATGCTGCGATGCGACACTGGGTTGATGTTATCGGAGTTGGGCCCTGGTTCTATACGGAGCGATTTCCGTTTCGCGACTTCGTTTTCAGAGGGGAGCCGTCGGATCCTCACGTCTCTATCGCCCTGGCGAATTCAGGCCCGCTCCAGGTGGAACTGATCCAACAAACCAATGACGCGCCTTCCATGTTCAAGGACTTCATCGATCGGGGGCATGAAGGCCTGCAGCATGTGGCCTATTGGCCGAAAGATATCGATGCGCTCGTCAACCCTCTGTTGAAGCAGGGCTATGCCATCGGCCAGACGGCGCAGGTGGGGCAATTGGGCCGCTTCGTGTATCTGGAAACCGAAGCCCATCCCGGCACGGTCATCGAGGTCTCGCACCTGACTGCGACGCGCCAGGCTGCCTTCGACAAGGTTCGAGAGGCGTCCGAGGGTTGGGACGGATCGGACCCGGTCAGGGAGATCAGCCTGTGAGGACGCGCCGACATGCCAGGAGAGGAATTCCTCCTCCCTTGAAGGGGGAGTGAAGAGGGAGGTGTGTGTTGTGTTCTGGTGTTGCCCAACTGTTCAATGAGTGTCCACCCCCACCCGACTCTCCCCCTGTTTAGGGGGAGTGAAAATCACGCCGATTCAATTCCCTCCTTCTCGGAGGCACTTACCCCGCGAAAAAGGCCTCGCGGATGCCGGTAGCACCTGTCCCTCGGATAGCGAAAAGTCCACCCGCGAGCGGTGATGCCTCGTTGTCGCCTGGCTCAATCTCCCAAGACAGTGACGTGACATAGATGATGTCGAGGTCGGGGCCGCCGAACGTGCACATGGTCGGATAGCGGATGGGCACGGGAATGGTTCGCATCAGTTTTCCTGCAGGGTCATACTGCGCGACTTCCCAGCCATTGATATGCGCTGCCCAGTAGCAGCCGTCGGTATCGACGGTGGCGCCATCGATGCGCCCTTCCTCTCCTTCGCGAGAGATGAAATCCCGTCGATTGGCCAGGTCGCCGGTATTGATGTCGAAGTCGTAGGCGTAGACCGTGCGCCCACGTGAATCCGAGTAGTACATGGTCTGGTTGTCGGGGCTCCAGGCAATTCCATTGGTGACATAGAATCCTTCATCCATCACGGTGCATGAGAGGTCGGTGTCGAGACGGACGAGTTTGCCCAGCCGGTCATTGAAAGAGGTATCCATCGTGCCGCTCCAGTAGCGGCCGGCCCTGTCGCATTTGCCATCGTTGAGACGCGTGATCGGGTTGTCGGGATCCGGATTGGCTATGGGCGTGACCTCGCCCGTATCCAGGTCGATGAAGCTGAACCCGCGCTGCCAGAGGCCGGCGACAACGCCGCCTGCTTCGCGAAACACCATCGACCCGATTGTTTCGGGCACATCCCACGTCGTGACTTCGTTGGTATCCGAATCGATCCGGCGAATTGCGGGCTTATCGCTATCGACCCAGTAGAGCGCATTCTCCTTCCAGTTCCAGATGGGTCCCTCTCCCAGGATGTCCGGACCTTTCCAGATACATTCGACCTCAGGATTTGCCACTTTGTCCTCCCTGTCTCGCACGCCGGCAATACGAACACTCCGTTTTCCATAAGAGATTTGAAGGGTGTTCGCAATCAGCCCGCAAAAAACGGTTCCGGAATTGCTGTTGCACCCGTTCCAGTGATGGCGAACAACGTGCCGCCGAGTGGCGAGCGCTCTAGGTCCCCGGGCTGGACCTCATAACCGATCGACGTCACATACAGCACGTCCAGTTCTCTGCCCCCAAAAGAACACATGCTCGGATATCTCACGGGAACGGGGATCGTGCGCATGAGGTTGCCTTGCGGATCGTATTGGGCGACTTCCCAACCGTCGATGTGGGCGGCCCAGTAGCATCCTTCTGTGTCCACATTGGCACCGTCCACCCGGCCGGGAATGTCTGCTGTTGAAATAAAATCGCGTCGATTGGCGATATCTCCCGTCTCTATATCGAAGTCGAACGCATAGACCGTGTTGCTCCGGGAATTTGCGTAGTACATGACCGTATTGTCCGGACTCCAGGCCCGCTCATGCAGGTGTGTCAGCATATACCGAATTATCTGAAGTCACCCACGCCAATGGAGGAACTGTTCATGCGTCTCGAAGGATCGTGTCATTGCGG
>MDTE01008360.1_pt1 | contig 25956 bp, 26 predicted proteins | sample 811231 | NCBI WGS metagenome assembly MDTE01 (sample SAMN05326651, study PRJNA326480) | marine metagenome | isolation source: seawater | place: Indian Ocean: Red Sea | collected 2010
AAAGAGACCTAAAAAATAATTATCGCGGGGTGGTGCAGTCTGGTAGCTCGTCAGGCTCATAACCTGAAGGTCGTAGGTTCAAATCCTACCCCCGCAACCAAAATTTAAATATGAATTCATTAGCAGAAAAATTAGCAAGTGCTTGGTTAAAAAAAGATTTGATAGACATTAAATCTGAAGATTTACCCAAAAATAGAAAAGAATCTCACTTAATACAAAAACAATTTCATGAAGCCCTTAATAAAAAAACCGTAGGTTGGAAAATAGGTATGGTAACAAAAAGTATTCAAGAGGGTGCAAAGGTTGATGGCCCAATGATAGGAAAAATTATTGATGAAACAGTATTAATAAATCCTTTAAAAATTGAGTATAGTAAAGTTCCTCATTGTATTCTCGAATGTGAGTTTGCTCTAAAATTTTTAGAAGACACTAAAATGGTCTCCGGAGCTGAAAATAAAAAAGGAAACTACGAAATTTATATATCCTTAGAACTAGTTTCAACGAGAATAAAGCCTGACGCTAAAAAAGATTTAAATAGTCGAGATCTTATGTTTTTAAATGTCGCTGATAATGGCGCAGCAGGGGCTATAATTATTGGAGATAAAATTAAAAATCTTGATAATATTGATTTAAATTCAATTCAGGTTGAGGTTAACGTAAATGGAAAAATAACTGGTTCATGGGAAAAAAGAGCTCACCCAGTTGAAGCTATAAAATGTATTATAAATGAATTTAAAGATAGTCCCGTAACTTTTAAAAAAGGTGATTGGTTTATGACTGGATCAGTAATTCAGCCAATGAAAGTTAGTAAAGGTGACAAGCTTAAAATTAACTTTAAAACCTTAGGAAAAATAGATTTAGAATTTATTTAGTTTATTTTAAAAACTACAAGATTTCTATAGAGGCTTGTCGTTTACCGAATGCGATATATTTATACTCATCTTCTTTAAAGGTTTCTTTTAAAGCCCTATATTCTTGATCTTTCCAATTTTGATATCCATAAAATTCATCAAATAGTAAAATTGAACCTGGAAATAACTGAGGTTTAATTTTTTGCAAAACGAATTTGGTAGGTGAATAATTATCTAAATCTAGATGACAAAATAATATTTTATTTTTATTTTCTTTTAAAAAGTTTTCTAGAGTTTCCTCTACTCGACCTTTAATGATTTTTACATTTTTTGGTAAGTTTGGTTGTTTTTTGCTTAGAGAAAATTTTCCTTTAGGATTATAGTCTGTACTTATCCATTCTTCATCTAGACCCTCAAATGAATCAAATCCATAAATTATTCTTTTTTGATCTGATAAAAAACTTGCAAATAATTTTGTTGAGTCACCCTTAAAAACTCCGAATTCTAAAAACATACTGTTATCTATAGTTTTCGTAAGAGCTTTTCGAATGCAATAGCTTCTTATATCTTCGTCTTTTACAAAACAAGCAGATTTAATAATGTCATTTTTAAAAAATTCATAAGATTCTCTTGATACTTCCTCAAAATATATATCTATAGGACTTTTATTTTCCGTTGCAGGCCTGAAATTGTTCTGAATAAAACCTAGAATAGACTTTAGTTTTTTTTTAATAAAATCTTTCATTTTAAAAATTAGTTACAGATTAAATTTTATATCTTGATTTCTTACTATCTACAAGAAATGTCCTTACCGTATCTTTGGTTAGTTGATTAAAAGATTTACCAAAATTTGAAACTTTACTGATAATATTTGGGGGCATTGTGATAATCTGACAGCCAAGTTGTTTTGCCTGGGTATAATTGTATGGTTCTCTAGTGCTTGCCCATAGTATCTCAACTTTATTTTTACTTTTAGTTATTTGTATTGCTTTTTTTATGATTGGCACTGGGTCTTTACCAACATCACCCATACGACCAGAAAAAATTGAAATTATAGATTTAGTTTTATTGTCAAGACAACTATTGATTTTCTTAACCTGTGTAACCGTATAAACAGCAGTAATATTAAGTTTAATTTTTTTTTTGTTTAATTTCTTTATTAGTTGTCCAGTAAATTTTCCTTTACTATTAATAACAGGAATCTTTACATAAATATTTTTTCCCCAAGAATTTATTTTTAGTGCCTGTTTTTCCATTTCTTTAAAATTATCAGCAAAAACTTCGAGTGATATAGGTTTATTTCTACAAATTTTTAAAAGCAATTTTGAGTATTTTTCATAACTTTTTGCCCCAGCTTTTCGCATTAAACTTGGGTTAGTTGTAAAGCCATCAACAATAGATTTTTTATTAAATTCTTTGATAGTTTTACTATCAGCTATATCACAAAATATTTTTGTTTTTGTCATAATTAAATATTTTTAACAATATCTTCGGTCATTTTTTTTGCATCAGCAAATAACATCATTGTATTTTCTCGATAAAAAAGTTCATTATCAACTCCTGCATAACCCGGGGATAAACTTCTTTTAACAAATAAAACTGATTTACATTTTTCTACGTCTAAAACAGGCATTCCAAATATAGGGCTTTGTGGATCTGTTTTGGCTACTGGATTTGTAACATCATTTGCACCAATGACAAATGCAACATCTGTATTCGCAAAATCATTATTAATATCATCTAATTCGAATACTTCATCGTAAGGAACGTTTGCTTCAGCTAATAATACGTTCATATGTCCTGGCATTCTCCCGGCTACTGGATGGACTGCGTAAGAAACTTTGATATCATTTTTTTTTAAAGTATCAACCATTTCTCTAAGAGCGTGTTGTGCTTGCGCTACAGCCATACCATAACCGGGCACTATAATTACCGAAGAAGCGTTTTTCAAAAGAAAGGCTGCATCTTCAGCATTACCGCTCTTAACTGGTTTTTGATCTTTTTTCTTTTCTTTTCCAGCGTTCGAGTCTCCACCAAATCCACCAAGTATCACACTAAAAAATGATCTGTTCATACCTTTGCACATTATGTATGACAATATAGCTCCGGAAGATCCCACCAATGCTCCTGTTATAATTAATGCAGTATTCTCTAAAGTAAAACCTATTCCAGCTGCTGCCCAACCAGAATAAGAATTTAACATAGAAATAACTACTGGCATATCAGCGCCACCAATTGGAATAATTAATAAGACACCAATCAGAAAAGATATTGCAATCATGCTCCAAAAGAAATTTTCTGATTGCGTTCTACATAAAAAATAAATTAATAAAATTATTGAAATTCCAATTAATAGATTGAAAATATGTTGTCCTACAAAAGTTATAGTTGAGCCTGACATTATTCCTCTAAGTTTTAAAAAAGCAATTATGGATCCGGAAAAAGTAATTGCACCTACAGCAGCTCCGATGGACATCTCAATTAAACTTGCTAATTTGATATTGCCCGGCAAACCAAGATTAAAAGCCTCTGGATTTAGAAATGCAGAGATAGCAACAAAAACAGCAGCAAGACCTACGAGACTGTGGAAGCCAGCAACTAATTCTGGCATTGCGGTCATGGGAATTTTAAATGCTATAAAAGCACCGATCGCTCCTCCAATAAGTAAAAATATAAATACATAAATTGTTGATGTTGAAAAATTACCTAAAGTAAAAAAAGTTGTAGTTATGGCAATTATCATACCTAAAATTCCAAAAAGATTTCCCTGCCTTGATGTTTCTGGTGAAGACAAACCTCTTAATGCAAGAATAAAAAGTATTCCTGAAATTAAATAAAATATTGCTGAAAGATTTGGAGATATCATTTTTTATTTTTTTTCTTTTTTTTATACATTTGAAGCATTCTTTGCGTTACTAAAAAACCTCCAAATATATTAACTGCAGCCAAAATTATTGCCAAAAATCCAAAAATATTTGACATTTCAAAAATATTATTTGAAGAGCTTGCCAAGGCTGCGATAATTGCACCAACGATTATTACTGACGAAATAGCATTAGTTACTGACATTAATGGAGTATGAAGAGAAGGTGTAACACTCCAAACTACATAATATCCTACAAAAATGGATAGAATAAAAATACTAAATCTAAATATAAATGGATCAATTTCCATATTAGTTACCTTTCCTTAATAAAGTGTTTTTAATAATTTCATCTTCAAGATTAATAACAAATTGTTTTTTTTCTTTGCTGTAAAGATTTCTAACGAAGCTAAAAATATTTTTAGCGTACAAATTTGATGCTGTTAAGGGTAATTTGTTCATAACATTAGATATTCCAATTATCTTTACACCTTTTTTATTAATAATCTTATCAGTCTCAGAATATGCAGAATTTCCACCCTGTGTAACTGCTAAATCAAAAATAACAGATCCTGGTTTCATATTATCAACCATTTTCTCAGTTATAATTCTCGGTGCAGATCTTCCAGGTATTAAAGCTGTACAAATTATGATGTCACTTTTTGATGCTGCATTTTCTAACATTTGAGCTTGTTTCTTTTTAAAATCTTCGCTAGCTTCTTTTGCATAACCTCCTTTAGTTTCTAAATTTTCAGATCCTTCTACTGTTAAAAATTTTCCCCCTAAACTTTCAACTTGTTCCTTTGCCGTGAGTCTAACATCTGTCGCTGAAACTATAGCTCCTAATCTTTTAGCAGTTGCAATTGCTTGCAAACCAGCTACGCCAGCACCAACAACTAAAACTTTTGCCGCCGGGACAGTACCAGCAGCTGTCATCATCATAGGAACGGCTTTCTGGTATTCATAAATTGACTCAATTACAGCTCTGTATCCAGCAAGGTTAGCTTGGGATGAAAGAACATCCATTGACTGTGCTCTTGTTATTCTGGGTAATAAATTTAGAGCAAAAATATTAATTTTATTTTTTAAGAAGTTTTTTTCTGTTTCTGAATTATAATTTGAAACAATTAAATATGATTTCTCTTTTAAAGAGCTTAAATCTTCTTCACTAGGAAAATTTACCTTGCATATTAAATCTGATTTTGAAAATACTTCATTTTTACTATTTAAAATAAGTGTTCCTTTGTCAATGTATTCTTGGTCACTGAAACCCAAACTTTCTCCATATCCTTTTTCCAAAAAAACTTTAAGGCCTAAGCCTGTTAAGCTCTTAGAAGTTTCGGGCGTAATAGAAATTCTTTTTTCTGGACTTTTTTCTTTTGTTGACCCTACGTTCATTAAAAAGATTTAGCCTTGTCTAGCTTTAAATTTTGGTTTTTTTTTATTAATAACATAGATCTTGCCCCTTCTCTTAACCATCTTAGAATCAAGATCTCTTTTTTTTAATGATTTTAACGAACTAGCAACTTTCATAATTCCTCTAAAGAGCCTGGCAACGTCCTACTCTCCCATGTCTTAAGACAAAGTAGCATCGGCGCTGAAGGGCTTGACTTCCGAGTTCGGAATGGGATCGGGTATTACCCCTTCGCAATAATCACCAGGCATGTCGTTATATTATTATTTTCTTTTTTTGTAAACAGTAAAAAATGGTGGGCGTGATAAGAATCGAACTTATGGCCTCTACGATGTCAACGTAGCGTTCTACCATTGAACTACACGCCCATTGTCATAACTTGTATTGTATAATAACAATTTGGTATAACATATTATTTTCACGCTAAAAATTATAAAATATAGCTAAAGTATAATGAATAGTAAAAAATACTCATCTACGATAATCAATCTAATAAATGTTTTATTTTTCATTTTACCTATTTCATACTTTTTTGGAAATTTTATAATTAATTTAGAGGTTTTCTTTATAGCCGTACTAGGTCTAATTTTATACCACAAAAATATATTTAAAATAAAAAATGATACTCCCTTAATTTTATTAACTTTTTTCTTCTTAATTGTATTAATATCAACTGTACTTGACTCTATTAAGCAAGAAGAGATAGGCAATACCGGAAAATCGCTTTTATATTTAAGATATTTATTTTTTTTATTAGTTTTAAATTACATGATAAAAAAAGAATGTCTAAATTTAAAATATTTTTTATTATCATGTTTCGCATGCTCGATATTTGTATCACTCGATGTTATTTTTCAATATATATCAGGAATAGATTTTTTTGGATTTAAAAGTTCAGGCTATCCAAACAGTGGTTTTTTTGGTAAGGAACTTATTGCTGGCTCTTATATACAAAGATTTGCATGTTTGGGAATATTTTTTATACCTTTGTTTTTTTATAATAATAAAAAAAAGCTTTTTTTAATTTCTATATTGTGTTCAGCAGTTTTTTTCTCTGCAATAATTCTTTCGGGAAATAGAATGCCAGCAATGATATTTTTACTTTTCTTGTTGCTTTCAATATTGCTTATTAAAGAAACTAGATATGCATCAATAATTTCAATATTCATATGTGTTTTGATTTTTATGACAATTACCAATAAGAATCAAAAAATAAAAAGTCATTATTCTAGTTTTTATCAAAACATAAATATAATTTTTCCAAACATTACAGATGAACTTAAGAGAGATTATGATGAGCTTGAAAAAGAAAAAGAATATTTTGCTTACGACAAAGCAATAGCTGGCGATAAATTAGAAAAATATAAAATTTTAGCCTTTGGGAGCGGTCACAGTGTAATATTCATTACTGCAATTGATACTTGGAAAAGTAGACCGATATTAGGGGGAGGTATAAAATCTTTTAGAGTTAAGTGTCTTGAAACTTTACATAGACCAAATCGTGTTTGTGATAGCCATCCACACAATTATTATTTGGATATATTAAATGATGTTGGGTTAATTGGATTTCTTTTAATACTCTCAAGTCTAGTTATAATAATTGTTAAAAAAATTAAAATTAAAAAAAAGGGATCAAATAAATTGAATAACTATGATTTAATTTTTTATGCGATAATGATTAGTCTTATAATAGAATTTTTTCCTTTTAGAAGTTCTGGAGGGTTTTTTTCAACAAATAATTCTGCTTTTATTTTTTTGTTGCTAGGTATATTTTTAAATTACAGTAAAATAAAGAAGCAATTCAAGATTAAGTAATCTTAATTCCGTTTATAATACTTTTTTTGCTAGTTTCCTTTGGATCATGAGGATTGTTAATTAAATTTGCTACCAGAGATAGGGTGGCTTTTGATTTGAAAGAAAACCAGATACCTGGATATATTACGATGATCTTACTATTTTTTTTACTTAAAGTTACTTTTTTTATTTTGTTCTTTTTTGTCTTAGTGTTGATAAAGGTAAAAATTACTTCTCCATAAGGAACCGTTACAATACATTTACTTTTAAAATGAATATTCCAACCTTTTGTTTTATTTTTTTTTATTTCGGAAAAATAAACTTCACCAAATCTAGAGAATAGCTTACTTTTTCTATTTAAGAATTTTATTATATCCCCTTTTGGATTTTTTATAATTTTATTATTTATTATTTTAATTGATTTTACTGTCATTCATGTATTGTATTATTTGATCTTCGGTAACTATAGATGGTATTTCCTTTTCAACTAAAACTCTGTAATACCATTGGGTTGTGATCTTCACTCCATTTTTAATATTATATGTCGGCATCCATTTCAAAATTTTTTTTGCTTTAGTTATATTTAGCTGTAAATTAGTTTGTTCATAAAAATTATTTTTTTTAATCTTAATTTTACCTTTTCCCCATATTTTTATTAGATATTCAACAATCGTTTTTACATCTGTAAGAGAGTTTGGGTTTGTTCCAAAATTCCATGCTGAAGAATATTTTTTAGGATTTTCGTACTGTTTCTTTGCCAAAATTAAATAACCTTTTAGTGGTTCAAGAACAAATTGCCATGGTCTATTAAAATAAGGATTTCTTAAAAGTATTGTTTTATTATTTCTAATTGACCTTATGCAGTCTGGTATAAGTCTTTTTGAAGACCAATCGCCACCACCTATCACATTTCCGGCTCTGCCTGTAGAAATTCCTATTAACTTATTTTTTTTAAAAAAACTTTCTCTATAAGCTTTTACCATTATCTCAATTGAAGCTTTTGAAGCACTGTAAGGATCAATGCCGCCCAAAGTATCTGTTTCTTTGAAACCTTTTGCAGAATTATTACTTTCATAACATTTATCTGATGTAACAACGACTAAAGACTTTATAAAATTTGATTTTCTTGTAATTTCAAGAATATTTAAACTCCCTCTAAAATTAACGTCAAATGTAAGGTGAGGCTTTTCATAAGACTCGTAAATTAATGGTTGAGCGGCTAAATGAAATACTATTGTCGGTTTAGACTTATTTATATATTTATTCAACTTATTAAAATTCCTTATATCAAATAATTTTAGGTTAATTTTTTTTTGTAAGCTTAGTTTATAAAAAAAATTTTTATTTTGATTAGGATTAAAGCCTGTGCCATAGACCTTAGCTCCCAATTTCGAAAGCCAGCTAGCTAACCAAGCTCCCTTGAAACCAGTAACACCAGTAATTAAAACTCTCTTATTTTTATAAAATTTTTTTAAATTATTTTTCATTTGTTTTATTGGTTCCTACTTCCAAGGAATTTTATTTTGTTTAACAAGTTTATTTAAGAAAGCCTTATCACGCATTGTATCCATGCATTGCCAGAATCCTTCGTGTTTAAAGCCAGCCAATTGTCCAATTTTTGCTAATTTTTGCAAAGGTTCTTTTTCTAACATGGTCTTATCTCCTTTTATAAAATCAAATACTTTATAATTAAAAACAAAAAAACCTCCATTGATCCAGCCTTTTTTTGATTGGGGTTTTTCTTTAAACTCACTAACTGTATTTTTTGCAATTTGCAGCTCTCCAAATCTTACAGGGGGCCTGACGGCTGTAACTGTTGCAATTTTATTTTGCAAAATGTGGAAATTTAATAATCGTTTAATATTTTGGCTAGTCAAACCATCGCCATAAGTTAACATAAAAGTTTCGTTTTTTTTTATTATTTTTTTTAATCTTAAAAGTCTTCCTCCTGTTAAAGTAGTTTCTCCTGTGCTAATAACATCAACTTTAAAACCAAATTTTCTTTTTTTAAAATATTTTTTTATATAACCAGATTTATATCCTGCAGCTAAAATAAATTCGTTGAAACCAAATTTTTTATATATTTCCATTATATGACAAACAATTGGTTTTTTTCCAATTCTGACCATTGGTTTTGGTTTTGTTTTTGTTTCCTCTGAAAGCCTAGAACCTAAGCCACCGCAAAGAATTATTACTTTCATTTAATTTTTATAATTTCTCTTGAAACCAATGCGCAAGCATATGATTTATAATTAGCTGTAAATCTTCTACTGGTCCGTAGTCACCTTTTTTTGATTTTAAATGAACACAAATATCGCAAAGTTTTTTAATTTTGCCTCCATCAAAACCGATAAAGCCAATTACTTTACCATTGTTTTTTTTCACCCAATCAGCAGCTTTTATAAGGTTTTTAGAATTCCCTGAGGCTGATAATATTAATAACCTATCTCTTTTTTTAAAATTAATTTTAAGTTGATTAATAAAAATATTTTCATAACCAACATCATTGGATATTGCGGTAATAATTGAACTATTATTTGTTAATGGAATTAAAGTGAATGGATTTTTTTTTGTTTTTTTAAAAATATCAAACCCTAAGTCATTTGCCATTGTAGTTGCTGTCGAAGCACCTCCACCATTACCAATTACAAATAAATTTTTTCCACTTTTTCTTATTTCTTCAAATTCTCCAACTAATTGATCCAAAATTTTCTTATCAATCTTATTAAAAATATTATTTAAATAATTAAAATAATCTTTTGTGAATCTTGAAAATGTTTTATTTTTTTTTGCTAATTTTCTAATTTGACTCATATATTTTATTTATTAAATAACAATTTTAAAAAATCTATATAAATATGGATTTAACTTATGCCTTAATTGACCAAAAAAATAACTCTTTTTTTCAATTTTATAAACTTCTCTCACTTTATTAGTCATTAGATTATAAACTAGTGCAATTCTATTTGATAAACCATCACCTTCATAAGAATGCCATGTACTTCTATCTTCTCTACAGAAAAAAACAGCCCTATTTATTTTCCATTCAACAATTTTTTTTCCTTTTCCGGATTTTGTTTCATAAAAAATAGTGCCACTATTTTTGAAAGGATTTAAGTATATAACTCCACTTAAAAGTTTATTAGGAGTATCGTCATGAATTGGATACTTATAATTAGCACCTGTTTCAATTATATGAAAATCAGAATAGTCATATAGTTCAACTTTTTCTGGTTTTAATTCTTTTAGTAAATTTAAAGCTATCTCATGATAAGTTTTGTTTAATCTAATTAAAAAATTTTTATCAATACAATCATTTTTAATATTATTATTTTTATCAATAGAATTATGATAAATTTTAACATCTTCTTTTCCTATTTTTTTTAAAGATATTGACTGTAGATCCTTTAAATCTTTTTCTTTTAAAAAATTATCAATAGTTTTTATTTTCATAAACTTAATATTACTTTTTCAATAGTCTCGAAAATTCTCTCATTATTTCTCATTTCAATTACTTTGGGTTTGCTAATCTTTTGTATTTTAATTATTCTAGGGAAATTATTCAATCTCTTCTTATCAAGAAAAATATTTTTGTATATTGAATTTTTCATTTTATTTAAATTTTTTATTACTAAATATTTTTTTAAATTAATTGGTAGTCCGTATTTTTTTAATAAATTTTTTAACATAATAAATTTTTTATTTTTTCCTTCAGAATAATATATTTCACACAACATTCCTATTCCTACCGCTTCTCCATGACGAATAACATCGCTGCTTTTGGATTGTAATGACATTTCAATTGAGTGTGCGAAAGTATGACCAAAATTCAAATTTAGTCTTTTATTTTTCTCATAAATATCATTTTTAAAAAATTTAATTTTGGTTTTTAATGTTAAGTAAATAATTTGGGATAGAATTTTAAAATTTCTAGAAAGAATTTTCTTTTTATTATTGTTTAAAATTTTCAGTATTTTTTTATTATCTAAAAATCCTGACTTAATAATTTCAGCAAAACCAGCTAGAAATTCTCTTTTTGGAATTAGATTTAGTATATTTTTTGAAATAAACACATTTTGTGGATGATAATAATTACCAATCGAATTAATAATATTTTTATAGTTTATTCCTGTTTTGCCTCCAATACAGCTATCAACAACGGCTGTCATGGTAGTTGGTATATGATAATAAAGCATTCCTCTCAAATATAAGGAGCTTGCTAATGCACAAACATCACCAACGACACCACCTCCACAAGATAAAATTAGAGAACGTTTTGTTAATTTATATTTAATTAATTTATCAATAATTTGAAATAATAGTGTTTGATTTTTGTTTTTTTTACTTCCTTTTACTTTTAAAACATGGACTTCAAAATCTGATAAAGCTAGATCTTTAAAAAAGTTTTTTATGACATCTTTATTTATACTGTCATCGATAACTAATAACATTCTTTTATCGGATTGTAATCTTGTTAAATCTTTTGTTATATCTGGTGCCTCCTTATCATAACAAAATGTTACTCTGTGTTCATGATTATTTAAGTAATATTTAATAATTTTATTTTTCATTTAATTTATAAATTACATGCTAAATATTTTTCAAACTTATTTTTCTGATTTATTGTCCAAAAAGTCTTATTAAATTTTTTTATAGAGTACATAAAAAATTCATTATTAAAATTTTTTGTTTTAATATTGGGCCACATTTTATTATTAAAAACATCTAAATTTATATCACCTGGAAAATGTATTATGTCCACTCCGCTTTCTAAAGCTTGAATACAAACACCTGTTGCAGAACCAAAAATTATTGATGTTTTCCTTCTAGTGAAACTTGAAAATCTATTTTTATACAAGTATATCAAACTTTGCATTTTACTTTTAAATTTTTTGTGCTTCAAACTTTTTTTATTTAATGGGTGAATGCTATATCCTAGTTTATTTAAGCTTTTTTCTTTAGTAATTTTTAAAAAATTTTCGAATTTAGCTAAAAATGTTTTTTCATCAAATATGTTGAATGGTATAAAGATTTTTCCACCAAATTGTGTTTTCTTATTTTTTTCAAATCTTATTGAAGGAATATTAATTATTTTTTTTGATGGCCAATTAAGGTATTTTACCAATTTTCTTTTTTGATCAATTCCAGAGACTAATAACTTATCAATTTTCTTATTTCTGAATAGGAGGTCCGTTTGTAATGGCCAGCCTGCACAGTGTAAATAACATATAATCTTTATATCTTTATTAAACTTTTTAGCTTTATTTATAATTGAGTTTTGAAACGGAACAGACTCATAATTTATTATGATATTTTTTAATGATAATTTCTTGAGCAAACTGTCAAAAATTTTTGTTACTTCAGAAGAAAAAACATAAGAACTATTAGCCCAATGGAAAAATTTTGTTACACCTTCTTTTTTTTTCAAAACTATCTTGATTAACGATTTTATAAAAAAGTAAAAATTATATTTTATTGAAGAGTCTTTGCTTATAATAATTAAGTTTTCTTTTATATTTACAGGAATGTAATTATCCAGAGAAATTAACAACCATAAGTATTTGTTATTTTTAGATGAAGTATTAAAATAGTAATCATAAAAATTACCGTTTTTATCGAAATTTTTTTTTCACAATAAGAAACTATTAAATTTTTAGTTTTATTATCTTCTGAAAAATTTTTTTTTTTTAAAAGCTTTAAGACTGTGATGAAATGAAATAAGAAAAATATCTTTTAAAAAAAAAATGTACGATCTAATCTTAAAATTGTGAATTAAACTATTTAACTTATAATACCCTGGCGTTTCTGCCCAAGCCGTCATGTAAGTAAGCGGTGAAAGAGATGGATCAATATCCTTAGATAATAATTTATTATAATTCTTTACCTTCTTTAAAATTTTTATTTGATTAAGAAAAATTTTATCCATTAGATGTGTTTTCTTAGAATTTTTACAACTTTTTCCATTTCTCTTTTTGGACCTAATGTTATTCTTAAATAACTCTCAAAACCACTAACACCTGGACCTTTTCTTGTAAGAATCTTATTTTTGCTTAACTTTTTTTCAATGAGTTTCTTTTTAGACTTTAAATTTATGTGTATAAAATTTGCATAAGTTCTTAAAAATTCTATTTCTAATTTTTTTAATTCTTTCTGAAAATAGCTTTTACCTTTAAAAGTTTCTAAAACATATTTTTTTTCTATAGAAGGATTCTTTAGTAAAATTGAAATAACTTTGCATGCTATCGAGTTGATTTCATACATTGGTCTAAATTTGCACATTTCCTTTATCAATGATTTGTTTGATATTAAGTATCCTGCTCTAAGACCAGCCAAACCATATGATTTTGAAAAAGTTCTAAGTATAATTAAGTTTTTAAATTTTTTAATAAAACTTAAATAACTTTTTTTATAAAATCCATTGTAGGCTTCATCTATAACAACAGGAATTTGAAATTTTTTAGCTTTACCTATTATTTTTAGAATATTCTTTTCATCAATGATAGTTCCGGTTGGACTATTTGGATTTGCAAGTAATATCATTGAAATTTTTTTGTTAATTTTTTTTAAAATATAGTTTGTATCTATATCTAATTTCTTATTGTATTTAATATTAATTTTTTTAATATTATAAAGTTTTGAATACACATCGACCATTCCGAAAGTTGGTTCAAAACCAATAAAGCTTTTCTTCTTGTTATTATTACAAAAATATTCAAAGCAAGTTTTTATTCCAAAATCAGACCCTGGTGTTAAAATTAGTTGATCTTTTGAAACACCTAGTTTTTTAGCTATAATTTTATAAATAAAGCCAGTTTCAGGATATGCTGCCAAATCAAAAGTGGAAAATTTTAATTTCTTTAATACTGAATTATTAAAATTACTTACTCTCTCATTTTTATCCATTCTTAAATAAGATTTTCTTGAAAATAGGTTAATCTTATCCCTTTGTAATTTCTTAATAATATTGATTAACATTTTTAAATAATTTTATTCCAAGCTTTAGAATGTGACTCACCTATTAAAGTTCCTTTTACGTCACATACATTGCATGGACTAAGGTTTCTATTTGCTGAATTAAGTTTTCTTCTCGCGTTTATTGCTTTTTTTGATAACCAAATATCTTTGAAAGACTCCTTGTTTAGGTTTCCTAATATATTTTTTTTCCCCCAATCATGAGAACACATTAAAACATCACCGTTGTAATCTAAAAAAAATTTATAGCTAGGATAGAAACATCTCTCTTTTAAAACTTTACTTGCTGGAAGTATAGAGTGTTCAGCATTTTTAAGCATACCGCCTCTATTGCTCATAGTAATTCCAAAATCCTGCTCTTCGGGTAAATATCTTTTTCTTAATACATATTGGAAGCTATTAAGTTTTAATGACTCCCCTAATTCTTTAAATTTTTCATATTGATCATCGCCGTCATATAAACTTATTTGCATTCTATCTAGACCAGATACAAAAATTTTTTTCAGCCTAGCTTTATTTAACACATCTCCATTTGTAATAATTTCAACTCTTGAGTTTGGATTTTTCTTTTTTGCATATTTTACTAAATTATAAATATTTTTATCAAGCATTGGTTCAACAAAACCAGAATAAATAATTAGACCAGAATAATTAAGTTCGCTTAATTGGTCACAAAGTTTTTTATGGAGTTCTTCAGAAATAAATTCATTAATATCAGGATAATTTGGATCACTTCTTGGACAAAAAGAACATTTTCTATTACAAATTCCAGATTCACTTATTTCTACTTCCGAAGGCATTGGAAAATTCGTTTTTTCAATAAATTGCAATCTTTTTTTTATAGACTCTTTTTTAAAATCTAATTGAGGATCATAAAATTTTATTTTTTTACCAGCCATCAGCTATTTCCATAAAGTTTATAATATTTATCAGATTTCATTTTTTTTCTTGCATCTATTAAATTTTTAGGCACATCAACAGAAAAGCTGTCGCCCCTTAAAGAAAAAGTTTTAATTTTTAAACCAATATCGATTGCCCTTAAAAGTTCAATATCTTCTATTTTTTCTAGTTTACTTTGAGCACTTGTTGCATAACTTTTCAATGCAGAAGGTTTGAATGAAACAACTGACAAGTGCTTAAATATAATATTTGTACTTCGTATGAAATGATATGGTGTGTTGGATCTAGTTAAAAATAAAACTTCTTTTGATTGATTAAATATTAAGCGAACAATGTGTGGGTCTGTAGTAAATTTAGTTGGTAGATTAGGTAAGATAATATCATATTTTTTATTTCTTTTATGAAAATCAACTACTTTATCAATATTTTTTGGATCAATTAACGGCTCATCTCCCTGGATATCAACAATTTGGCTATAATTTTTTTTAATTTTTTTAAAAGCTTCATATATTCTGTCGCTTCCACATTTATGTTTTTGTGATGTTAATATAACTTTGGCATTATATTTTTTTGCCACATCAACGACCTCTTTGGTATCACAACAAATATATACGTCGTCTAATTTTTTAGCTAATTTTGTTCTTCTATACGTGTGTATGATTAAAGGTAAGTTTCCAATCATTTTGAGAGATTTTCCTGGAAGTCTTCTTGAGTTAAATCTTGTAGGAATTAAACCAACAACTTTATGCATTTACCCATCCACCGTCGACATTTATATTTTCACCATTAACATAACTAGAATTGTCTGAAGCTAAAAATGCTATTGCTTCACTTATTTCTTTTGGATCTCCCCATCTTTTTAAAGGAACTCTGCTCAGTGTCCAATTATATAAATTTTTCTTTTTTTTAAATTTTTTAAAGAAAGAAGTTTTTGTAAAACCTGGACTAATACAGTTTACTCTTATTTGCTTATCGGCCATTTCAGCAGCAAGAGATTTTGTCAATCCTACAACTGCAGCTTTGGATGATGCATATGCAGAAAGCTCCTTGAAGCCTGTTTGACCAACTATTGAAGCAATATTAATAATAGATCCTGGTCTTTTATGTTTAATTAAAAATTTACAAAAAAATTGTGATAAGTAAAAAACTGAGTAAAAATTTGTTTCAATTACATCGTTCAAATCTTTTTTACTTATGTCTATAAATTTTTTTCTAAGTCTAATTCCAGCATTGTTTACTAAACAATTAATTGGGTTTTTTCTTTTAAATGATTCAGCCATAATATTATTTATATTTTTAATATTTTTAACATCTCCAAAATAAATTTTAATTTTTTTATTATTAAATTTTTTAAAATACTTTGAGTCTTTTTTTGATTTAATTAAAGCATAAACAAAAGCGCCGTGTTTTAATAAAGTTTCAACTGTAGAGTAGCCTATGCCTTTGCCAGCTCCAGTAACTAACACTACTTTGTTTTTAAGATTCATAAAAACTACAAGTTAATTTTATTTTATAACTTGCCTGTTTCTCTCATTTTCTTTCTTATTTCAGTTGCTGAAATTTTCTGAATTTCATCTGATAGAACAATTTCTTCTATTTTATATCCAACTCCTCTGCCATAACAAATATTTGTAATATTTGGTACTAGAGTAATATTTATTCTGTTCTTAAAATCAATGAGTGCTTTTTCTATATTTTGTTTTACTGTTTGAAAATCAAATGGATTATCTCCTACGCCTTTTACATCTCTTACCATTATATTTACTTGGCCCGTCTTCCTAATAATTTGTTCGAATAAAGTTTGGTGACCTTTGTGCCAAGGTTGCCATCTACCAAGCATTTGAGCTGTGGGTTTTTTATTATCCCACTTATATGGTTTAATTTGGTCTGCGATTATTAAAGACCATATTTCAGAGTTTTGTGAAGTTACTCTAACATCGAAAGTTTTGGGTTGTACAAAAATTTTATTTGTATCTTCAAATCTACCTCTTTTAATAGTATCTACCCATATAATAAAGTCTGGATTGAATAACTCTCTAGCTTTTTCAGTTGGACAAACAAAATCTGCAACAACATTATGGCCCTCTTTTTTAAATTTCTCTGCAAAGTCCGCCATTCTTTTAGCTTGTCTTTTTCTCCCTTCATCAGAAAAATCCCAATCATCCGCTTCTTTTCTTACTTCATCAGCATTAAGCCATTTAGCATCAATTAAAGGAACGAGTTTAGAAGCTAAAGTTGTTTTACCAGCTCCTGGTAAGCCCATAATAAGTATTTTTTTCATATAAAATTTTCTTGGTTAGAAAGAAAAGGTATTAAATCATTTTAAGCTTTTTGTCTAATTTAAAATATCCTCTATTTTATCAGGTAATAAATTATTAAATTCTTTTTTAATTCTTTCATTAAATAAACTTTTCCATTCCCCAGCTTTGCCTGATCTAAATGTTGAGACGTTTTGGCCAGGTCTATTTAGTTGTTTTATCAAAGGAATTTTTTTATCTCTTTGTCTTATAAAATTTAATTTTTTTTCAATTTCTTTTTCATCAAAATAATTAAATTCTGTAAAATCTAAAATTTCCTTAATAAATTTGTGTGGATTTTTTACATAATCCTCATACCAAACTTTTTTCAAATTTTCACTTTCTTTAATTTGTTTCCAATTTTTAATCCAATAGTAGTAAGATACCAGTGGATTTTTTTGAAATCCTGTAGCTTCAGATCTTTTTTTATTATATTTTTCCGTGATTGTGTGCAAAGATTTTATAAAACCCTCTTCAAAAGAAAGTGTTTTGATTACATCATGCTGCCAATTTTTATTATCGGACATCACATGGAAATATCTGCTAATCATCACATCTCTAATATCTCTTAAAACAACTATGACCTTAAATCTTTCGTTAATAAATTTTTTAAGTATATTTTCATCATATTTTAAATGTGTTTTAACGTAAGAGAATTTTTTTTTTGGGAATGAATAAATATAGTCATCAATATTAGTTGGGCTAATATTGTCTTTTTTCGGAAATTTACGCAGGAATGATCTATCTATTCTTATGTATAAAAGATTATCCAAAATTTGTTCTATTAAAGTGGTTCCAGATTTAGGTAATCCACATATCCAAACTAAATTGCTTTTAGAATTATTTTTTCTCAAAAAAAAATCTTTTTTTATGTCGGAGCTAAATTCTCCCCAACAATTCATTGGTCTAAGAATAAGGTTTTTTAATAAATATTTGTAATTCATTTTTGAATTTTTGGAAGGTCTTTTGGATACTTATTCCTAAGATAATCGAGAGTTCCACTATCTTTTATTTTCCCGTTGCTAATTAAGAAAACTTTATCGCAATTTTGTATGGTAGATAAACGGTGAGATACCATAATAATTGTAAGTCTTTGTTTAAGCTTATCGATTGATTGAATTATGCTATTTTCAGTAACAGTATCCAAAGAACTAGTAGCTTCATCTAAAATTAAAATATTAGGTTTTTTGTATAAAGCTCTCGCTATTCCAACTCTTTGTTTTTCACCACCAGATAATCTTATTCCTCTTTCTCCAACAATAATATCTAAACCTTTGTTATTTTTTCCTACAAAAGTATTTAATCCTGCAGAGCTTATAGCCTCATGTACATCTTTATCATTAATATTTTTATCATATTCTCCGAAAGCTATATTTTTTCTAAGTGTATCATCCAGTAAAAATATCTCCTGTGGTACATAACTGAATATATTTTCCTTATTAAATTCTTGTCTATCAAAATTAATTACACCACTCGATGGACTTAGAAGTCCTAAAATTAAATTAATTAATGTGCTTTTTCCCGCCCCAGATTTACCAATAATACCTACCATTTCTCCTTTTTTAATTTGTAAATTAACATTTTCTATAGGTGCTATATTTTGGTTAGATTTATAAAAAAATTTTAAATTAGAAATTTTAATTAAATTATTATTTAGATCTGAATAATTTCTTATTATTTGCTTATCTTTATTTATTGTTTCTTTAAATTTTATTATTTCGTTAGAAACATTATCAAAACTTTCTTTTACATATCTAATAAAATATAAATTTGATGACATGATACTAAATGCTGGCATAAGCCTTACTATGGAAATTGTAAGCAAGCCTATGACAGGAAGTATACTTAATACATCTCTATTAAAAGCCATAAATATATAAAAAACTAAAAATAAAATTAAGACCGATACAAATTCAAATATAATTCTGGGAGATTTTTGAATTAAACCTAATTTAAATAAAACTTGTTCGTAGGAATTTGTACTTCTTTTAAAATTTTCTAAAAAAAATTTTTCTTTTGAATAAATTTTAATATCTTTTACTGCTCCTACCATAGTATTAACATTGGTCATTACTTGTTTTAAAAATTTGAGTCTTATTCTTCCCATATCTTTTAAATAAGAGTTAAAAAATTTATAAAACAAAAAACCTATTGCTAATAATGATGATATGGAAAAAACTGTTATGACCGGTTCATATAAAATTAATAAAATCGTTATTACCAATAAAACACTTAATTCTCTTGAAAATTGAAGAACATTTGCAATTAGACTTGTGGCTGTTTGACTCTCCGTAACTATATTTCTCATTAGCTCAGCAGAATTCTTTTCAAGAAAAAAACTATATGGTTTTTTTAAATAAATTTGAAATATATTATCAACAAAATACAATTTAATATTTTTTATTATATTTTGCTCCATATAAAGAACTAAAAACATATATAAACTTTTGATTAAAAAAATAATTATTATTATCAATGGTAAAATAATATAAATTTCAGATTCTGGGAAAAAACCTTTTATACTCAAACCAATATCTGCACCAAAAATATTTAATGTCTTGTTGGGATTTATTAAAAATGAAATAAAAATTGGAATACTACCTAGACTTAACATTTCTAAGGAAGCTGAAATAACTAATGCTAAATATAGGTAAAAAAGTTTTCTTTTTAAATTACCAGGTAAAACTAACTTGATTTTGTTAAAATATATTATGATATTTTTTATCATTTATTAAAAAAAGTTATGTTATAAATTTTTACTTAAAATATTTGAGATTTTCTTTTTTATAAGAAAATTATTTTTGTCATAAATCATTAATTTTTTTTGATAAAATCCAATTTTTTTTTTCCAATCTGATGATTTCATTGATCTTATATTGTCCAATATTTTGCTTACTTCTAAGTAATTACACTTGTTACTAAAAAAGAATCCTTTTTTTTTATTAATGGATGGCCATCCAAAGTTATAGCTTTTTTCTATGCTTGATATTTTTGGAACAAAGAAACATATTTTATTACCTCTGCTCAAAGCTTCATATCCTAATGTAGAAATACTTGAAACGACCATGTTATAATTATCTAAGTTTTTATAACTTGAATAAACATTTATTTTCTCTATAAATTTAAAATCATTATTTATTATTTTTTTATAAAAATTTTTTTCCTCATCAGTATTCGACATACCCAAAATTGCTAATTTTAGATTATTCCTTTCACAATAAGTCTGTAAAAATCTTGGAAGTTCAAAATGAATATGTTCTTCTAAATAATTCTTGTGTTTAGTTTTGTGTCGAATTTCAAAATCATTTAAAGATAATTCTCCGTTTTGGATTTTCTTCAGTTTTTCCCTATATGCAGAAATATATAAAATATAATTATTATATTTTTTTTTGGGGTTAGATATTTTTATATAGTTATTTTTAATAGATCCTGAATAAATAAAATTAGTATTAATATATTTTTCATATTTTAGTGAAATACTTTTATTGAAAGTGGCAATAAAATCAGAACTAAAGTTTTTCTTTTTTGGTTTGTAGTCCCTAAAAAAACCAAATATATCACCAAAAGCCATTCTATGACCGTTTTGAATAGCTAAGAATTTTTTTTCTTTGAAATGATTTTTAAGTTTATAAAACATTGTGTTATTATCTATGAATGTTACTATTAGTTTGGGATCTGAAAGTTCAATATATTTTTTATAATAGTTTAAAATTGTAAGTTCAAATTTAATTAATAAAATTAACAAAATTGGGAGACTAAAACTTTCATGTCTTGTGTGAAGAATTTCGCAGTTTCTAATATTCAAAATTTTTTTAATTTCTTTTGATCCTTCATTATCAACTATAAGAATTTTAGTTTTTTTTGGATATTTAAAATTAATTTTTACGTTTAAAAAAAACTTAAACCAAAGTTTTGTTTTTTGGATTAACATGTTATAAAAATATTAAGTGAAATATGGCTTACCAATATCTCATTTTTTGAGACATTAATTTTTCTATTCTAGAGTAATTTTTTTTAGGTTTACCTAAAATTTTTGGTATTTTGTAAATAATATTGGTTAAATTTTCAATTCCCTGTTCAGATAAAGATGCCGCTTGATCTGTTCCCCACATCGCTCTGTCTAATGTAATGTGTCTCTCTATAAATTCAGCTCCTAGTAGATATGCCATAATGCTTGGGGATACTGAATTTTCATGGCCACTATAACCAACTTTACATTTAAAATCATTTTGAAGTTTAATTATCATATTTAAATTTAAATCTTCATCCGGACAAGGGTATGTGGATACGCAATGCATCAAAATAAATTTGCACTTATTTTTATTAAAAATATTAACTGCTTTTTTAATATCTTTATAATTACACATTCCGGTAGAAATTAACGTTGGTTTTTTTTCTTTAGCAATCATTTCAAGTAATTTTATATTTGTTATCATGGCTGAGGCAACTTTGTTGTATTTAAATTTAAATTGTCTCATTATTTTTTGGCTTTTTAAATCCCAACAAGAAGCAAACCATAAAATCTTTTTTTTCTTACAATATTTATCAATTTCTTTAAAATTTTTAACTGAAAATTCTATTTTTTTTTTATAATCTAAATAAGTCATTATTCCCCAGGGAGTTTCCTTAATTATTTTTTTTTGTTTATCTGGAATACAAACCTCTAAATCTCTTTTTTGGAATTTAACTGCATCAAATTTATATTTGACAGCGAGATCGATGAGTTTTTTTGCTAGTTTTAAAGATCCATTATGATTAATTCCTATTTCTCCAATAAGGAAAGGTTTTTTTAAAAATTTATATTGGTTTTTCATTGCTGCACATTTGTAATACTTTTAAACCCCATTTGCTTCACTGGTCCCTCTAAGTTTCTTTTTAAATTTCCTTGTCTTTCTAGTAATGCTATTTTTTTAAAAACTTTTTCACAAGCTAATTTATAAATTTTTAATGATTTGTTGTCATGTTTTAAATTTGCATAACATCTATCAGATGCAAGAATATTATGCTTTAACATTTCTTGGATAAAGTAAGTTATGGTAACTGGCCAATTTTTTGTCTCTAATTTAAAGGTTGCTAAAGGATTAATTCCATAAATTTTTATATTAAGATTACTTTTATGAGCAGCGTCTCTCCAGATTTTTTTTATTTTTTTTCCAATTACATCTAACTTTTTTCCTACTTTTAATTTTTTATGCTTTCTTAAGAAAGTGAGTGCGCACGCAGGTCCCAGACGTTCGGACCAAAAAGAACTGCTCATAAAAGTTTTCAGTGCAAAAGAAAAAATCTTTTTTTTTCCGACTATTGCGCCCATAGGTATTCCATTCGCTATAGTTTTTCCATAAACAACTATATCTGGATTTATATTTAATTTTTGGTGTGCGCCACCGGTGTTTAGCCTCCAACCTGACGTAATTTCATCAAATATTAAAACACAATTATTTTCATTTGCAATTTTTCTCAATTCCTTTAAATATTTTTTATCTACAAAAGACTCTCTGCATGGTTCTAAAACGATAGCTGCACTTTCTTTTGCATTAGCTTTGACTACTTTTTTTAAATCTTTCCAATCATTAAATTTAAATGGAATAATACTTCCTTTTAAACCTTTTGGAACACCAAGTGGTTCTAAACCTGGTAATAAATGTTTATCTAATTTTTTGTTAGATTTAAGATTAGCTGATAAGTACCAATCATGCCAACCATGATAACCACAAATTAAAATCTTATCTTTTTTTGTATACGCTCTACTAAGTCTTATAGCTATTGACATAGATTCTCCACCTGTTCTTGCATATTTTACTGAGCCCGCCCATGGATGCATTTTTAATAATTCTTCTGCCAACTCAACATCTTCTGGTGGATTTAAAGTTGTCATGGATCCTGATTTAATTACTTTATATGCTGTTGAGTTTATATCTTTGTCTGAATATCCAAGTACACTTGTTCCAATTCCAACCATTGTAAAATCAAAATATTTTTTTCCGTCAATTCCCCAAATGTTAATTCCTTTGGCTTTATTATAGTAAGTTGGCCATTTTCCTCCAGGAAGATACATTTCTGGTCTCTTACCAAGAAGGCCACTCAAACCTGGAATCATGCTATGGGCATATTTTTGTAATTTTTTTCTATTTTTTTTAATTTTTTTAAATTTATTTTTTTTCATTTTAGTTGATTTTTAATTAATCTTGCAAACAAAAGGTCGATTTCGCTATCAATATCAATTGTCTGCGGAATTTTAAATGCAAAACATTTTTTACTTAAATATTTATTTTTAAAAATGTTTTCTGATTTTATAATATCTAAATACCCATTCGCAGTAAATGACTCAGGGAAATTTTGTCTAGGTTTATTTGCCTCATCTAAAGAAAGTTTAGAAAAAATAGGTTTCAATAAACCTTTTTTAATAAAGAATTTCTTGTGCACAGGTTCATTCATTTTATGAACTGTAACTAGAGAGTCATAATTTCTTAGTTTCTTAAATTTTCTTATTGCAGTATCAATTAAATTTGAACTTCTAATAGGTGTTGTAGGTCTTAAATAAATTATATATTTTGGAATTATATTTCCTTTTTTAATTAAAGCTTTTAAAAACTCAAAAATTACATCATAGTCAGTTGAATTATCTTTTGAATTTTTTTTTGATCTCAAAAATGGGACTTCAGCTTTAAATTTAAGACCCTCTTTTTTATATTTTTTTGAATCTGTAGATAAAAAGGTTCTATTTATCTGTTTACTTTTTTTTGAAACCTTAATAGCACGTGCTATAAGAGATAAGCCTTTAATTTTTTTTAAATTTTTGTCTTTAATAGATTTAGAACCTGATCTTGCTGGAATTAAAGACCAAGTTTGATTTATAATTTTAAATCTTTGCATTACTTTATAGTTAGAGATGGGTTTTTAATTTTTGTTAATATATTCGTGAAGTTTTACTTGATCACATTTTTCACTGCATTTATGACCTTTAGGAAACTTTCCAGTAATATGCATTTTTCTTAAAGCTTGATATTTTTCTCCATTCCAAATTTCTTCAAGAGAGTTTTTGTTTACATTTCCTAAAACTATTTCGTTATTTGAAATTTGAGTGCAAGGCACTACATTGCCTTCTGCCATAATTGTTGCTGATGTCCAGGGGAACTCACAATATTGCTGGGCGTAGTGAGATTTGTTTTCTAATTTTTTGTTTTGCTCAAAAAGCCACCTATTATCTTGACTTTTTATATAAGCATAAACGTCTTTATCTTTCCAAAAATTAATAAAGTTTTGATGCATTTTTTTACTTTTTTCATCATTATTTATAGCAATCATGCATGGTACCAATAATGTTTTAAAACCTCTTTCTTTTTTAATCTCCAAAAGTTTATGAATTTTTTCGATAGATTCGTTGTAGGTAGCTTTCTTTCCCCTTATTGATTTTATTTTATCATCATCCATAGCATCTAAGGAAAATTTCAAAACTGTCAGGCCAGCTTCCATTGCCTTAACAGCCTTTTCGACTGTCATAGTTGCTGGTGTGCAAGAAAAATATGTTGGAATATTTCTTTTTTTACATGCTTGGAGTCTTTTTATTAAATATTTATCCAAAAAAGGTTCGCCATATCCATGAAGTATTAAACATCTTGAAACTACTGAAAAATAAAATCCATTTTCCGAAACTTCTTTAGGATTAAATTTTGCATCCTCTTCGAGCCATTTCCAAAAATCATTTAAATTTTTATCATTGTGAGTAACTACCTTGTCTAACATTTTCTCAAATAAATCATCATCAATCCATATATTTTTTCTTTTCATATAAATCGTTCTGGCACAAAAAACACATTTCATATTGCAGTAATTTGTAGTTTCTATATTAAAAATTGTAGGAATTTTTTTTCTTAAAGTTTCAAGTTCTTTTTCAATTTCATCAACTTCTTTAAAGGTTAATTTACCCTCTGTAAGATTTCTCTTTAGTGAATAAGATTGTTTATAAAAGTCTATATCGTACATAAATATAATTCTAATTTTAAATTATTTCTTTATTTTATTTGTCAAACGTTGCATTAAAGTTTCTATTAATTTTTTAGTTGAAATATCATTAATATTATTAGGCAAATATAATTTTTCAAGTGGCAAATTCTTTCCAACATAATCAATTTGGTAGTATTCTTCTGAAACTATTTTTTTTCCTTTACCTTGATAAGGGAATTTGAAATCTTTATCTGAATTTTTCCTCAAGACAAAAATCTGGCTTATAGTTTGTATTTTTTCCATATTTATATATTTTATAAAGTCTCTATCTATTGGTGTACTGAAGTAATTTTCTTTAAAATTAAATACTAAACAAGAATGGATACAAGAATAATCATTAACGGCTGCTAAGTTTTCAAAATAACTGATATCAAAGTTATAAAAACCATTTCCTCCAAAATATGCTTGATCAATAAATAGCACCCCCCCTTTCTTACAAAGTTTATGCATAGTTTTGTAAGTTTCTGCGATATTAAAAGGGTGCTCATTGTTTCCAAAATCAGTAACTAAATCATATTTTTTCATTAATTCTCTATTATCAAGGGGATGATTTAAATCATGTTTATAAAACTTTCCTAGAGTATCATTTTTAGATCTAGGAAACTCCATTATGTCCATTCTATCGGTAGTTTTTATTCCGATACTTTTCCAGAATGCTGAGCTCGAGACTCTTGGTCTTTCAGGATATTTTTTTGCTGGTTCAAATAAATTTTGATCAAAATCAATTTTAAATTTTTTAAATTTTTCTTCAATTTCTTTAAAACCTAAATTTAAATCTTGATCTCCCATATCTAAAACGGAATTTATATTCTTAAAAAAATCTCTTAAGTAAAGATTTAAACAAACGTCTAATGCTTTTCC
>MDTE01188138.1_pt1 | contig 25956 bp, 21 predicted proteins | sample 811231 | NCBI WGS metagenome assembly MDTE01 (sample SAMN05326651, study PRJNA326480) | marine metagenome | isolation source: seawater | place: Indian Ocean: Red Sea | collected 2010
CCGCCATTCTCTGGCACATGTGGGAACGCACTCGATTGTTTCTAAGGAGAGCTGGAACGGTTATCCTGACCATCTCGATCCTACTTTGGGCAGCCGTCACCTACCCCAAGTCTGGCGATGCCGATCCAGCGATCGCCATGGAAAAAAGCCTGGCTGGAAAAATCGGACACTGGATGGAGCCTGCGATTGAGCCCATGGGTTTTGACTGGAAGATCGGCATTGGTCTGGTGGCCTCTTTTGCAGCCAGGGAAGTATTTGTGAGCACCATGTCGATCATTTACTCCGTAGAAGACTCTGAAGACATCAAACCACTGAGAAATCGCCTGCGCTCAGAAAAACGACCTGATGGAACACCGGTTTACACACCTCGAGTGTGCCTGAGCTTGATGGTATTTTATGTGTTTGCCATGCAATGCCTCAGTACGGTGGCTGTGGTCAAACGAGAAACCAATGGGTGGAAGTGGCCGCTGTTCCAGTTTGCCTACATGACCTTGACGGCCGCTGTGGCCTCTCTGTTGGTTTATCAGGTCGGCGGATGGCTTGGCTTTGCATGAGCACGCGATGAATCCGGAACTTCAAAGTTGGATCACCCTGATCTGCGTTTTAATGGCCCTGGTGCTGTGGATCCAACGCACGTGGAAGGCGGCTAAGAGGGCCGTGACATCGGAAGATTGTGAGGGCTCATGCGGATGTGGCATCGGGTCGAAGCAGCCTCCATCGCGTGGCTCCATGGACCCAGGAAAGCTTCAGCGACGCCCCAGATGATGCCGCACCCATAGCACGATAGCGGTGACCATCCCAAGCACGATCCAGGCTCCCAGATTCAGCACTCCACGCTGAGGCAACCAAAGCAAGGCATACCCCAAGGCCCCTGCAAACAAGGCGTAGTAAAGGAATATTACGGCGGTGCGGCGAATGATCTGCCCCTCCTTGCCCAAACACCCCACCACGGCTGAAGCAGCCACAACATTGTGCACGCAAATAATGTTCCCTGCCGCCCCCCCCACTGCCTGCAAAGCCACCACCCATAAGGGATCCAAGCCAATTTGCTCTCCAACCCCAAATTGAAACAAGCTGAAGGTCATGTTGCTGACAGTATTGCTACCGGCAACGAACGCACCAAAGCCTCCAATGAGTGGCGCAAACAAGGGCCATGCAGATCCTACCGATGAGGCCACTCCCAGGGCCAGGGCATTGGGCATCTTGAGTAAACCGGCAGCCCCGTCAGCCGTATTCAAAAACACCTGTACCATGGGCACGGTAAAGACCAGAGCCACCGAAGCCTTGGCCATGGTGCCGGCAGAGGTTTTCACGGCCCGCCGATAGTTCTTGGCGGACATGCGATGAAGCCAGAAGGTGGCAACTGAGGTCACAATAAACAGGGTACCTGGGAGGTAAAGAGGTTCAATGGCAACCCCCAGCTCGGAGCCCAGAATGTGCTGCCACTCCAGCTTGACCGAGCGAAGCCAGCTCACCAGCGGCAGAAACTTCAGGCGGGTTAAAACCAAAAGGCCCGCCACCAGAAGGTAAGGAAACCAGGCGCGCCAGAGGGACATGGGCCGAGAACTAGGCGCCGATTCAAGGATCCCACCCTTCTCTCCGAGCCAGTCCGAATCCCAATGGGCGGGAGGGCCAAAGGTCCATACCGAAGACCCAGGAGGCATGAACCAACCACGCCGCACACACCAGACCATGAAGGAAAGACCTGCCAGGGAACCCAGTAGCGAGGGAAATTCCGGTCCCAGCACATAAGCGACCAGCGTATAGGGCAAGGTCATGGAAAGAGATGCCACCAGGGCAAATGGCCAACAGGCAAGCCCTTCACCAAAAGAACGACGGGGTCCGAACAGACGAGTCATGGTCGCCGTTAGAAAAAGGGGGATCACGGTTCCAACCACAGCATGAAGGACGGCCACTCGCCACCCCACCTCTTTAAGGATCAACGGCATGTCAGGTTGGCCCTCCGCTGTCACGAAACCCGCTCCCACTGCCCAAGAGGCCACCGACTCATCCCCTGAAAGACCGGTGGAGACTCCTACCAAAATCGGCGTACCCAGAGCACCAAAGGAAACAGGTGTGCATTGAATGATCATGCCGGAGACGACCGCGGCCATGGCTGGAAACCCCAAGCCCACCAGAAGAGGAACGGCAACCGCCGCAGGGGTTCCAAAACCAGCGGACCCTTCGATGAACGAGCCAAACAACCAGGCAACGAGAATCACCTGAATGCGGGGGTCAGGAGAAAGCCCGGTAAACCCCTCGCGGATCACCCGGATAGCACCGCTCTCCTGAAGCGTATGCAACAGCAAAATAGCCCCAAAAATAATGTAAAGAAGGCTGGCCGCGACGACCAGACCCTTGAGACTCGCTGCCACAACCTGCAAGCCCGGGATCTTCCATACTCCCAGCGCCAGCCATACGACGGTGACATAGGAAAAAGGCATGGCTCGGCTGGCAGGCCATCGGAAGCCTACCAGAAGAAGGATCACGACGCCTATGGGACAGAGGGAAAGGAGAGCACTCCAAGCAGGGTTCATCGAGGGTTCTTTCTCACCTGGTTACAGTTGCAAGGGACGGAAAAGAGATCATCCTGCATAGCCAAGAGCAAATCAATCTCATTCCCCCCCCTTCGACCATCGCTTGGAAAAACCTACCAGAGGCATCTGGCTGCATGATTGTCCGCTTGTATGCCTCGTGATTTAAGTTCAGTATGGCCCCTTAGCTTCCGATAGATATGACAACGAAACCCTCCTTCATGATCGTCGTTCTGGCCCTGATAACCCAGTATGTCCATCACACCCATGCCCTGGATTGGCCAATGTTCCGCGGTCCGGATCACAACGGAATTTCCAAGGAAACCCAATGGGCCAAACAATGGCCAAAAGAAGGCCCCAAGAAGCTTTGGGAGGCTCAAGTCGGCATCGGCTTTTCCAGCATTTCGACAGCACACGGCCTGGCCTACACCTTGGGGCATGCCGATGATCAGGATACCTTGGTGGCGCTTGATAGCGCCACAGGAGCGGTCCGATGGAAACACAGTTACAAAAGTAAGCTGGGAGCAAAGTTCTATCAAGGGGGGCCGGGGTCCACGCCCACCATCGACGGAGATCGGCTCTACGCCATCAGTAAATGGGGAGATCTCTTTTGTCTCAACGCCAAAACCGGTGATATTCTGTGGCAGCGTCAAATCGAGAAGGAAGAAGGACTGACCTTGCCTGACTGGGGGTTCAATGGATCTCCTCTGATCCTAGGAGAGCGACTCCTGCTCAACGCTGGAGGCGCAGGAATGGCGCTGGATAAAACAACCGGCAAAACTCTCTGGCTTTCCAACAAGGAGGCCAGCGGCTACTCCACTCCCCTGCCCTTCACCTGGGAGGGCACAACCTATGTCGCCTTGAGCAATGAAGATTATTTTCTGGCGGCCGAGGTGATGTCAGGCAAAAAGTCATGGGAAATCCGATGGCCGACCCGATACGGAGTGAATGCGGCGGATCCAATCATTGTGGGGAATGAAATTTGGATTGGGTCAGGCTATGGAAAGGGCCATGGGGTCTACGAGGTCAAGGGAGAAGAAACAACGGTTCGTTGGACCAACCGAGAATTGCGCACACAACAGAATGCTCCCATTCTCATCGACGATTATTTGTTCGGTTTTGATGGGGATGGCGGTTCGCGTGCAGCACTCAAGTGCGTCCACCGAGAGACCGGCGAGGTGGCCTGGGAAGAGGACACCTTCAAATACGGCGCCCTCAGTGCGGCAGGAGATCATCTCATCGTGTTGAGCGCACAAGGTGAATTGATCATCGCACCCGCCTCGATCACAGCCTTTGAACCCAGCGCGCGTGCGCAGATTCTCGATGGCAAGTGCTGGATTGTCCCCGTGCTCTCAGGAGGACTGCTCTACGCGCGCAATTCCGACGGACGACTTGTCTGCCTGGACTTGAGGCCCTGATGCATCCGGCCAAGACATCTGTCAGCAGAATCACCAAATCCTCATTCCAACCGATTCATGAAAACACGACGTGACTTTCTTCAGCGCGGTCTGCAGGCAAGCTTGTTATTAGGAATGGCACCCTACGCCCGCAGCGCTGAGCCGCGTATGCGGCGCACGGCTCTGGTGGGCTGCGGCTGGTGGGGCATGAACATCCTTCAGGAAGCCATGGCTTCAGGAAGATGCAAGGTCGTTGGCTTGTGCGATGTCTATGAGCGCCCACTGCAGGCATCTCTGGATGAGGTGGAACAGCAAACGGGCCAAAGGCCTGGGATCTACCGCGATTATCAGGACATGTTGGAGTCGGAAAAACCTGAAATCGTCATTGTCGCCACTCCGGACCATTGGCATGCCCTTCCCAGCATTGCAGCCATGAAGATGGGTGCTCACGTCTTTGTCGAGAAGCCGACCAGCCACACCATTGGTGAAAGCCAGGCCATGCTCAAAGTGGCTCAAGAGACCGGACGGACGGTTCAGGTAGGTCTTCATCGCCGCATTGGCCCACACCATGTCTCAGGGATGGATTTTCTCAAATCAGGACGCGTGGGGCGCATCGGAATGGTTCGCATGTTTGTCAACAGCAGCGGGTCGGGTCCTGAAGAGCCCAGCGCACACAGCCAGGTGCCCCGAGGGATGGACTGGGATCGATGGTGTGGGCCTGCCCCGTTGAGACCCTACTGCCGCAAGTTAACCCCGGGAGGATGGCGTCATTTTCTCGACTATGCCAACGGAACCTTGGGGGACTGGGGCGTTCACTGGATCGATCAAATGCTTTGGTGGAGTGAAGAACCCTATCCCAAAACCATTTTCTCCACTGGAGGCCGCCCCATCACGGGCCCTCCTGTCTTTGATCCGAAGAACGGTTCCACCACCGATGCACCCGACACACAAACCGTGACCTTCTCCTTTGAATCTTTCACGGCTATCTGGGAGCACCGTAAATATGCGGGTAGCCCTCAGGAAAACCATCGTATCGGAGCCTACTTCTACGGAAGCGAAGGTGTCTTCCACATGGGCTGGCGAGACGGATGGACCTTTTACCCACGTCAGGCCTCGCAATCTCCTGTTCACCAGGAACCTTCCTTTGATCATCAACAGGATGGACACAATCTCACGCCTCTATGGCGTGACTTCATGGATGCCATGGATCACGGAAAGCAACCTGTTGCAGGGATGGAATCATCCCATCGGTCCAGTGTGCTTCCCATGTTGGGAATGATTTCCTACCGACTGGGAAGAAGCCTTCAGTGGGACAGCTCCAGAGAAACCATTCTAGGCGATCCAGAGGCCCTTTCCCTGATGAAGCGCTCCTATCGCACACCCTGGGCGTACCCCTTGGGAGCCTGAGAACTCCTTCGAGCATCGAATCAAACTCCATGGAACGCGATCGCCTGTTCGAGGTCCTCTTCGAGGATGAGTCCCTCCTGGTCGTGCACAAGCCTGCCGATCTGGTCTGTCATCCAACCAAAGGAGACATCTACTCCAGTCTGATCAGTCGTGTCCGACTTTATCTTCCCTCCGAAGCAACGGGTGCACACATGATCAATCGACTGGACCGCGAAACCAGCGGACTGGTTTTGATCGCCAAGGACAAGGAAACGGCTCGGATCCTGGCGCGTCAGTGGGAATCGCGCTCGGTGGTCAAAACCTATCGTGCGCTGGTTTTGGATTGGCCCGAAGGAGACACCTTCGAGATCCATGCCTCACTTGGGAAAGACCTCGGCAGTGCGGTTTATGTCAAGGACGCTGTGTGCGAAGATGGCACACCCGCCTCGACGCATGTTCGAGTCCTGAAACGATTTGAGCGAGAAGGAAAGCCCTACAGCCTGCTGGAGGTTTGCCCTCTGACCGGGCGGAAACATCAGATTCGAATTCACTTGCAGTCCATAGGTCATTCGATTGTGGGCGACAAACTCTATGGCTTGGATGAGCGATATTACCTTTCTCTGGTCGATGGCACTCTTACCGATGACGATCGTGCCAACTTGCTGCTTCCTTATCAGGCGCTCCATGCCCAATCCGTGTCCATTGACCTGCATGGAGAGAGACGCACCTTTACGGCAAGAGAAGAAGCATGGTTCGAGGCCTTTCATGCCGATTACCCGGACCTTTCACATCTAGAAGATGTGCTGACCTGAAGAAGTGTCCAAGGATCCCTTAAAGACAGGCAGTTTCACGGGAGAAGAGGCGGTGCTTGCTGTGGGAACAGGTCCGCATGGCTGAGCACCCAATCCAGCCGCCGATAGAGACAAGGGCCACCGGATGACTCACAGATAGAGAATAAGGCCACCCCACGAATTTCCAGTGCTGCCGCATCCTCCGAGGCCTGACATTCGAATTCCAGGGATCGCACCTCGCGATCGTGGGCCATGGGTGGCCCGGGCACCTGGATGAAAGCCGGTTGCACTTTCCATCCGGGAGCAGCTTCCAGCCAGAGGGTCAAAGGCTCGGCTTCATTGTTCCATTCCACTGAGCTGTTGGCAGCCGGCTGCCATTGCATGTGAACACGGATCGATCGACGCTCGCGCTGGGTATGTGACACAGTGACATGACGCCACTCCATCAAGCCGGGGGCTGCCCTTTGGACGCGCCCATCGGGATCGGGCATGGAAGCAGGAGTCACCTCAAAATTCCCATCCTTGATCGGCTTGGCGATTTCGGCCCCAGAAGGCTCGACTTTCAGAGGTAAAGGAGTCTCACCACGTGCCAGCAATTCCGATCGCGCCGCATCGATCCAGTCATAAAAAGCGTAAGGCTTGTCCAATCGTGGGCCATACTGCTGCAAGCGTCTCCTCCAGATGTATTGATTGGGATCCAATGCCAGGGCCTGCTTCCAATGCGAGATGGCCCTGGCAAACAACGGCATGGGTTGGGAGGGGTCCTCGTCAAACAAACGTCCATAAACCACACCCAGTCGAAAATGAATCCAACCATTCTCCGGCTCAAGCAACAACGCTTGCTGGAAAGCCTTCAAACAAGTCATGGAGTGGGACGACCAAGCCCCTTGAAAGAATCCCTGCCCTGCTTCAAGCCATGCGGAAACCTCCAATGCCTCATCCGAAGGAAGGCGGGGCATCTTCCATTCAGGTGAACGATCCAATGGTTGGCTGGACTGGAGCTCCATCTTCCGTGGTGGCTTTTCCATAAATGCGAGGAAGGCCTCTTGGGTTGGATTCACCGACTCGATGCGCCCATCCTCATCCACCAGCAAGGTATAAGGTACTGCGGGGAGTTGCAGCAGATTCAGGGCATCCAACCAAACGGGCCAATCCATTTGCTTCCACTGCATGAACAAAGCACAACGATCCGGATGTTGCTCCTGAAGGATGCCTACGACCTTGAAATGGCCTGCTTTGCGATGAGGTTCGGTAAGAGCGTGCCACCCGGGCACGTGATTGCGGCAGCCCGCTCACCAACTGGCGAAAAGATGCACGACAACCTTTTGCCCCCTCCATTGCTCCAGATGCTGAGGCACGCCATCGGTCATAGATGGAAACCAAAGACTAGGGAAGGTTTCCCCCTCTTGAATGAGAGACGAAGACTGAGCGTTCATTGCTGAAGCATAAAGTAACCATGCCAGGCATCCAATCCACAACCGCCGCTGCATCTTTCTCATATCACCATCCTAGCATGCAGCCGGGAGGAGACAATCATTGGCTTGCATCCCGGACCGCCAGCAGATGAAAACGCCCGATCAAACCCATGGCGGCCACTGCAAGCCCCGATGCAAATCCTATCCAAATACCCATCGCGCCCATGCCTGCCACAAAGGCGAGAACATACCCCAGTGGAGCGGTGACCAGCCAATAAGCCAGAATTGCCAGGGTAGCAGGGATACGAACGTCCTGCATGCCACGGAGGATGCAGATGGCAACCACCTGCAAACCATCGAAGACCTGAAACGCAGCCGCCACCGTCAATAATTGAACCGCCAGCGTGGTGACCTTCACCGAATCCACAAACCAACCCGCCAAGGTCGGGCCTTGCATCCACAAAACAATGGCGAAGGCGGACATGATGAGGACCGTATGCCCCATGGCAAGGAACCCTATCCGTCGGACTTGATGCACTTCACCCGCCCCCAGGGCCTGTCCGACCCGGATGGAAGCGGCCATCCCCAGACTCAGGGAAAACATGAAGGTCGTGCTCGCGCAGGTGAAGGCAATCTGATGAGCTGCCAGAGCATCAGCGTGAATCCACCCCATCATGAAGGCGCCCAAGGCAAAAACACCCATTTCCAGCAAATGCTGAAAGGCCACCGGAGTGCCCAGTTGAAGCAATGCCGTGAAGATGGGTCTCTGGATTTTCGCCAGCGTCTCTCCGCGCATCCACTGGGCCATGGAAGGGGCCTTCATCATCCATCCCCACAAAACCAGGGCAACCACACATCTGGAAATGAGCGTCGCCACTCCAGCGCCCTGCAAACCCATCGCTGGGAAACCCAGCCGGCCTTGAATCAACAAGGCGTTCAGGGCGATATTCAAAACCACCCCACCAAGCATGATGAAGGTCGGTATCCAGGGCCGATCCAGGGCCTCACAGAATTGTTTTTCCGCCAATCCGAAAAACAGAGGAATGATGCTGGGTGCCACCCACCAGAGATAAGGGCCCGCAGCTTCCACAACGTCGGCAGGTTGTCCCATCCATGGAAGGATCCAGCGACAGCACATCAAGAGACCGGCCAATGGTATGGAAGTGATCCAGGTCAACCTGAGAGCAGCCCGCCATGTGGCGAGCAGTCGTGGACGATCTTCCGCACCATAAGCATGGGAGGCATGGACGGAAATGGAGGAAAGCATGCCAAAGCCAAAGACAAGAGGCAGATGAAACAAGTTGACCACAAGGGAGGCCGCAGCCAGGGCTTCCACCCCAACGGCACCCACCATCACCGTATCGGCAATCCCTATCAGGGTTTGTCCGACCAGCCCTGCCATGATAGGCAGGGCCAGTTGCCACATGGCACGCGCCTCAGAGGGGCTCCTGCAAGGAGCCCGTTGCGACTTCATGCCTCAGGAAAAGGATTGTTTCAAATAGCTGAGGCTTTCAGTCGCAATGACCTCCGGACCTTCCTCAAACTTGAAAACCTCTACTGAAACATAACCGTCATAGGAGACTTCCTTAAGAGCCTGAGCAATGGGTACGAAATCGACCTCGCCAAAACCGGGCCCTTTCAAATTGGCATCATTGGCGTGAAAATAGGCAAAGTGCGGTGCTGATTGACGGATGATATCGGGAATCGGTTGCCCCATGGAACACATAGCCTTGACGTCGAGAATGATCTTGAAGGCAGGAGAAGGCAGACGCTCGATAAACTCAATCGCCTCGGAGGCCGTGTTCATGAAATTGGTCTCTGAAGGAGCCAGAGGCTCGAAGCAGATCGTAATACCATGATCCTCGGCGTCTCCGACGGCAGGACGGAACACTTCGCTCGCCCAAGCGGTGGCCTGTTCCAGTGTCACCTCTGGCTCAAGATTGCGTTGTTGGGGGGAGCCCACGATGATGGACTTCCCTCCCAGATCGCGACAGAAGGCGACCAAGTCCCGAAAATATTGCTGGGTTCGCCCCCGGACGGACTCATCCGGGTGCGTCATGTGCATTCCTTCAGCCTGAACAAGCACCCAATGAATCCCCGTGATTTCCAGTTCATGTTTGGCCGCAAGATCCTTGATCTCAGCACGGCGCTGCAAAGAAACATCCGTGACGTAGGGCGCACAGGTGAAAGGGGCGATCTCGATCCCATCGTACCCGGTTTGCTTCACATACTCGAAAGCCCTTTCAAAAGACCAATCCTTGAAGATCTCATTGCAGATACCAAACTTCATGAAGGGCATTGAGCCAAAAAGCGGGGGGGATTACCACCGGTTTTTTTGAGCCGGGATGCTCATTCGGTGACTGGCTCAAAGCGCTGCTCCACAAGAGGGTGAGGTGTACCGGAATCGGACAGAGAGAATCGAGGGTGGTCTGTCAATGTCACCTCGCACGGGTCATTCCAACTCCTTGCCCCATCAACGGCCTTCTTCATTTGCTCAAACCACCAAGTGGCGCGTTGCATGCGTCGATGAGAATACTTGTTACGGAGAAAGCTGCGTCGGTGAGAAAGGCCCAGCTCCAGTTGTTCGTTATTCCATTTCATACGGGAGCATCCTGCAGGTCACCATAGGACATACACTGTCTCATGGTGTTTTTATTGAGATTTTTTTTAGGACGAGAGGGGCGCGTCCCTCAAAGCAGAGGCACCTTCGGATGAAAGGGCAACCATCAGGAGCGCCATCCTGCCGTCGAAAAGGATCTGGCCGAATCGATCAGTTGGCGGAGGGTTTTGTCGTATGAATCAAGGTATTCTTTTCCGTTTTCTAGCATCAAACATGCTCTATTTTAACTCAAGGCGAATGGCCTCAAGTTCCACATGCCGATGCAAGACGGCTCCTTGCAATCCATCTTTCAATGAGGTTGAGAGAGAATTTGCTTGCTCCTGAGACAGGCATAATGTAAACACAATGTAAATACATCGCACCGTTCATTCGCCTCCCGAAAGATCGTTCACACCGAAATCTAGAGAAAGGGACCTGATGAAAAACTTCTACCTACGGTTGCTGATGGGTCTGACGACCTACGCAAGCTGCCAAGCCCAGATCACCATCACCTCGGACGACATGTTCAATCAGCCGGGGGAATACTATCGTGCTTACGCCAATCAACCTCCTGCCTTGCTTAACCGATTCCCAGTCACCGTCGCTGGACGGATCGGCGAACCGGGAGGACCTCATTACTGGGATTTCACAGAAGGTCCCACTGATGAAATTTACCGCTACGAATACATCGAACGGGAAAACACCATCGTTTGGAATTCTTTCAAGGAGGCGACCATTGCGGAACGATCCTATCGCGAAAGCGAGCCCGGAGATTACGCCTACATCATGTTCGATGAAGTAGAGAATCTTGGTCGCAAAGTGTTCGGATTCTGGATCATCAACGCGCAATTTGACGATCCGTCCACCAAATTCACGCTTCCCATTATCGATTTTCCCGCTCAGATCAACTACGGGGACAGTTGGACCACCACCGCAGAATACCCCAATACCTTGCTCGGCATTCCCGCTGTTTACACCGAAGTTCAAACTTTTGACGTCGATGCCTACGGTTATCTTGAGTTACCCGAACTCGGAGTTTTGGAGTGCCTGCGCATCAATTCGGTGAAAGACTTTTCGGCTGCCATCGATTTCAACGGCACCGGCACCTTCACGAATATCGATCGACAGTTTGCCAGAATCTATTATTGGCTGGTACCCGGCAAGGGCATCGCAGCTCAGATGGTTTCCGAACCCAGTGGGAACCCGGTATCCGAACAGTTCAATCTTGCTACTATGTTCCAGCGCATGTTTGAGACCAACAAGGTCGCCAAGGATGCAGGCTGCCGAGAAGCCGAGCCGGTGGATGGGCTCAATATTATCTATCAGCCCAATCTGGTTCGTCTCAAGTGGGACGCGGCAGCTTGCGCTCAATCCTATCGGGTCCAGACCGCCTACGGCCAGGATCCTGTGCTCGAGTGGATGGACTTGTCCCCGGCCAATTATCAGGAAACATTCTTCATCGACACGCTTCTCAATGGGCATAAGATGAAGCTTTACCGGGTGATTTCTCAACGCAACAACTGATTCGACTCGGCCCCAATGGCCGCATTCATTGGTAAGAAATGCTTGAAAGGCATCCCATCATGAAACCCAAAGATGGAAATCAAGTCTCAGCCCCTGGAGGAGATTCTAGCCTAAAGCGTCGGGGCTTCACGCTCATCGAACTACTGATCGTGATTGCCGTCATCGCCATTCTGGCGGCCCTGATGCTACCTGCGCTTTCTGCTGCGAAATCCAAAGCTCGACAAATCGCCTGCTCCAGTAATCTGCGACAAGTGGGGCTAGGCATGACTCAATATGTCAACGACACTTCCTACTACCCCGTCTATAACTTCGATCCGAGTGTGGCCATGGAGAACAGATACTGGGCTGATGAACTCGAGTCCTACACGGGTGCGGGATGGCTTGATGAGCTGTACCGCTGCCCGGATTACAAAGGGATCACTCTGGAAGGAAACGAAGATGGCACCTTGTTGGGGAGTTATGGCTACAACGCCAATGGCACCAAATTCACTCCCAGCAAATATGGCCTCGGGGGAACCCTTGCCAAGGTGTTTGTCGAGGAAGCCCTGGACGATCTCACCGGCGGGGTTCTGCGCATCAAGGAATCCCTGGTAAAGGCTCCCAGCGACATGATTGCCATCGGAGATGCGCACTTGGTATGGACCCCCGCCGCGTTCATGGAATCCCTTTATGGAACCGAGTATGCCAAGGAAAACTACAGCGGCATGGGCATGCTCGACATCAACAGTCGATACGGCGTTCAACGGCCCTCATGGCCAGGCAGCGAGGGAATCCTTGAGGCTACAGAAAGACGCCATCGCGGGCGCTATAACATCAGTTTCTGTGATGGGCACGTGGAGAGCATTCCTCGATCCCCACTTTTCGCTCAAACCGAAGCCGCACTGAAACGATGGAACAACGACAACCAGTCGCACGCCGATTTCCTGATTCATAAAACGGAATAAAGCGCCAGCCTGGCAGACTTCAATCGGTTGAGCGGTGGGACTGGAATCGCTGCCATGCACCCAGTTCATCGACATCCTCAAGAAGACGGAGCCTCTGGTAAGGAACCCTCATACGCTCCAAGCGGTGGACCGTTTCCTGAAAAACTTGGTGCGTGCTCCATGGCATGCGAGTGAAAAGATCCGGAAAAGGTTTTTTCAGGCCAAGCAGCCAGTAGCCGCCATCCCTGGCAGGACCGATGACCGCTTCATGCGTTTCGAGTGCGGCAAAAGCCTTAGCGATATCCTCCGGTTGAATGTAAGGGCAATCGGCACCAATCAAGATCACTGCCGAATGATGGATCAGGGTCTCTCGAGCCGCTCGCTCCAATCGTTCTCCAAGGTTTCCATCACCCTGCCATTGGACAGACCAGTCGGGTCGGCGGCACATGGATTGAGCCCATTTCAAGGACTCCTTGGGAGACACCCTCAATTCCATGTCAGGCAGGTCTTCCAGTGAATCGAAGAGTACTTTCAGGAGCTCCTCATAGGCATCCTGAGCTCCCGGAGCTCCGAGAGCGCTGGCAAGACGGGTCTTGGCATAGCCCTCCAAAGGAGCTTTGAGCATCATGACCACGCGCGCATGCAACGCTCGCTGATCATCCGATGTCTCAGGCATGCCTACCGATCGCGTTGGACAGATAGGTTTTAGGCAATTTCGGCCTGATGGAATTCAAGCCAATCATCCAGATTATTCAGGTTCACGGCATCGTGAGGTGCCTGGGGGCCATCGGAGATTCCGTTGGCAGAGAGAATCGATTGACGCGTTGAGTCATCATGGATGTACCCATCAATCGCCGCATTGATGGCAGTGATGGCTCCTTGATCGAGCTTGGCCCCAGGCTGCTGCACGATCCATGCCTCCAACTGAGGATACGTTGGCTTGTTCTCCTGGATGAAAGCCAATGTCGAAGCCTTGTCCAGGCCGAGTGCATCCAGGACCATCTGGTCATAACCTGCACCACACCCGGGATAGCCCTCAGCCAGCTTACCGGCACATTCCAGAGAGACTTTTTGCCAAAAGCGAGGAAGGTGTTTCACGCCGAGCGGACCTGCCACACTTGAACTGATGGTTGGAACAATAGAACTCATGAGTTTTTGGGTAGTTTGTAATGGATGAGCAGCAATTTAGGAAACATCCCTCATACGGTCAAAAGCTTTGTTCGGAAAGTCGATTCAAAATCCATCAGATTCCATTCAGGCTTAAGCCAAATACATTGGTGCAAGCCAAGTTATGACTTGACGCCATGAATGCGGGAGTCAACCTGTGGAGGCAAAACTCAACCCCATGAAATCATTTCATCACATCATGCAAAATAGAGCTCTTGCAGCAGCAACTTTCAGCTTTGTGGTGGCCCAGTCCTTGTGTGGCACCCTGGCCGATGCCGATTGGCCTCAATGGCGCGGACCGTCCCGCAATGGACATTCTCCCGATACAGGCTTGATGGTGTCCTGGCCGGATGGAGGACCCAAACAACTCTGGATTTACAAAAATGCCGGAAAAGGATACGCCGGCCCCGCCATCTCTCAGGGAGCCCTTTACACCATGGGTACTCAAGGTGAAAAGTCGACCTTGATCAGGCTGGATGCCAACACCGGCAAAGAGCGCTGGACCACCGAGATCGGCGATATTTTGGGAAATGGTTGGGGCGATGGCCCTCGTGGCACTCCCAGCGTCGATGGAGATCGAGTATATGCCATGAATGGCGGAGGCCATCTGGTCTGCGCCAGCACCCAGGATGGATCCATTTTATGGCACAAGAGCATGAGTGAGTTTGGTGGTAAAACCCCCAACTGGGGCTACACCGAATCCGTCGTGGTCGATGGAGATAAAATACTGGCCACACCTGGTGGTGAAAAAGGCACTGTCATCGCCCTCAACAAGGAAACAGGTAGCTTGATCTGGCAGAGCAGTGACATCACTGACAATGCCCACTATTCCACCATGGTGCCTGCGAACATCCAGGGACAGTGGCAATATGTGCAACGCACGGAAAAGTCCATCTTCGGTATTCACGCTGAAAATGGTTCGGTGCTCTGGAAAACAGATTTTCCCGGTCGAACAGCCGTGATCCCAACACCCATTGTGTTTGGAAATCGAGTTTACGTGACCGCCGGGTACGGTACCGGGTGCAAGGCCGTCGAGATTAACGAAAAGATGGAGGTCAAGGAACTCTACTCCAATCGCCTGATGAAGAATCATCATGGCGGCGCCATTCAAGTGGGTGGACACGTCTTTGGTTACTCCGATGGAGTGGGCTGGCTGTGCCAGGATCTGGAAAGCGGGGAGGAAGTTTGGTCCGAAAAACGAGCCCTTGGAAAGGGAGCCATTGGAATGGCTGACGGAAAGCTCATCTGCGTCGATGAAGGCAGCGGAAAGGTCATGCTCATCGACGCTTCCACCGAAGGCTTCAAAGAGCATGGAAGCTTCACTCTCGATCCACAATCCGAGATCCGTGCCTCTCGTGGCAAGATCTGGACGCACCCGGTGGTGATCAACGGAAAACTTTATCTCAGGGATCAGGACTTGGTTTATTGCTACCAGGTTCAGTAAACGCATTCGTCACTAGAACATCCCGATCCTTTCAGAAGACGGGGAAAAATTCACTACAGGATCCTTCCTCGTTTTTTTGCTTGCTGCTCAAATAGCGGCCGAACAGGTCCGATCGTTTCTTCAACAAGCCTCAGAGAGCATCTTCTCGATTGCTTGGTTGACGGCGTCGCCAACCGATGGCTCGAGGGGTGTCAATGGTGGACGAGTGGGCCCCAGATCCCATCCGTGAATGCGCATCAATTGCTTGGTCGCCGACAAGTAACCCTTTTCGGAAAGATTGGAAACCATGCGAGATGAGGCGTACTGCAATCGCCTGGCCAAGGACAGGTCTCCCTCCTGGAAAGCTTGGATCAATCGACGGTAAAGCGGGGCGGCAAAATTATAGCTGCTACCAATGGCTCCATGAGCTCCCAGGAGCAAGGCGTGAATCATGGTTTCATCGGAGCCATAGTATATTTCAATTTGCTCACCCCATCTTTGCAGGCAAGCGAGCATGTCCATGGGATTGACCTGGGAATACTTGACTCCCCTCAGGTTTGGGATCCGGGCCAAGGCCACTTCCAGGAAAGATTCCATGGACACATCGACCCCCGTCATACCAGGAATGTGATAATAATACATGGGGCACTGCGGCGCTTGCTGGGCAATGGTTTCGACCCAACCCACCAAAGACCCGACATCGGAAGGCTTGAAAAAATACGGAGCCATCACACCCAATGCATCCGCTCCCTGAGCAGCTGCCTGAGACGCCAATTCGCGAGCATTACCAAGTGCATTGTCTCCCACATGCACCATGATCTCCAGACCAGACTCCTTTCCTGCTTCGACCCATGCCTGGCTCATTTGCAAACGCTCGCTCATCGTCAGGGAGGCGGTTTCACCTGTCGTCCCATTGACAAAGACACCATCCACTCCCTGGCTTTTGAGCCAGCCCGCCATAGGGGCGACCATCGAGGGATTCAGGTCCGACTGATGAGTGAAGGGAGTGAAGGGTGCGGCAATGAGTTTCATGAAAGACGGATAGGGTATTAATGTGAGGGGGTTTGATTCGGTGAGGGGAAAGAATGATGTTTTTGAACATTTTTTCAAGCATTCCCTTGGGTCGTTGAGCCTGGGCATTCCAGGCTGCACTCACCGGCCCATTCAAGGTAGCAGAAAATGCGCAACAACGGGACGATGGTCGGAAGCCTGAGCCCATTTGGACGCATCGAGCACATAACTTTTGGGGTATTGGTAAAAACGAAACAAGGATCGTGACACCAAAACATAATCCAACCGCGATTGGGTATCTTCCTTTTGAAAAAAGTGCGTCCAAGCAACCTGCTTTTGGCCCTGACGCATCGACCATGTATGCGGCCGGCCAGGCCCTCCTTCCAGGGGCCGCGTATCGAGAAAAGTCGTTCGGCCTTTCCCTCTGAGAATCTCAAGGGTATGGGATCTCGGATCATCGTTGAAATCCCCCAGGACAGCCATCCACTGATCGGGTTGCTCCTTTAATGTCTGGTTGACCAAGGACCGAAGCAAGCCGGCTTCACGGGTTCTCAGATCCCACGAATCAGCACGTAAATCAGGACGTTTGGATTTGAGATGGATACCCCATATCTTGATTTGGCGATTTTTTGAAACCTGGAAATCCACTTCCAGAAATCCGCGTGAGGGGCGGAAGGCTTTGCCATAAAGGGCAAAGGCATTGGTATGGTGTTGACTCCTCAGGGGCGGAAGACGGCTCAGCAACCCCAGGTGAATGGAAGCATCCGGCAGACGTGCCAGAATGTGATGGGGATAGTGCAGTCCTTTCTGAGACAAACCTGCCTGAAAATGCTTCAGAGCCTTTTCCGAGCCGATCTCCTGAATCAGCAGTACGTCTGCGTTACACTCGATGGCAAGCTCCTGAGCTGCAAGGCAACTCTTGAGGCTCTTGGCGGAAAACCCCTCGTGTGGACTCAATCGGTAATTCTGTAGATTGTAGGTCGCCAGAGACAGCGCCTCGCTTGCACTGGACACTGGGACCATCCACAGCCAGCACAGAAGGCCGAAAAGCCCCTGGAAGCCAAGGCTTGAAAAGCTGCAGAAAGCGCTTTCTGAGAGGCACGTGAGAAGCCATGCCGCTTGGGGACGCGGCAGGAGATCAGAGTTATGATAAAGGTATTGAGACATGAATCCACTGGGGATCCACACCGATATCAGCTCTTATCAGGCAGCCCTTCTACATTAGTCCTCGGAGAAGAGATATTCAAGATCTGCGCTGGAAAGGTTGCTGGCGAACCCTTCCTCACCCAGGACATCGCTGATGGTTTTGGCCTTGGACTGTTGCAGTTCCCATATCTTCTCTTCGACCGTACCCGGTGAAATCAGTCGGTAGGCATTGACCGTCTGTGTTTGACCAATGCGATGGGAACGGTCGATCGCCTGCGCCTCCACCGCCGGATTCCACCAGGGATCGTAGAGCACCACATAGCTGGCAGTGGTGAGGTTTAGCCCCGTCCCAGCAGCCCGAAGACTGAGCAGGAACACGGACGGGTCGGTGTCTTCCTGGAAGGCACTCACCACATCCATTCGATTTTTGGTTTCGCCTGTCAGCAGATAGGTTGGGATATCACGCGCCTTGCATTCCTTGTCAAGAATCTGGAGCATTTGAACAAATTGACTGAAAACCAGGACCTTCTGGCCCTCAGCCATGAGGGGCTCGAGCAGTTCAAAAAGAGTTTCAGTCTTTCCCGAGATGGCATCATTGCCCACCAGGCTTGGATGGCAGCATATTTGCCGCAAGCGCGTGAGGGCTGCCAGCACGTGCATTTTACTCTTGGCCAGCCCCTTTTGCTTCATCGCTTTGAAGACCTGATCCCGGCTGCGCCTCAACTCGGCAAGATACAATTTGCGCTGGTCGTCCAGCAAATCGCAGTCTCTTCGCTCATCAATGCGATCGGGAAGATCCTTGGCCACCTGCTGTTTCATACGACGCAGCAACAAGGGTCGCAGTTTGGCAGAAAGCCTTTTTCGGGCAATTCGCTGGGCCACCTCGACATTGTCGCCCTTGGGCTCATACACTTCGTTAAAGTGATTTTGATTCCCCAGGTAATTGGGTTGCACAAAATCCACAATGCTCCACAAGTCGAGCAGCCGGTTTTCCAACGGAGTGCCCGTCAAGGCCAGTCGCCGACGCGCCTTGAGCTGTTTGACAGACTGCGTTACCTGAGCCGAAGGATTTTTGATGTATTGGGCTTCGTCCAGAACGATGGCTCCGAAATCAAATTTGTTCAGCTGATCCAGATCCCGCCTGAGAATGGAATAATTGGTAATGATGATGTCGAAGGAAGGAATCTGCTTTCTCAGGTTGTGGCGTGCGGACCCACTTTCCAGAATGAGTGTACTCAGATGAGGCGTGAATTTTTCAGCCTCCCTGCGCCAGTTGTGGAGCACCGATGCCGGACAGATCACCAAGAAGGGCTTGTGTCTCTTACCTGCCTGAGCCCGCTGCCATGCAAGCCATGAAAGGGTTTGCAGCGTTTTACCAAGCCCCATGTCATCGGCCAGAATGCCGCCCAGCTTCAGTTTGGTCAGATGGCAAAGAAAATTGAACCCATCTTTTTGATAAGGGCGCAAGTCGGCGGAAACCAATTCGGGTAAGTCGAAATCCGGGACGCCCTTGAAATCTGCCAGTTTTTCCTTGAGTGCCCTTACCTTGGCATTGTTCCCAAAGTCATTGAGTGAAGCCTCATCAAGCTGAGAGGCATGAATGAGGGAGACCTTTTGTGGGTCATTGGCAAGACCGTCCACTCCAAGCTCCGCCATGGTCTCCTGCGCCTGCTCAACGGCCTGAGTGTCCAATTCCACCCACCCCCCATCCGGAAGTTTGACAAACCGACCGGTCGCTGTCTGCAAGCGCTTCAAATCTGCCTCACTGAGCATCATGCCTTCCTGCTCCCAGTCAGCAGAAACCGATAACCAGTCAATGCCGCTGCCATGCATGACGAGCTTGGGTTTGAGCCTCTTGTTATTGAGGAAAAGGCGTTGGAAAGCACCGTTGCCCAGATAATCCGCTTCCTGAGGGCGATCAGGCCAAACTTGCGACAACCCAATCAGAAAGTTTTCGTTGGCATCCCCAACCCACAAACCGGGCTCAGGAGTGAACCAATCCAGGCGTCTCAGCCATTGGGTGGCTGCATCCACTCTTGGGTCATCGAGGACAGCCGCACGATGGTCGCCTGTCTCAGAGGAAACCTCCTGTTGCCACTCATGCCCCGTCCACTGCCATTGGCTTTGGTCGACGAGGCTAACCGCCTGAAGCCTCAGACGCACGGTGTCGTTTTCCAACTGAAAGGTAAATTGGGGAACAGCCTGATGGGAGATACACAATTCATTCCAAAAATCGCTTTCTTCGACTTGCGAATGCTTGCGTAAATGGGTCAGGAGCCGATGGCTGAGTTTTTGAACCGGAATACTTTCTTGGTCCCCCCATTTGGAGAGAAGCGTCTGGTGAGGAGGCCTTGCCAGCAGAAAACATCGAGTTTCCACCACGACCACCACCGGTTCTCCCATTAGATAGCGGACTTGATGAAAGGCCCACCGCGTGCCATCCGGAAGGCAGATGTTAGGAGTGAGCCCAAGGGTTTCATCCACTTTGGTGATGGATGGAAAAATATCCGCAACCTGCCCTTCAAAACTCAGCGACTGGTGAGTGCCGTCCAATAAGAGGCGGTTGGTTTTACCCCAGCGAGCCAACCAGCGGAGCAAGTCAGCACCCTTCAATACCAGAGCTTCCAGAGCATCATCTTCATCCTGGTAATTCCGGTGGATCCACTCAATGAAATCCCAGTCTTCCGGTGAAAAAAGCTCTCTCTCATGGGAAGAGCGATGGGTCAGATCCTTAATCTCTCCCAACGATCGGAATTTCTCTCCACTGCGCGGCCTGGACACCGCCATTCGAACTTCCAGATGCATGCTCACTCCATGGTCATCGGTGGGCACCAATCGACACAGCGAGCGTATGCTGGCTCTCGGAGCATCCAGATGCTGGACCATGGGAGGAAGCAACCACTGCTCAAGATGCTCAACCAATTCCTGATCTTTCTCGGCCTCTTCTACCTCGGCCAGACGATCAAAATTGGCATGTGCCATCAGCTCAGTGGGTAAAGGACGTTTGGCTCTCAGAAACAGCAAGGCTATTTCTTCCAGTCGTCTGTCTCCCTTGACTTCGAGCATGCGATCCCACCAGTCGGGGCCGACAAAATCCCGTCGAGACAAGGAAAGGCACTCAAAATAATCATCCAGGACAAGGTAGGCCCTCTGCGAATCCTGACACTGGGCAAATTGCTCCAACAATTCTCGACGGTCCGCGAGATCTGTCTTGGAATCAGAGAGCTCGCGCCTCAGATCGGCCCACGCTCCGTAGGTCTTGTCCAAAACAATGTTGTTAGCATCGTATTTTGTATTGAGTGTCGACGTTTTCTTTTTGGTTGCTTTGCGTCCCCTGGGCATTGTTGAAAATCAAATTTAGATATTGAATGACGTCACCGCGCTCAAGCTAGAGAGACTTTCATTGTTTGGTGCAATGAAGCTTGGTTGTTGTGTCTTGAGCACCCCTTTTGTCTTGAAAGCCCACCCCATCAAAGGGCATCTCCCATGGTTCCATTCTGTAGGAACGCATCCGGAAAATGCTGCATGGGCAGGTAAAAGTGTCCACAAAATCCCTCACGATATTCATGAGAAATCACTTTGCTGAATCATCTCAGAAGCCATGGTATCGAGGGCCTCCGGATGAACCGGAGAAACGCGTATGGGATCTACCAGCTGGTTGGGGGCCCAATGGGCACCGGGCAGAAGAAACGTTCCCGGGGAAACCCCTCCAGAACTGTTCACACTGCCACACCCCATCAGGGCAACCAAGGCAACCAGGGCAACCAACGCAAACCCGATTGAAAAAACATGATCCATTTTCGCAAACACGATCCTTCAATCTTATGCGATGGGCCTTTATTCATCACAAGTAAAAAAGCATCTAGCGATGCATTTCCCGCTTCAAACCCATAAGAGCTGGTCTTACGAATCATTCAACGGCCCTGTTGGATCCGGTTGTATTGCCCTGTCCTGCAATCCCAACGCTCTTCCACCTCTCCCGATGGCCAACGAATGCGAATCGATTTCGGCACGGGAGCATTCCCCAACCCAAAATGCAGGCGAGATCCATAATGACTTTGGTAGCCCCTGCCACTGCGAACCTCATCAACATGAAGGAGCGATCCGCTTTGAAAGCTCACGCGCGCCCCTACAGCATGACGCCCCCTGCTGGTGCGCAGGTCAAAACCTATCCAGTCATGTTGATTGGGAGAATCATTGCGGAGAAGCGTTGGCTGGGCTCTGGCGTTGAGTATCACGACATCCATATCTCCATCATTATCGAGATCATCGAAAGCAGCTCCCCGACTGCTGTGTAATGCGGACAAGCCAGGCACACCCGCTGGAGACATCATATCGAATCTTCCTTTACGGTTGTTTCTGAGGAGGAGATTTCGCGATGGATAAGCTGATTGTTCATCCCAAAGATGCACGTTGTCCTGCAGGTGGCCACAGGCCACAAATAGGTCGCGATACCCATCATTGTCGAAATCAATCATCCCACACCCCCAATTGACCTCCTTGAAGGATCCTTGCCCCGCTTGCCTCAAGTGGGTGACATCGGTAAAAAGCCCACCCGGCTCTCCTTCATAAAGACTCACCCACTGCTTTTCGTAGGAAGTCATGAAAAAGTCCATGACACCATCATGATTGAAGTCAGCACAATCCACTCCCATGGTTCCTAAACCCACTCCATTGGCATCGAATGCCAGTCCACTGAGTAAACCGACCTCGGTAAAATGCCCCCCTCCATCATTTCGCCAGACAAAATTAGCCATGGCATCATTGCCCACGACAATGTCCTGATCTCCATCGTTATCAAAATCAGTCGCCACGACCCCCATTCCAGTCCCTTTTCGTGATGCAATGCCCGAGGAAGCACTCACATCCTTGAAGGTGCCATCCCCCTGGTTTTCATAAAGTCGATCTGCAACAGGCCCATAGGTCATGGGCCCAGTGTAAGCAGGGAAACCATTGATATACCTCAGCTGGTGTTTTTCGAGGGTGAAATCACAATACTGGGCCACGAACAAATCCAGATCTCCGTCAGCGTCCATATCGAGAAACAGAGCCCCAGCGCCAAAGGCAGGGAGTGAAGCCAACCCTGATTGGGCGGTCACATCGAGAAAAGTCCCGTCTCCCAGATTACGGTAAAGTATGTCGGAACCAAAGTTACTGAAATAAAGATCGGGCAAGCCATCCTCGTTGACATCCCCCACACAGACTCCCAGATGATGTCTACGACTCATGAGCCCGGAACTCGCGCTTACGTCGGTGAAACGCCATCCACCCTCATTACGGTAGAGTGCGCTTCGCCCCAGCAATGATGATCCGTCCTTAGAAACAGATGCCTTCGAATCCCACCCATTGAGGAACAGCAGATCGACGAGACCATCTCCATTGTAATCGAAGGTGGCCAGCCCTGAGGCGACACTTTCGGAAATATGGCGCTGGCCTGATTCGCTACCATCGGAATGTCGAAAACCGATGCCCGATTCTTCGGTAACCTCCACGAGCCGAATGGGAATCTCTCCACCATTCAGGTGATTGATTCCAATCATTGAGGCCCAGACAGTCATGATCCAGGAGATCCAGACCTTCATCGTTGCGACTCCACTTGGATCACTTTGAGTGTCTGACTGCCTTCTCGAACCAGAATGTGCCGATCCACCGGAAGCGCCAAAAATTTATCCCTCTGGCCGCTGGGCCATTGCACGGTCAAGGATTCGATTTCCTCAGCCATGCCCAACCCAAAGTGCAGACGTTTGCCGTAATCACTCTGATAACCTCGTCCGCTGTATTTTTCCTGAATCTGAGAAACGCCCTTGGCGACGATACTGACTCTGGCCCCGACTCCGTCTCGATTGCTGGTCTGGCCCTCAAGGGAGACCTGAAGCCAATGGTTTGGTGAGGAAGTTTCATTCATCAGCACCGATGGTTGCTCGCGCGCATTCAGAATCACCACATCGATATCCCCGTCATTGTCCAGATCATCAAAAACAGCTCCCCGACTGCTTTCCCTGATGTTCATCCCCGTACCTGCGCCTCCCTGCCGTTTGGTGAAACGCCCCTGCCCCGTGTTTTCCATGAGAATATTGAGAGCCTTGTAACGCGTGGAGTCATCGAACAGATCCACATTGTCGATCAGGTGTCCGCATGCAATGAAGACGTCCAGGTGACCATCGTTATTGAGATCAGGCATCCCCACCCCCCATTTGACGTCCGCATAGGTTCCCTCAGAAAGCCCGGTCTTGCGCGAAACATCCTCAAAATAGAGGCCCTTCTGATTTTCGAACAGAATCGGAATCTGACGGTGGTAGGGAGTGACCAGCAGGTCCATCCACCCATCTCGATTCCAGTCTCCACATTCCACGCCCATGGAACCCTGCACCTTACCAAACCCATCGTAGGCAATGCCCATTAAAAGCCCCTTTTCAGTGAAGTGTCCCTTGCCGTCGTTGATCAACAAGTGGTCTGGCCTCAGGTCATTGGCAACGAACACATCCATGTCTCCATCATTGTCCAGATCGCTGGCAATGACCCCCATGCCCGCCCCACTCAAACCGGCAAGGCCGGCTTCACTCGATTGATCCCGGAAGTGGCCGCCTCCGATATTCTCGTAGTAGAGGTTTTGGGTCGAAGGGTAGTTCAGCGGCCCAACATAAACAGGGTATCCATTCATATGCGTGATCTGGTGCTCTTCAAATTCAAAGCCAACATAGTTGGCTACGAACAAATCCAAATCCCCATCCATGTCCGCATCCAAAAAACAGGCTCCAGCACCGAACCCATGACATCCACTCAACCCTGCCTCAAGGGTTGCCTCCTTGAAACGCCCACTGCCTTCGTTGAGGTAGAAGATATTTTCTCCAAAATTGCTGAAATAAAGATCCTCATCTCCATCATTGTCGACATCTCCAACGCAAACACCCAGGTGATAGGCATGATCTATCAAGCCTGCATCCTGAGTCACCTCGATGAAGCGTCCGTTACCGAGATTTCGGTAAAGGGCATTGTAGGCAGGCTTAACTTCTTTGTTAGCCTGGGGTAAAGGAGCTCCACTGAGAAATAGGATATCGATCCAGCCATCCTGGTCAAAATCAAAGGTGGCCAAGCCGGAGGCAACCGTCTCCACAATGTAGCGTTGCCCCGAACTTCCATCGGAGTGTACAAAATCAATCCCACTCTCCAGAGTTCGATCGGCAAGGTGAACAGACTGAGCATGAGAAAGATCAAAGGCACTCGTGGCCTTCCAAAGAAGTAGAACCCTGCAGCAGATACTCCAATTTTTCATAGGTAGCAGAATGCCCCAGTTTTGAAGAAGGGATTTCATGCAACTAAGGCAGAGGCGTCTTTTGCTGCTTCAATTGATTGAGAAGGTTTCTGAAGCGGGCATCTTCGGGTCTCAAACGCACCGCCTTTTCCATGGCAGAGGTGGCAGATTGAAAATCCTTCAATTTAACGCAGGCCACTCCCAGAAGATAATAATGTTCGGGGGATTCCTCGAGCGCCAAAGCTTTGGCGGCATAGCCCCGGGCTTGTTCCAACCTATGGTTGTGAAGCATGTTCAGCTCTGCATGGGCACGATAACCGGCGGCCCACTCAGGCCTCATGGCTATGACTCGCTTATAATGCTCGGATGCCATGCTAATGTTTCCTCTCCGAGTTTCCAGACGTCCCAGCATGTAATCATTTAAAATATTTTCGGGGTGATAAACCTGTCGTTGCTCAAAAAATTTCACCCCTGCCTGAAGTCTTTTGGAAGCCACCAAGGATGCCTCGTAAGCTAGGCAGATTGGCAGATTGACAGTGTTCTCGGCTCTAGCTCGATAGCCTTTTGATAGCAGTCTGCAGCCTCTTTGTGAGATTGCTTGCCCTGAAAAATTTGCCCAGCCGCCATCAGAGTCTTCAGAGTGGAATCACGCACCAAGTCCAGACCGCTGAGCTCCTCTTCCTTTCGGTTGTTTTCCATCATGCGTTGGCGATCATTGGATTCAAGTTGTGCAAAAGTTTTCTGAAAAGAGGCTGCCTCCTGAGCTTGTCCCAATCGTTGCGAAGCCATGAATAAGCCGAAATAAGCTTGTGTGTGGTTGGGCATGAAATGCACAACTCGCAGAAAATGATCCTTCGCCCGTTGAAATTGGCGTAGTTGCATCCTAGCTGTACCAAGGATGTACTCGGCATCAGGTGGCAGAGTGACTCCTTCCAGTTGACCTTCCAACTCGGCGAGAATGTCAGCAGCTTTTCCTACATCCATATGGGCACCCATCATCATCTCAAACCAGACCGGCGGGGGTGCCCCTAGCACCATGGCTTTCCGACAGTAGCTAATACACGATTCAGAATCTCCTTTTTCACGAGCAATCTTGGCCAGCATGAGTAGGGCATCAACCATTTTGGGCTGGCGCTCCAGCGCTTTCTCCAGCCAAGGCATCGCCTGATTCGATTGACCTTGATTATAGTGAAGCGAGGCCATGAGCATCATCGAAAGTGGATCTTCTGGATAGCGACTCTGAATTGTTTCGGCAATGCGGTTGGCCGTTTCCTTGAGACCTAAGGCCTCAGCTTCCACATCCTTTAGGGCTTGGCCAAATAACTGAATGAATTCGAGGCATAGCAATGAAAAAAAACATAAAGCCAGAGGTCGAACTTGAAGCAGAG
>MDTE01120100.1_pt1 | contig 25951 bp, 26 predicted proteins | sample 811231 | NCBI WGS metagenome assembly MDTE01 (sample SAMN05326651, study PRJNA326480) | marine metagenome | isolation source: seawater | place: Indian Ocean: Red Sea | collected 2010
AGCAGTAGTAGCAGTAGTAGTAGTGACCCTAGACCTCAAGCATATTCTTCGTCACCACAGCCATCAGCTCCCGCACTAAAAATTGAACAGCAAGCAAGCGAAGACCCAATTGCGGGGGACACCACATACAAGTCAGAAGACCCGACTTACCAAATAGGGAAATCAGGAACTACTGAACGAGAGGTCGTGTTTAGTTATGACGATGTTTATGGACTAACACCCAAAAAATCTGAACCTGAGACAAAAGAAGAAAAGTTATTTACGACTGAAGATGTTTACGGATTAAAACCCAAATCAAAAGCAGATTTAGAAAGAGAAGCCAAGCAAGCAAGATGGTACTCAGACGAAGAGCAAGCATATGCGTCAGAACAAGGGGCATATCAAAGTCTTACTGGTTCTCAGGAAAGAGCGGAAGAGATAAAAAGAATAAACGAAAAAGCCATCAGGGACGCTGAAGACTTAAACATTTTTCAAAACCGCAGAATGCGTTCAGACCTTGGACTTAATATCGAAGAAGGTAGAGAGTCAGGCGAGAAATACACTTGGAACAATTGGCGAGAGGATTCACCCACAGCCGATGATTACAGGGATATTCTTGCCAAAGGTAACCCTTGGTTACGTCCAAAAGAGCCACCCCCGCCACCCTCAAAATACACCTATATTGATGAAAATAATAAGCAAGTTACTTTCGTGAATGATGGCGACCTGACTGAACTTGAGACAATGATTGTCAACGCTCAAACTAAACAAGATTTTGACAATACATACGGTCAGGGAACTTACGAAATTTTCCAAGCCTTAACTCTTGATGAAGACGAGAAAAAAGAACTTGTAGAGCGAGATGCCCTACAGGGGTTTGCACAAAGAAAAGACAACTACACACAAGAATACCGACTCCTTGATTCAGAAGCCCAGATAGACAGGGAATCCATCTATAAGGCTATGGGTGTCGATACAGACACAATTAAAGGTGAACCCGACATAAATGTCATGCTTCAAGGGTTTGTAGTAGACGAAGAAGTTATAAAAGAGATTAAAAAACGCAACGAAGAAGAAGAAGCCAAAATTCAGAAGAAGTTAAAAGAAGAATTAGATAAATACGATTACGATAAAGATAAAAAGTTACAGGTATACAACCAAGGTGCGATTGCAGACACTATTACTGAAATCTTTTCTTTTGGTTCGGGCAGAACAAAGACTTACAACAAGGAAGATTTACAGAAAGAGTATGACGAGTTAAAAGTAAGTTTAACCCGAACCTACAACGGTGCTGAAGAAGGTGCTAACGCTCAAGGTATGACGTTAGAGATGAATTTAGATGAGTTTCTAACAGCTTCTCTAGGGACTAAAGATCAAGACTCTTGGGTTGCAAACCAAATTGAATCTACAGGGTCTGCACCAAAAGTCGTTGGCGACTTTGCTATGAACATGGTTCCGATTGTTGGGACGGTTAAAACATGGCGTGAGACAAACAGTATCGGGTTAACCCTTCTTTCTGCGGGATTAGACGTTTTAACTGTTGTCCCTATAGTTAATGCGGGTGCTTTAGCTGTCAGAGCGGGCAAACCCGCAACCGAAGGTCTTTTAATGGGTGTGAAGGCTGAAGTCGTTGGGACTCTAAAAGCCCCATACACTATCGCAAGATACCCGCTTAAAGTTCTAAAGAAAGGCGTTTACGAACCCATAGAAATGGCAGTTAACCCAAACAGGTTGCCAATGGGTGCGGTTACAACAAATGTGTCCACTTCACGAATACCAATAAAACAACTTGTCGATGAAGTAGATGGGGTGAAATTAGATTATGACCCTAATGCCCCGACAAGAGCCTTGGAACTTCGTAATGAAGTAGTTACAAAAGCACTTAATAACCAAGAAGCTGTAGCTAAGATGGACGGTTATGAGGTTACCGTTGAAAAAGCACCCCTACTGGAAAAAACAGCGGTTGTTGCCACACACGCTACTGCCAGTATAGATAAGTTTTATAAATCCTTTTCGGGAGAATTGGCTACAAAAGCAGACGATTTAAGAACTTTAGCAAACGCCCAAGAAAATGTCGGCAAGGTTTTAAAACAACAAGGCGATGAAAATTATTTGGCAAAGTTAGCGGAAGCCCAAAAACTACGTGACGGTGCAGACGAGCTTATGGAGCAAGCAAACCGAATAAAGGGAACTTCAGACGATTGGTCTTTTGAGGTTTTTCCATCAGGAGAACAGTTAAACCAGTTCTATAACCCATCAGGTGTTGCCACTACTTTTAGTAAACAGTCTGCTTTGGGCATTGGTGGTGATGCGGGTGGGGCAATCTTGATTGGCGGGGATGACGCTTTTAAATTATTTAATGTCGGTGAAGACACCCTTAAAGCAGTAGATTTCAAAGTTGATTTTGAAACAGGTGTTAAATCCTACAGTAAAGTTCCTGACAAAGACCCTTTTTGGGCGGGGACAGCAGAAGTTGAAGCGGGGTTACCTGTCGGCACAAAAATGCCTGTAGCTTCTGACCATGTTTTTGCTAGAGATTTAGATGGGCAACTTATCTCAATGCCTATTTTCGGTACAAAAATCCCTCTCTTAACTAAATACGGACTTAAATTTGACGGACTTAAAGCAGACGTAAAAAGACTTTTTAGCAGTCAAGGTAAAGAAGTAAGAATTAAACAAGGGCAAATTGATGATTTGAACGACTTGGTTAAACGTAACGAAGAACTAATAGCTTCTCAAAAACAAGAAGCTGTTGATTTATTACAAAAGGCTAAGAAAACCTCAAACGAAACTGAGAAGGCAAATTTACAATCTCAGGCTGACGCTAAGTTAGACCAAGTAAAACAAGCTGAAGGTGTGGTTGATGACGCTGAAAAAGTATTACAGGCAAATGATATTGACGACCTTTATTGGGACGCTAGGGCAACAGCAAAAATAGCAGATGACTTGTATTTGGAAGCCAAAATACTACGCATTGAAGCATCTAAATTAGAGGATGGAGCGGTCAAGACCCGACTTCTTAAAGAGTCAGATGCAATTAAAGAAAAAGCAGACACTCTTATTGACAGGGCAAATTTTCAGAACAGAAGAGCCTCAGACACACAGGCGAGAGCGAGTGCATACGCTGTACCCGAAGTTATTGAAAGCACATGGACGGAAAGTGTTGCTAATAACAGGATTCGCTCACAACAAGAGCAAGAAAATATAAAGCGAAAAGATAAGGCAAAATTCCAACTGCTTACGAGTGCCATGAAAAGGATAGATGACGAATACGAAGGTCTTGGGTTTAAGCGTGGAGAGATAAAAACTGATTTAAGTAATTATGTAGCTAGAGACTTTTTAGACGATGAAAGTTATGAGCGTTACTTAGATGAAATGGGTAAATCTGTAGAAATTAACGAAGATTGGGATTGGGACGGTTTTCGTTTTCAAGGAGAAAGTGTTTTACCCCAAAGGGCGGTAACAGAACCTACAGGCGGTATTCGTGGTTCGGAATCTACAGTCAGGCGAACTGAATTAGAAACTACCGACCCTGACGTTACGACTACCCGAAGAGTAGCTGACGCAGAAGAAGTCCAACAACAGACACCTGAAATAAGAAGGATAGAAGAAGATGCAGAAACAGATGAAGGCAGACCCCCAAGGCGTAGCGGTGTTCAAGAGGGGAGCGGTGATGGTGTTCCAAGGCGTTTGGGCGATTATCAAGGGGTTGATGATGGTGTTGAAGGGGTTAGGGTTAGGCGTGAAGGGGATATATCTGATGACCCCGACCTCACGACCCCCCGAAGAACAGGAAGAGAAAACCTCATCCCCGAAACCCCGACAACAGGTCGATTAAGGCGACAAGGTGACGGTGATGACGAACCAGTAGAAGTCCAAAGGGAATATGACGAGAGAGAAGACATATCTACACGTATCGACCCCCCTGATTTAAAAAGAGGTGGTGGTCAGAGGGGCGAACAACCAACCCCTAGAAAGGGCGACAAGATTGATATTGAGAAACCCAAAAAGCGAACTGGTACGGCTGTTAAAGATGAAAAGAAGTCGAAGCAAGCGGGCAAAAGATACCCTGTTGAAGTTGGATGGAAGCAAGGGTTTGGTTACCGTATCTACAACTTAGAAACTGACGAATCTAAATTCACATTAGACCGTCCAAACTGGATACCCGAAATTAAAGGTAAGGGTAGTGCAGAGGAGTCGTTTACGGTCAACACTTTTGATAACGACCCGCCATCTCAGAAAGAACTGGATATGGGAATCGTTAAAACAATAATGAGTAAAAACTTAGGATTTCGGTCTAAGAAGTCACCTAAAAAAAGGAAGGTGTAGTTATGGCATTTATAAAAGGGGCAAACCCATATCGGCAAAGTAACATCTTAGAAGACCAATTTTTCGACAATACTAAGAGTGGTAAAACTGGTTCAGAGTTAATTAAGCCATATGTGGACGCACTTAACGATGAAGGTCGTGGTGCTTGGGCAGATTATTTAGACGAACACACCTTTGGGTCAGACGAAGGTTTAGAGAACGCAAAAGAGTTATTTCAGGGTTTTGTCGAAGAGCAATACGAGCAAGCCTTAGGCACTATAGTCGAGGTTGAAGAAGGTAAATGGAGTTGGAGAAGAGATAGTTTCGACAGTATGTTGCCACCGCCAAATATTTTAGAAAAGCCTGATGAGGTTTATGAAGATTATGTGCCACCAAAGTCAGCCGATGAAATATCGAAAGAGGAATTTTATAAAGCAAAGGATAAAGGCGATGACCCTTATGGGGTCATGGATGCGGGCATAGACGCTATAGAGCCACCTTCAGCCGATGATGCCGATGACTTCAAAGCATCACACGGAATTAAACTACCGCTTTCCTTGGGTGGAGTTGAAGCCTATGAGCAAGCTAAAAAAGATTCTGACAGCCCTTTCAAACAAGAAAAAAAGCAAAGCCGTAGAAAGCACTCAGGGAGAAAGCAAGGCAAAATGAAGTACAAGTCATCAGCAGAGAAAAAGTTTTTTAGCCGATTGAATTCCGATGAAAAAGGTATTTTAAGAGAGTCTATAGAGAGACAGGACTTTTATGCTCTTACCGTGCCTGTTGACGCTATAGCAAGAGATTTAAGTGCTATGGCTCATACCGAAGAAGAAGCCATGCTACTGGCGAAGAAACTTAAATTTGAAGCCCAACAGAGGCGTGGCGAGAACTGGCAACCCGAACCTCATATCGTTGAGTCGGCAAACGAAACATTCAAACAGGTCAGACATTCACAGCATTCACTAAACAAAGCTACTGGAAGGGGGTATTAATATGGCAAAACCAAGAACAAGGAAACAGTTACTAAGGTCGGATTTGTTAAATAATCCCGCCACAAAACAAGAACTCGCAAGAGCATTTCTTGAATTAAATGAAGGCTCTCGTAAGATTCACGGTAGAAGCACTCATACAAATTCTAACCAACGTGACATTAGGCAAGATTTAAGTATGGACGCTATAGGAACTCCTAAAGCCCCCTTAAACGCAACTACAGCCTATCAAGCAGAACTTCAAAAGATGTGGTTACGCAGAACTAACGAGTACGACATTGTGGGGATAGACGAACCTGTACCTGACGCAAACAGAAGGATAAGTGAACTTGAAGGGTGGGCAAAGACACCTATGACCACTCCTACTAAAGTCACAAATAAAAAGGTGCTTTCGACCACGACCACGACAGAACCAGTAGGAACTAGAGTTATAGTCCCGCAGACCAAAGAAGATTTGGACAAAATGCAGAAGGACGAATCTGACTCACAGGAAGCTATGGCACAGGCTATTGAATCAGAAGTCTTTGGTATAGAGCCTGAAGTTACTACAGCTATTCCTGAAACTATTGATGACACTCCGCAACAAGAGCCAAAGTTTGGTTATGACGAATTCGGGGGTAGTGGTCTTGCAAATGCCGACCAAGAATCTGCTGTCGTTGCGATGGTTGACCAAATAAATGCAAGTGTCGATGGCGATAAGAAAATGGTTTTCGACTTACTTGGCGGGCAGAACATAACCACTCTGGAAGGGGATTCAGTAGAAGTCACCGACCAAAGAATACGCATGGCTTACAAGGTTATTGAAAAGCACGGTAGTTTTGCTAAAGACATCGGTGCTGACGGTTTGGACGACACTTGGGGTATGCACGCAAGTGTTACGCAGAAATCATTAGATAAAAGCACAAGGGGTGTATAGATGATTGAAACTTATTATGCAGATGTACCAGTTAACCACGAAGGCGGGGTTCAGTTCGTAAAACTTAATACAACCTCTTATGAACTGGCTGAAACCTTCTTAAATAAATACACAAGACAAGCGTATCGAATTGACTTGTCTAATTGTGAAACCCAAGAAGCCAACGAATGGGAAAGAGATTATAAATACCAATGTTCGCTTGGTTGCCCAATGGGGCATCACATAACAGTAAGAAACGAAGCGGGGTTTTTCCTTGCTGAGTACCATAAGTTTTTAGACGAAAAAGATTTTATAAACATAGAAATAGACAAAGAACTAGAGTATGTCTAAAAATACTTGACAGTATTTCGACCCATACGCTACTTTTGTCGAAGTTTTAATAAAGGAGAAGTCAAATGCCTATAGCGGGATTAAACCCTAAAGCACCAAGTAATTGGAAAGTGGAATTTCATTTACCCGAAGATTCACCCGAACAGGAGAACCTAAAGAAAGTCGGAATGAAATTTATTCCCTCTGAAGGTATTTGGGCGGGCGGTATGGGTAAAGAAGCAACAACTTTACTTCAAGACATGAAAAGTAGAGGTGTCATTGATTTAGACATGGGGATAACAGGAAGCAGAAGTTACCCTAAACCACAGCAACCGAAAGCTAATGAGGTTCACATAATAGGCGAAGACCCTGTTACTGGTGAGACTACTGAAGAAGTTGTTGATGTAAGCGGTATGGATGACACCCCCACAGCAGAGATATATATAGATAAGAAAGCAGAAGACACTTTAGAAAAAGCCTTTATGGTTGCCCGCAACGAATCATGGGCTGATGTTCCTGTGAACATTAAACTTACTGGTGCTACAGGTACAGGAAAAACAAGTATCACTAAACTACTTGCAAAGAAATCAGGTATGAACTATGACGTTTTTAGTGCCACAACACTAAGGGAACGCTCGCAATGGTTCGGTAGTTTTGCCCCTGATAAAAAGACAGGTAATTTAAAATACCAACCGTCTGAATTTATCAAAGCTGTTCAGACCCCCAATACACTTGTTGTGCTTGACGAACTTAACAGGGCAGACGCTAAAGTCCTTAATGTTCTCTTGCCCTTACTGGACGACCAAAGACGCACATATGACCCTGACAGCAACACCGAAATTAAAGTTGCCAAAGGTGTCATGTTTGTAGCAACCACCAACGAAGGTGGCGGTGACGATGAATCATATGAAGGGACAGAAGCGTTTGACAGGGCGTTGGTTGACAGGTTTATTAGTGTTGATTTACCACCCTTACCCCAAGAGCAATTATCAGAAGTTCTATATGAAAAGAAAGGTGTACCCGAAGAAAGAGCAAAGGCTATAGCTAAGTTATTAGAAGACGTAAAACAAATTGATGGTGTCGGACACGTTTCAATGAGGTCTGCTGTACAAATGGCAAGACTAATAGAAATGGGTCTGTCACCAACCCAATCAGCTAAAGCCACAATCCCTCTGCCACAGGATGAAGACCGAAACGCTAACCAACAGACATTAAACAGTTTGGTTATTAAAAATTTTGGTACAGAAGGTGAAGACAGGATGGGTGACTTAGAAGGTTTTGGTTATCTGGGCTTTGCGGGCTTACAGGGAAACAAAACGCCTTCACAGTCGAGTTTGGACAGGTCAACAAGATAAAAAAATTTACCTGTAAACAGTATTTATAGCGATACTTGACGTACATAGACACATACCCTAGAATTGTCTAGGAAAGAGGTATAGGCATGGTAGAACAAAAACAAAGACCTTTAGCGTCAGCATGGCGAATAGAGAAGGAAAAACACTTTCCTACCGACTTGTTGAGTGTTAAAAAAACGCTGACTGATTTATCTAAAGCCATGATTCAAAACCACCTTGGCATCGACCTTAAAGAGTTCGATATAACCTTTCCTGTAACAGCGAGTGGTGAAAATGTAGCCCCCGCTTTTGTAAGCCGTAAAACCAACAGGGTAACGATTCCTGTGGCGGGCGACATTTTTGAGAAATACCTAAAGAAAGCCAAGCAAAGAGAAGCGGATAACAAACCCCCTCTTAAAATAACCTTGGGACTTACTCAGCAAGAAGCGTCTTTGGCATCTAAAGCCCAAAAGAAACAAGCTGAGATGGCTAAAAGGGACATGTACAACGTAGCACCTATTGAACCCGAAGACGTTGATACACTTGCGGGTCTTTTAGGGCATGAAATAGGACACATAATTCATGGAAGCAACGTACTTGTATACAAAGACCCATCAGACGACCCTGTTGCAAACGAACAATTCAAAGAAAGTTTCGGGGAATTAAAGCCTGTTTCAGCCGTTGGTGCGGTAAGTCTTTCAATTGCAGAGAATCTAAAGGAAAACGATAAAACAGGCAGATACGACAAGATAAAAAAACCCGAAGATTTAAACGATTGGATTTTAAAAAAGAAAAGACACGGTATGGAGCAGAAGTATGACCGAACAGGGAGCTTACTGCCTAAAAGCACGAAATATCACTACCTAGATGTTAAAGGTGACGTTAAAGATACGTTTGACCCAAAACAGGCTTTAAAAAGTTGGGCTAGAAATATCTCAAGAAGAGTTGTTTTTCCTAATTATTTAGACGCTCCTAATACAAATGGGGGCGTTTTTAAAGATGTTAAGAGGTACGAAACAGCTAGTAAAACTAATTATATAAAGGAACGTGTGGGCGACTATACGAATGAAGCAAACACTTTCTTATCCGGAAAACACGAAAACCCTATTCTCAACGACACTCTTATAGATAGATTTATTGAAGACCATGTGGGTGGCACAACAAATAAAGTTAAAAACATCCATGTAAATTTAGATGGGAACTATTTGGCGGGGCATATGTTTACTAATCCCATAGGGATGTCAACACCTTACATTTGGAATCAAAGCACAAATACCCCAAGCCCCGAACAAATTGACCAAGAGTTCCCGCAAGATTCTAAGTTTTATACCCAATCACCTGATGGGTTGTCGAGTCAAGAATTAATAGATTTATTTGGTACTGCCAAGCCGAAATTTAACCCACCTGAGTTAAATTTAGAGATTCATGGCAACTGGTCAAAAGTACCTGATTTCTACCAACCTTGGGGTGACCCTATAGATGCAAGCAAATCAAGATTGGGTGTTGAAAATGTAGCCCACTATGACGGTAAACTTATTACGCAGTATGAAGATGAAGTTGGTCTACCATACGGACGCAAATCAGCTTTCCAAAAAGATGTGGCTTGGTCGGAACTATATAAGGAATATTTAGCCAATAAACCCGCTATAGATAGTGACGGCAATTATGTAGTGGGTTCTACAAATTCGGATTTAGTTAGCACTTTTTATCCCTTTACAGGGAAAGTGCCAAAAGGCAAAGGAAAGCCCACTTTCTTTTATTCAAGAAAGGAAATGAAAGACGCACTTGCAGAAGCCATTACTGAAAGGGTTTTAAATTTTGAAAAAGTTTACTCAATGGCAACTGAAACTGACCACGCTGAACGGATTGCTTTTGTTGAAGGTTGGAACAAAACTGCATACGACCAATGGCAGAGCAATACTAATTTAACGCAAATCAGAGAAGAAAAAATTAAATTAAGCGGTAAAGATTCGGGGTGGCTTGATATATCTAGTGAAATGGCACGGTCAGGTAGTGAATTGCAAACTCCGTATATTACAGGGGACACTCGCCCTCTCTACTCTGTACCAATTACAAGTGAAGAATGGAAATCACTTCTGCCGTTAAGTTCAGAGTTCCATATGAACGCAAAAGCCAAGCACGATGATATCAAGGGCAAGGTATTGGCTCACCTTAATTTTGTTATGGAACAGCCTGTTTACTTTTCGGGACTTTATAAGAATCAGTATAAAGGCAAAATGATGCCTAACCATTGGGAAATTTTAGAGCAAAATTATTCCCCAAACCAAGACACGTTAAGAAAATCAGAACTAAAGAGGATTAAGACCACAATCCCCGAAACACACAGTAAGCCGATGGAAGCTAGAAACTTAGTTGCGTTTCGCCACAACCCTAGTAAATTTGAAACCGATGCAAAAGCGGAACAGATTTTAAGGCACACCTTTTATCCCGCTCAGACTTTAGACAAATTCTTTTCTGAAGTTACTGCCGATGCGGTAGCCCACGAAAAATTAATCCCTATCTTAGAAAAACCTATCCACCAAGTTAGGGATATGTACAGGGACGATACCCGAAAAGGAACTTTAAAAACGTGGGGAGAAGCAGAAGATAACGATAGTGCTTCTATGAACAAGGCAATTCACGCTTACGGTATGGCTACAGTTTACGGATTTGAAGATGAGTTAGTAGCTGACACCGAATTAAAAGCTGTGGTTAAAGCGTATCTAAAGCACTATTTTGACGAGATGAAACGCAAGCCAACCGAAGATGAAATTAATGATGACGGCACACCAAAAGAAGACACACCCCGACATCCCGACCAAAGTGCTTTAAATGCACTTAAAGCATCTATGGAAATATTTACGAATCTGCCCGAAGGTTTTCAAATCGGTAAAGCATCTGAACCCGAACAAGAGCCACCAGTAACAGATACTGGTTTACCGCCACTCCCACCCGAAGGTGAAGGTGAGGGTGAAGGCGAAGGTGGTGAAGGTGAAGACGGTAACCCTACCCCAAGTGGGGGTGATGGTGATGGTGATGATGATGGTGGGTTTAGTGAAGAAGCACCTTCTGAGCAAGTTATAAATGTTGGTGACATGGTTAAAGTAAAAAGCACAGGTGGTGTAGCGAAAGTTACCAATATGAGAATGACCCCTACAGGTTTAGTTTATGAACTCCAACCGCAACTCACAGGGTTTGATGGATTTAGGATGTTGGAAACAACATCTGAAGGCGGGTTGTTAGCAACCGAAGATGAAATAACTTTACTGGCAGACGATTCCCCCGACAAAGACGACCAAGGCACAGACCAAAGGGGCATAAGGGAAGACGGAGAGCCAACAGACGAGGAAGGCGAAAAAGACGACCAAGGCACAGACCAAAGGGGCATAAGGGAAGACGGAGAGCCAACAGACGAGGAAGGCGAAGGTGAGGGTGAAGGCGAAGGTGAGGGTGAAGGTGAAGGGGAAGGGGAAAGCGAAGGTGAAATTAATGATGACGGTGTAGCTGATATTACTCCGAATACCAATAAATCTATTGACGAACTTATAGATGATGTCTTGGCGAAAGCTGATGATGCAAAGAAGTCAAAAGAAGCACCTGAGAAAGATCGGTTCGGCAATTCAAAAAGAGGTAAGGATTTAACTGCCGACCCATCTATTACAGGGTTGAGTGAAGAAGAAGAAAAAGCACTCGATGAATTAAAAGAACAAGCACACAAACCAACAGACCCACCTCAAGGTGAGGGTGGGTCAGGTGCGGGTCAAGCAAGAGAAGATGAGTTAAGCCAAAACGAACTGGACAATTTAATAAAAGACCTTGAAAGCGAGATGGCGAAGGTTGAAGAAGACATAAAACAGGGAAGGAAACGCACCGACCAAAATGTCTTTGACGATGTTTTAAAAGACCCCGAAGTGGCTCAACATATTAAAGAATCAATTAAAAACGGCGTCTTTACGGAAGGTGTTGATACCCAAACCATCACTCCGCAAGGCATTGCATTTGCAGACATGGTTGAAAAAGACCCTATGTTTAAAGCTATGTCAAATGACTTTAAAAAACTACTAGAACCTAAAGAATATAGAAGAGAATCAAAAGCGGGCAGACTAGAAGGTAGGGTTTTAGCTAAAGAGCAAATGTCAGGTACTTGGATTCCTGATAAAGCTACTGAAACATATGAAAAGAGAGAAACAGGGGCAATAATCGTAATATTGGACAAATCGACTTCAATGTTAGGAAAAATGACCCAAGCGGGCATGACAGCTTTAGCCGTGATGGACGGTGCTAGGAAAGCGGGTCTTGATACGTCACTTTACACCTATGGTAGGGGTGGGTACGCAACCAAACAGATGGATAAGAAAAGTAAACGGTTACATTTAGACCCCGAAGCCAATGGTGGTACACCGTCAGCAGAAGCCCTTGCATCAGTTATTGATGTTGAAAGTAAAAAAGGTCAACTGCTCGATAAAAAAGATTATAAAAGAAGAACAATTCTACATATTACGGATGGGAAACCTGACCGTGGGGGTATTCCTATAGTTAAAAGTTTTAATAATATTTTGAATAAACAGGGTGTGTTCACTCCCGCAATCGGAATTGGTGTTGACCAATCTATAATGCGAAACATGTATCAGCAAGTAGAAACAGTTATGAAAGGTAGCGACATACCAACGGCGGTCAGGAACACGATTAAAAACGTAGCAAAAAACAGAAAACCACCCAAGATTAAACCTTATGTCCCACAAGGGCGATACCAAGGATTTCAAACACAATCTTTTCAAATTGAGGGCAGTAGAACTCCCTCACAAGGAAAATTAAACAGGGCAACAAAAGTATGAGTACAAGAAGTGCAATTGGACTAGCGGTAATTTTAGTTGTGGCAGTTATGTATTTAACTGGTACAGGCAGTAGTGGGGCAATATCTAAGGTTGAAACTACTGGAATAGCAACCCTGACCACTAATAGTCAGATAACAGTCGTTAACCATGTTTTAGGGAAGCAACCATCGCACGTTTCGCTTCAGCCGATGGCAGACACAACTACTTACCGTGTGTGGATAAGTGATATCAATGCCACCAGTTTCAAAATTAATTTTGACCAAACCAATGTAGGTTCGCCAGTTAATTTTATGTGGAAAGCAACAGAATAGGAGAAGGTATGGTCTTAGAAAAGAGATTCGATTATGGCTACACAAATCATCCCGCCTTTGGAAATAAGGGCGGTGTAATGGCTTATTCAGAAGACGCTATTGATTTATGTGTCATTTTTTTAGAAAGCGAAGGAAACAAAATAGGGGACTGTACTATCACAAGCTACCGTGACCATGAGAAAGGTAATGCAGTTCTGATATGGGCATCACCACACACTATGGCGAAACTACTTCTACTTTTAAATTCAGAGGGAATGAAAGTTGGTCGGTGGAAGCCAACAAAAGCCCAACTCGCAACCGCTTACAACTTTTCAGATGAAGTTGATTTCTTTAAAGAACCTTTAACACCAAGGTTAGGCATTTTTTTGGGTTAGACAAAATAGGGTAAAAAGTCTAGTTAACACCACTTTTTAAGGATTCACCAAGAAACCGCCAGTAACAAGACAAATATTAATAAAGCCCTATATTAGACGAAAGTACAAAAGGGGGAAATCTCAAGTGACAATGCAAAATGGACTAGCGATAAGACCGAATCAGGAAATTCGGAAATATAATCAAAATAGAGGTCGGGAAATTCCCCACCTTTCAAAACATGCTGTATGGGAAATTGCTGAGAAAGCTGAAGAACTTGCTGTTCGTGGAAAAACAGGGATGCGGAACAATTTATTAGTGCGAACACTTTTTGACACAGCGTGTCGGGTGTCTGAAATAGTTGGTGACCCCGAAACAGGTCACACAGGTATCAGGTATCACGACTTATTATTAAGCGAGCAAGGCACTAGCCTAAGAATTCCGCACAGCAAGGGCGGTAAGGACAACAGGGAAGTAGCGATTTCTCAAAGTATTTACAACGAGATAATGGTTTACTTACTTAACCATTATCAAATTGCTATAGAAGAACCTGACAGGACAATTTTTAATATAGGTAGAAAAAGAGTTTGGCAGTTTATCGACCAAGCAATTAAAGCACTACCCCATATAAATAAACCTGACGGTGTTGGTGCTTGCCATTTTTTAAGGCATAGCGGGGCAATACATCGTCTTGCGGTAACCAAGAACCCGAAGGCGGTTCAAGACCAGTTGGGTCATACCAGTTTAGATATGACTCTGAATTACGTTAAGACTTTATCTTCAAAAGAGTCCTTGGCTATCAACCAATCGTATGACGTTAGTGAAGGTTATGACTGAATGCCCACCGCACCATTGGATTTTAGATACACCTAACGGAAGTAGGGTAAACGCAGTATGTAAAAAATGCGGGGACACTAATACTTATTCAACAGCTAACGACATTGAATGGTCACAAGAACATATGGGGGCTTTTGTAGAACAAAAAAAGGACGGCATCTTAATGAGATGGGGTCACCAAAAAGTTAGTAATCGAAGGAAAGTGGACGATGGAAATATTCGGATACGTTATTAATACAAGTTTCACTTACTGGCTTAGATTTCTAAGTTGGGCGATGATTATATTTGCCTGTTTCTTCATTGTGTGGAAACGAGTTCTACCGAACCTTATTTATACAACAAAAGAAAAACTTGATGCAAAACAAAAAAAAGAACAAGAGAAGCAATGAAAGGAAATAATTGATTGGGCTAAAGAGTCCATCACTAAATACGACAGCACAAAGCATTAAAGGGGGTCACCAAAATGCTGACAATAGAAGATTTGCAAGAATACGCAGAACTCGCCAAAGACATCGCCAAACCGAAAAACTTAGTACCAATACCTGATTATGTGACTGATTTTCAATTCGGTGAAGTCACAAAAGATTGGGACGATACAGGTTATTACGGTTGCCTTTACCGTCTGGGCGTTACTTGGTACACCTTAAACTCAAATGGGTTGCCGTATTTATCTTCAGTATTAGAAATAGTCGAATCAAGTTGGCAAGACGCTTTAATGAAAGACCCGACTCTTATCGACAAACTCATTGAAGATGACGAAGAGAGTACAACTTACAGGGGGGTGGGTCGTGGCAACGAGTGAAGAATTAAACTTAGCAAAAGCAAGGGAAAGATATTTTCCATACTTCGTTTTTGAGATGACAAACGAACTCTCCCTTAGATACAGCGAGAAAGTCACCTCTACAGATGAGAGTTTAAAACTTATCTACGAGTCTATAGAAGCAAATATCTTTGAACTCTACCCGCTTTCTAACTTGCGATTCCCGATGGAGTCCTACATGGAAGCTATAAAACAACAGACCGATACTGAAGACTTTAACCCTATGGGACTAACAATAAACCCCACCGACAAGTGGTTAATCTTCGTTGACGAAGAAGGAATGTTGAAGCCTAATAATTTGAATATGCAAGCATCGCAGTTCTTTGGAAGCCATATGTTTGGTAACGTGATGGTCGCAATAGAATCTGATGTAGAAGTAGAAGAGATATCGTTGCCCAAATTATCGGAAAGAGATTTATTAATTGAGAAGATAAAATCTAATGTAGAAGTAGAAGAGCAATACGAAGATGTTTGACGGACTTAAAGCAAAGGTAAAAAGACTTTTTAGCAGTCAAGGTAAAATTGATGATTTAAAAGACTTGCTTAAACATAATCAAGAACTAAAACTAATAGCTTCTCAAAAACAAGAAGCCGTTTCAGTTAAATCAAATTTGCAATCTCAGGCTACTGAAGGTAATGAGCAAAAGTATAGGACGGAAAAAACACTACTATACGCTGTGGGAAAAAGAATAGTACAAAATTCTAAAATTTTCGGAAAACATTACACGGAGTGCGACCACTCTGAAAGTATGGTTATAGAAGCCTATAAACATATAACAAATAACTTATGTATGGGGTGTGGCTCTAACTTGGCGGTAACAATTGAAGGGATAGAACTAGCAAACGGTAAATTTTACCCATCTCAATATACAAAAACATTATATAGGTCACTCTATTTTCGGGGGGCAATAGCTGATGTAGAACCCGAACCCGAAATTTAAACTTAGACAAAGTTCCCCTTAAACTTAGACAATCTTCAACAGTACGTCAAAATATACTTGACAGGACATAGACCCATACTGTACTTTTGTCTACAAATAAGAAGTAAGAGGGGTCACAATGAAGTTTGAAACTACAGTCAAAGACATTTTAAATGTCACTTTAGCCGTAAGTAATAAGCACGGTTTTATCTCCAGTAAGCAAAGTAGGGAACTTAATCAGGTTGCTACTTCTAGTATCGTTAAAGAGATACTTAACTCTCCTGATAAAGCTGAAGCCTATCAAGTCACTATCCCAAGTGAGTTTCCCCAAGCTGTTACCGATGTTTACGAATGGATGCTTGCTATCGAAGAAAACTCACGAAACCAATACATGAATACCCTTAGAACAATTGCGGTTTCTGATTCTTCAGCCTTTTCAGCAATAGCAAATTTAGTGAGCGAAGGGTGGACTACCGAAGAAAAGGCAAAGGACGCAAGCACTTTCTTTTACAAAGACAACAGCAGTTCTAAATACCAACTTAATGTTTTAGTTTCAGCCTTTGGTGCTTGTAAACGTGATATAGACCGCAAGACTCTTAACAAAGTTAAAGCTGATAAAGCGTTAGCTGAACATGGCAGTTCTCAGCACTTTGGTGAGGAAAGGCAAAGGATGGATTTAACCGATGTTAAATTGGTTGAGGTCAAGCATATAGCCAAGATGGATTGCATGATTCACACCTTTAAACACGGTGACAACATCATCACTATTTTTGGTAGCCAAGCCCTTGGTGCTGTAGGTGATGAATATGACTTTAGGGCAACAGTAGTGCGACACACCGAATTTCAAGGTGTTAAGCAAACACAAATGAATCGTATTAAAATAGCCCAACACAGGGGGATGCAGAACTATGACTAATGAGAATTACACGTTAGAAAATAACGACCCCGAAAAGCAATATATCGACTTACTTGACGGTGAAATAGTAGACCTCGTGGACGAATTAGCAGAATGCTATGAAGACGATGGGCATTTCCCGATGGTACGCCACCCACTTGTCGTTAGTATCCCGCACCACGATGTGCAAAATAAGTGGGCAAACGCATCCCTTGAATTCAAAAAAGAGAAACTAGCTAAAGCTGAAGCTAACAAAGATTGGCATAACTATATATACATACATGAAAGACCTTTTAGGCTACAGGCTTTTGCCCGCTTAATTGGTGATGGTTGCTTAGAACCAGTTGAGTACAACGCTCTTTTAAGGGAAGTTTGGATAGACTCAGAAAACCCATCAGTTAACGCTGAATTTTGGTTTGATTTATTTGAGGATGCTACATCTCATTTATTAATGACTGAAGAAGAGCGTGACTATTTAAAAAACGCACCTGACACTTTAACTATCTATCGTGGGTATAAAGAACCTGTAGAAGAAGACGAATACGCAGACCCGATTGAAGATAGCCTTAGTTGGACTACTGATTATGACATGGCGGTCTTTTTTGCAAAGCGGTGGGCTTTAGATAGCGATGTTTCATACGTTCACCACGCCCAAGTACCAAAAACTGATGTAAAAGCATATTTCAAGTCTAGGGGAGAATCAGAAATTATCCTGACTTGGTTACCTGATACTTTCAAAATACTAAAAACAGAGGAGATTGAAAGATGAGCGAACCACAAGAGAACCCATCTTTAAAATACATTGAGGAAACAGGACGGAATATTCAATTGAAATTTGGATATTTTGGAGAGCATGATGAGCCAATGTGTGCGGTTTTTGCAGATGAGGAAATGATATTGCTGATGCCTAAAGTGGTTGTTGAAAATGCTGTATATGGTTGGAGAGAATAAATATGACTGAAGAAAATAAAGGGGGATGGCGGGTCGTTCATAGTGACCCGCTTGCACACCAACAGTCGGATGAACCATATATAGGTAATGCTACTTTTGAAGCACAGACCGAAGTGGACGCAAGGGTAGACGGTTGGAGCGGTGAAGATTTTCAAGGAATGGCTAGGTTTCTATTAAGTAAGTTTCACGAAGTGAATAACAACCCGATTCGGGTACATTTCATCGATGAAAAACAGAGATTTGAAAAAACCAAATTTGATTCTCCAACAGTTAACACTTTCCCTATAGACCAAACTTGGAAAGCGTCTGCGTACCATAGGCAAAATGTATTGGATATGTTGCTACCTGTGGCTATAAACAGACATCATATAAATAAAATAAAAGACCTTGAAAGTTTTCAGACCAATACTGGTCTTGACTTAGACGCAATGGTAAAAGCTAGTGATTTTCTTGAGCCTGACGGTATATATCTATGGACTGAAGAAGCATTTAAAACAGCTACGGCAATGCCTTTACCCAAACACGATATAACAAAAGAACTTTTAGCCTTACCTAATATGTTTTTTGTTTTTGAGAAACCCCTTGTGTGGGAATACCCAAATATGGACGAAAAACGAGCAAAGCGGTTTACGACATTTATGGCAATATCCTCAAAAAGAGATGAGGATAAAATTACCTTTACATATGATTCACGAAACTGGTGGTTGGAAGCCCTACAGAATATGCGTGACGGTAGTCCAACCCAAGAACAAGAAAAGGCTATCGTGGACAAGTACCAAGCAGACAGCTACCAAGTTTCGTTTGACGTTCACAGGAATGTATTTCCTTCTAACGGCACAATGAACAGGGATTTTAATGAAGCCCATAATCCCGAAGACCACTCAACGAAAAAAATGGGTTCACTCGACAATCTTGTAACTCAAAATGAAGGTATACGCCCAAACGGTGAGTTTTTTACAAACCACCCTAAAGAAATAATGGACGGTAATATCATTGGTGACGGTTGGATACGTTTTAATAGTGTTTACCCTGATTTTTTAGACACGGAACCTATTATTGACTCCCGAACACCTAACACTTTCCCTGATGAAGTTAACTCAAGCGGGGTGACTGCAAATACAGCCCCCAACACCTATTATTCAGATGACGCAAAAGTATTTCGGGGCGGGTTTACTGAAATTCCTAAAGAAACCGAAGTCTACGATTATTCTGACATCGTTGTTCATCTTCTAAATTTCCTACAAAGCACGGCAACTGATGTAGTGCCAACCAAGAATACCCGCAGAATTCGCAGACAGTTTGACGGAGAACCGACAGCCGAAACCGATTCTATAAACGTGGTAAACCTTAGAAGAGTTAAATACCAAGGTGGTTATGTGCCGATGGGTGACGGAACTGGTAAGTCTGTAGAGTTTAAAGGTAGTTGGTGGGTCACAGGGCATTACCGCAACCAAAGACATGGGGTAGGTAGGTCAAAAACTAAAGTAATTTGGATTCAACCCTTCATGAAAGGTCAGGGTGAATTAATGGAAAGAGTTAATAAAGTCCGAAGATAAAATTCGGACACTTTTTCGGACAATGACTTATATAAAAGCGTGTAACGGTGTGAACGGAAAGTATTGATTCGTGTATGAAGTGTGTAACTAGAATACGAAGTATGATACTTTTTTCTCCAATTTGGCACTATGGAAGGCGATACCGCACAGGCAAGATTCACAGCTAATTCTGATACTTTTTCATAAATTCGGACATCGTTTCGGACAATGAATCTGAGGCTAGAGATAATTCTTGCTCTGCTTTTTCTATTAATTCCTCTTGTTTATAGTCATACCAATGACCATAATTTCTTATCGTGGTATCTATGCTAGTGTGACCCATCCTTTTCATGATTTGGTCTAAAGACGCACCTGAGTTTATTAATAAAGAAGCGTGTGTGTGGCGAAGCATATATAAATCACCGTTAGCTTCTTCCCCAATCGCTTTTAGGAAATGTTTAAATCGCCCGCCCACATAATATTGGCTAAAGCGTTTGCCTGTAAATTTAGCACCGTAGAGTTTTGATTTGGTAATTACAATGTATGTAAAGACGTATGCTTCGGGGTCAACTAAGTAGAAATAGTCTCCATTTTTTCTTTCATCGTAGAATTCCTTCATTATTGGATAATGAGATGTGAACATAGGAATCTTACGCCTAGCTGTTTGGGTTTTTCCTTTTTGGACGAAGATAGTTGAGTTCACGAAATCTATATCCTTCCATTTAAGGTTTAAGGCTTCTTGGGGTCGCATTCCTGTGTAAAGAAGAGTCGCTAGGTAGGCTAGTACAGGGTTGGAAGGGTCAGGAGTTTTATTTCTGCGGGTAGAAACATTATTAACTGTGTAATAAGTTATAAGTGCTTTCTGTTGTTCTGGTATTAAATAACTATTTTGTCGCCTTGATTGATAATTTGGGTCGGGTGGTGCGAGTATTCCAGTTGTGCCGTCAGTTGGATTACTACTTAAAAGACCTTCAGTTACCATGTCTCTAAAAAACTTCTTTAAGGTATAAATATGCCTTTTTTTCGTTGGTTGTTTATATTCATCGCCAACTGACATTGTGTGGTGTAAGTGTTCTTGTTTTCGGCTAGGTTTGCGAATACCTTGATTAAAAACCTCTCTCATATATTTAATAAATACTGGCTTAGTAAAAGCGTCTGCCCTTACCTTTCCCATATCAGTTTTTAGTCTACCTAAATGAACCCTAAACGCCCTTAACGAATGTTCGTTCATATCCTTATTATTTTCAAACCAGTAATCTATTAATACACTTAACTTATCTCGATTATTGACAAACGAACTAGGGTTTACTTCACCAGTATATTTAGCGTCCTGTAGTTTTGCTCTTTCAATTCGGGCTTCTTGTAAAGTGTCCCAAGCCTGACCTTTTCTAATAACGTTGCCCTTATAGTCTTTTCCTATATAAACCTTAACCCGATATTTAGTTCCTTTCTTTGTTTTATAGGAATATATATCGAGTTCAGTATATTTTTCTTTATATAGTTCTTCACTCATAAATTACCTTTACCTCTATCTTTGGCACACCTTTATTGGGGTCAATAGCTTCTATAAGTTTTACGAATTCACTAATTACTTTTTGTTGTTGGTCGTCATATTTTAGATTTGTATATTGTGGTTTAACCCCAATTGCTTTTTGTAAAACCTCTTTGACCTCTTGAGGTGGGTCTTGCTTATCACCTTCATACAGAGATAAAAGCCCTTGAGTAATTCCAAGTTGGCTTGCTAGTCGCTTTTGTGTTAACGAATGTTGTTTTCTCGCATTTTTAATGTTTTGTCCGTAAGTTGCCATCTTATGTCCATCCTGTATTTACGGCATAAATTAAGATTAATTATCTTATTTGATTAACACATACCATCTATATATAATTCGGATTACTGAAAGTATTTTTTCAGGTACTATTTGTAATGTACCACATAAAGTTTAAGGGGGAAAAGATGGCTTCAAAGCAATCGGTGGAGAACATACAATACTCTAATCCGTCAGAGTGGCAGAACACTTCACATAGATACTCACCTGATTATTCAGCTTATGCAACCTTTGTAAAAGACACAGGAGGTGTACCAAGCATGGCAGATAAAATTGACGGTATGCAGTTTCAGATTTCTATTAATCCTGTTGATAGAAAACAAACAGTAAAAACCGCATCTATATTGGTCAAAGGTGTAGAACTTAGAGCAATGTTAGCGTTGATAGGTCAAGACAAAGTAACCCACGAAATCTCCACTTCTTGTTGAAATTACCCACTCTCCGACAGTAATAAAATCTGTCCCGCATTCAGTATCTGTGATTGATTAGTAGCATTTAGGTTTCTAAATAATTCTAACCATTCTCTTTCTTTTGTAGTTAAAGTTCCTATTTCATTTGCACGGTATAAGCCCGCTACAGCGGGGGCTAAAAAGTCATCGTGGACATTTACGTTATAAACTGAAGCTAGTTTTTCTAACATCGCAAACTTAGGGAAAGAATAACCCAATTCCCACCTACGGACTACAGAGTCGTTACCTACCTCAAGTACAGATGCAACTTCCTTCTGTGTCATTTGTTTATCTACTCTATGTGTTTTAAGTATTGAGCCTAACCTTAACTTAACGGTATGACCCCAATCTTTTCCAAAATAATCTTCCAATGCGTACTCCGACAATCGAATTTTTTTGTGTGGGAAACACAGATTCCTATTCTATTGGAAGGATAGTATGTGTGTCTATACTCTAACAGGACACGTAATGTGATTTACATAAATCTAGATGTTTTTATCACATAATATATATTTCAAAAGAAGTATAGATAAAGATACTTGCAGTATTTTATACCGTACTCTATACTTGCGAAGTGGGAGTACGAGAGGTTGGTTTTAGTTTAAGTCCTCCTTGTGAAAGCTGAACACCACCAGTAATGACTTGTCCCTTTCGACTGACTACCAAACTCTCCTCTACTAATCCAACCGAAGAGTATGTGTAAGTAAAAGGAGCAGACCCCGCCTGTGGAGCTTTGTAAAACACCTCAACTATTGTGACGAAGTTAACCAGTTAATCGGACACAGGTTGCGGGCATGACCCACTTCACTTGGTCATGTCGAACATTCAACATAAGGTAGCAAAAGGGTGGAAATCCCTACTCCCATAAAACATAAAGGAGTTGCAAATGGCAAAAATTAGAAGCAATTTAGGAAAAACTATCGGGTACTACCGAAACGGTACTGCTTATTTTAAAAGACAAGAAAAAAGCCACACGTTCCACAAAACGGACGCTTGGTGTATTGACGTTAGTGCGTTAACAACCTTGGTGACAAATAAAGTTCACACAATTGAAATAGAAGCTACTGATACTGGTGTGTTCTTCGCTGTGGATATTTCCACCTTTCAAGCTGAAGGCACTCAATTAGCTGTTGGTTATGGCGACCAAGTTTGTCTACCAAAAAAATACTGGCGAAGAAAACGGATAGGAACAAAAACCCCTATTTCACTAGCAACTCAACTAGAAATGCAATTAGGTAATTAAGGAGAATTTATGACTCTGTACGAACAATTTTTAGAAGCTGAAGGGTTAGAAGACTCTGAGGTTGAAAAACTCTTTGCGGTGTTCAATACCAAGGACGCTATAAATTATTTATTTCCTAGACCCGAAGACAAAATTCACATAAACACCATGTACAAAATGTGCAAAACAGGTCAGTTAGGGCATTTTCACCAAGGCAACCATTTTAAGTTTTATAAAAAGCACTTAGATAAATTCCGACACCAAAGCAACATGACAGAAAAATTTGAATGTTTTATCTGCCAAGAATCAAATCGCCATGAGGTTGCCCATGCTTTTAGCACCTAAAACTAGAAAGTGCGGGCGATGTGACGGTCTTTTAAGGCTTGAGGTTGGAATAGTAGAAGGTGACAGATTAGTTTGCATGATTTGTTCAAGGGCATCTTTTATCCACCAAACACGACCACTAAAACGTAATAGTGAAACCCAATCGGTAACGGTTACTTATGGTGGTACGCAGACACAGAAGGGTTATCTAATCAATATTTTTTACACAGTAATAAAAATTAACGGAGAACCATTCATAAAAGTGTCATCTGTTAGACCAATGTACAAATATCAAAGGGCAACAGCAGAAGGTAAGAACTTAAAAGTTAGAAGAAAGCATTTTTCCCGCATAAGAAACCAAATTTATCGCAAACGTGGAATGAAAGTGTTGCCTGATGATGATTTTTTCCCTGTTGTTTGATTTTGATGAAAAAAAGGCGGGTTAAAAATAAGTAAAAGGTATCTGCGTATAGGTTTAAGGATTTAAAACGCTCTATGGGGCTTGTACGTAAAGGTTAATTAGAATTTTAGAGGTAAATCGTGGAAATTAGGCACGAAAAGCAAGATTTAGAGCAAATACAGGATATTTTAAAAAACTATGTTGACAGTAAAGGTGTTTGGTTAAGTCCAGTTTTTGTCCGAATTGCAGACGGTAATTTGTTTGCGGGAATTTTTTTATCAAATCTTTTGTTTTGGACAAACAAGTCACCTAAAGATGGTTGGGTTTTTAAAAGTAGTAAACAGTTGGATAACGAAACTTGTCTTAATAGAAGACAACAGGAAACAGCAAGAAAGGTTTTATTAAAAATTCATTTAATTGAGCAAAAGAGAATGGGTGCTAGAGGAATTATGCACTATCGCTTAAACAAAAACCTGTTCCTTCAAAAATTAAAGAGAGATCAAGGTTTTAACCAAGTTAAAGCCTTTATAAACAAATACCAAGAGGGGGAGACTAATGACAGTTCAGCCATTTCTCAGGACAGAAGCACCAACTAAGCCAGTAAAAGAGGAAGAGTCCCCGCAAGACGTAGCAGTTAAAATCACCAAATTTGATTTAGCTGAAACGGCTGAAGAGTTAGAGCAGAGTCAAGAGAGAACAAATAAAACTCTATCCTTGGGTGAAATATTCAATAGGTATATCGACAAAAGCGGTAGTAAATCCACGAGGGCGTTACCAACTGAATGGCATTGTGGGTGGGATAGTGAAAAACATTATTTGAATTACAACAGAAATAGTGGTGGCGGTTGCGGGCTTTTTCTTCTTAATAAACAAAGAGTTGCGGATATGAAGTCTTGGGGCTTTAACGAAATGCAAATTGGTAGTGCGTGGTGTCGGTGCAACGAAAAGAATGAAATTATAGCTAGGACAAGACGACAGGCAACGACTGAATCTAATTTGCCAAAGTACGCACAGAACCAACCCGAACCAACCCTGTTTAATTTTAAGTCTGATAATAACGAGAATTTAAAAGAAGCTATACGGAAAGCCACAAATTTTTGTGGATTGGAAGGCACACGACTTCTTACTTATTCGGGCGGGGTTGGTGTTGGTAAGACACATTTGTTAGAAGGAATCGGTAGAGCGTTTCTTCAAGCTGACCGCTCTGTAAGATACGAAAACTACAATGACTTTCTAGACTACATAAATACTAATAAAGATAGAGAAGCACAACTCTTTTTCTATGAGAAAACATACGAAGAGTTCCTACGCTACGTTGACCTTTTAATAATTGATGAAGTTATGCCGAATACAGATTTTCAACGGCAACAACTTTTTCACATTATTGAAGCAAGGCTTAGAGAACCGTATCTATATACGGTAATGGCAACAAATTTATCAGCAGATGACATGAAGGGCGATTTAGGAAAAAGACTTTACAGTCGGGTTTTCCAAACCCAAGGCAACGCTGACGTTTGGGAAATTAAGTCGGCAGATTACCGAATGAAGACAAGCGTTTAACTTGGGGGGGTGTCAGGATAATAAGTCAAGGCGGTTTTTTTCATGCCGTAAGGACATTTACAGTAAGGGTTTAAGCATAGCCCTTCGTCCACCTCCTAAAATCCAGTAATCTTGTGAACTTCTTGACTGATGTTACAGCAAGTATGCCCCCCATCCCAAACTTAGACAATCTTCAAGTAAATATAGACATTCCTCAACAGTACGTCAAAATATACTTGACAGGACGTAGACGCATACTGTACTTTTGTCTATATAAAATAAATTTTTCACTTCTAAGGAGACTTAAAACATGAATCCACACCAAGATATTCTTAACCAAGTTACAGAGTTGGCACAGGGGTCAGCTACACAAGACGACCTCATAAACGCTATCTATGCGGTCATTACTAAAAACCTTGCTAACGATGTCAGCAATAGGTTCAATGACACGTGTGTTAAGAACGCTATTTCTTTATCTCGCACCATAGAAGCTATGGCAGAAAGGGCGAAACCCCGATTGTTGCATGTTCGCCCTTCGCCTGTAGAAACATTTTCCATGGGTGGTGCAAAAGTAGAAGTTATGAATGAGTACCCCCACAAACCCAAAGTTATGAACGTAGAACCCAACTGGCAAGGGATGTTTGACTTTGCCATAAATATAGCCCGCACAGAGATAGACAAGGGAAAAGGTCGTGGCGTTGTCTTAGAAATGCTTGAGTACGGCAAACGATTAGACGCTGAATACCAAGCGGAACAGGAAGAGGTAACTGACTAATGACCTGTGACACAGGAAATTTAACAAGAAAATTTGACGCTAAAAAACAGGCGTACCAAAAACAGCTACAAGGGTTGGATAGCAACAGCCCTTTAGCTATTGAACTTATCGGAAAAATTCGTGGTCTTG
>MDTE01031391.1_pt1 | contig 25946 bp, 25 predicted proteins | sample 811231 | NCBI WGS metagenome assembly MDTE01 (sample SAMN05326651, study PRJNA326480) | marine metagenome | isolation source: seawater | place: Indian Ocean: Red Sea | collected 2010
CGACCTCTGAGAGCTCAATTCCGGGAAACTTTTGCTTCGCGTAGGACGTCGCTTTATGGCTGCGGCGTATCCGTCTGAGCATAGGCTTAAGCGCCGAGACAGTGTTTTCCCGGGCAATTCTCGCGCGTCGTATCGGTCCCATTTTCTGGGGTTCACAGCGTAAAGAGATTTCGATCAACGCATCCGCGACACGGTCTGCCGCGAGTGAGCCATCGAGCGCGGCTACATATCTATTCACCTCCGATTGTGCGGAAGGCGGCGGGGTCGCGGTGCCCGCCAGGAGCTCGCGCAGGGTTTCAATAAGGCCCTCGCCGTCCACCGCTTCGTGACTGACCGCATTCGGGAGGTGGGAATCAAATGTCTCATCGACAGCAGGCCGGAATGCAGCAACAGGAATACCCAGAAGGTACGCCTCAAGACCGGTGGTGCAGCTGTTGTGTATGACGGCATCGGCACCTGCGATCCAGGGGATTGCGCTGTCCTCATGCACAACGGTGACATTGTTGAGTGCAGCCGTTTCGCGGAGCCAGGTAGCGTGATCTTCAGACGGATGTGGCCGTACCAGTAACGTCCGATCGGGGAATGCAGATGAGAGAGCCGGCATGACACGGATGAAGCCGTGAAAGACCTTTCCCAGGAAGTCGCGCCAGCGATGGTAGAAGGCGAGCTGTTCATCGTTCGTGATCGTGCCGCGCTGTTTTAGGGCCTCGATCCAGAAGTCGTAGCCCATGAAGTGGTTGTACCGGCTGAAGTTCGAATTGATGAGGATGTATGGACCGTAGCACTGCCGAATCTTGTCGGCCGCGGGTGTGAAGACACTGCGGAATTCGGGTCGCAACATGTCGAAGCGTGGGTTGCCGGTGATCCGCACCTTGGCATCCGCCTCTGGGGCTTGCTTGTGAATATCATTGGCCTGCACATCGCCCCAGGCGAAGAACCTGTTGGCTAGCGCCAGAGATGCGTTGGAAACACGCTCGTGCAGATAGGCGTCGCGGTCGCGATAGACGAGGCCCTCTTCGCACCACGCCACGATCCGGCAACCTCGCGCATCAAGTCTCTTGAAATACTTGGTCTTCGTGCGGCCGACGCTCTTGTCGAGATATATGCCTTGGGGGAGGTTATCGAGTTGGGAAAGCATGGCGTTCTGTTCGCCGAGCAGTACTTCGAAACCCCATTCGGCTGCGGCGAGTGACAACAATATCTTGCCGTAAAATTCCCGGTGCTTGGTTTCGATGGGGAGAAGAAGCCACGGTCGTGATGACATAGGTTCAGTCGTGCTCCACCGGTGCGCCCAAAATCTCTGCGTGAACCGCATTGGCCACCCGCGCACCCGACTTGCCGTCTACATTTCCCGTCCACTTCTCGAGAACGGTCATCTCACTCGACTCAAGCGCGACCCTTGTCCCTTCGCTGTTTGTCAGGTGATGGCAGACTCTGCGGACAATGTCCTCTTCGGAGTCGGCATACTCTGCGGCCGACTCAACATCGAAAATGAATTCAGACAGCTGTGGTGTCGCGGCTTCGGCAAAATGAGGAACGATGAGGGGTTTACCCGCCGCGATGACCTCAAGGAGCGCGGTCGTCCGAAATCCGCATACGACATTGCTCTTAAGGATCAATTCCATCGGGTCGCCACTTGAGATCAGAGTGAGGTTCTCGGGAAGGTCATCGCCATCACCAAGAAGTTCTCGAATCGCTGCGAATTCGAAGGGAACCGGCTTGGCCTTCACGATCACTCGAATGTCGGGCATTTGTCGAGCGACTTCGACGGCTGCCCGGTGATACGAACGAGCAAGCTCATCCCAGGAAAATTGATCCCGCTCGTCACCGAATTGCTCGAGGCCTTCCGGCATCCCGAACCCGAGCTTGCGTGCCATGCGTGGCAGCCCTGTCTTCGGTCCGAACGCGAAGAAGAGCGCCTGATGAGCGGTAGTCGCTTGACCACTCGTGTCAGGTCGCAGCCCAGCCTGCGCTTGACGCCATTCATGTATTCGGTCGAGCCGGGGCATTCCGGTCACGGTGATGTTCCCTTCCGGCGCGACGCCGGCCGCAACCTGCAGATTCTTCTCAATTCCGTTGTAGACGAGAATTCGTCTGCCATGGAACGGACCGCGACGCGTGCGATAGACCTCTTCGTAGAATTTGAAGATGCCGGGGGTTTTCAGGTTTTCCTTATGTAACGCGATGAACGGCACACCCAATTGCTCGAAGGCAGCCGCCACTTCTCGTTCCGCATAGTAGGAAAAGCTCGCTGTCAGAACTGCATCAAAGGGCATTTGGGCGAGGAAGTGCTTCAGCACCTGAACCGCGAAATCACGGTACGCGCGTTTGCCCGCCTCCACTTCTGAGTCATCTGAGAGATAGTTGAAATCATCTATTTCGGGGGGCAGGAAGGCTGAGACCATTGCCTTGAAAGGTTTGATCTCGACCATGTCGAGATACCAGGGCTCGAATCTCTGATCGCCTTCAAAAGCCGACGCGGCATCCTCGAACAGGCCTCGTTTGGACAACAGCAGAAGCTTCTTTGCATCCTGACCTGAAGATCCAGTTTGAGCACCCCCCAAGGCGCGAACCATGAGCCAGGCAGCAGCACGCGCCAAGTTGAGACGCGCGACAGTGCGAAACGCGAACCACCAAACGTGGCGGCGGATCTTGTCGTTCATGGGTGAGTGCTGGGAATCAGGCAGCCGCTCGCTGCTCAGACCGGACGATTTCGCTGACAAGCGATGCAACGCGCTCACCCGCTTTTCCATCGGCATTGCCGAGCCAGTGATCGAGCGCCCGAAGTTGTGCGTCAGCCAGGGTCGTTGCATGGCCCGATGCGTGCGTGGATCGGGCGCGCGCGGCGAGGCGAGCAATCAACTCCTGTCGGCTGTGCGCCCGTTCTGCCGCGTCGCCGAGGTCAATGACATAGCCCTTCGTATCCTCCGCCGCCGCTTCCACAAAATGCGGTGAGACGATCGGGACGTTGGCCGCCAATGCCTCGAACAGGCTGATGCTGTTAAATCCGCAAAGAACGTCTGCCTGCGTTATGAGCGAGAACGGATCGCCGCCGCAGATGATCTTCAGATTCGCAGGTGTCTTGAAATCATGTCCAAAGCTTTCCTCGATCACCGCCAAAGCCCGGGCGTGATCCTTGGCTTTGATGACAACGTCGATATCCGGCTCTTGCCGGGCGAGGTCGACCATCGCCGCATGACATTCAACGACTAGCCTGTCCCAACCGACCGCTTCCTGAGCCTCGTCGAGAATCTCCCTCCGTCCCGGAAGCTTCCGCGAAATCAAAGGGGCGCCGGTGCGCGCATTGAACGACATGAACAATACGGTAGGCCGCTCACCGGTTCGACGGATCGTACCTCCAAACTTCTCCCGCCAGTGATGTATTTTATCGAGACGCGCCATGCCGGACACGACCACCCTGTCGGGGGAAACGGTCCCGGCACGAACCTGAATGTCACGCTCGATCTCATTGTAGGTCGAGATGAAACTGCCCTGGAATGGGATCTTCCGTTCACGGTAGACGTGTTCGTAGAACGTCTCGAGCGCTGGGCTTTTCAGGCATTCCTTGTGCAACGCGACGACCGGTGTGCCATGCACCTCAAGCGCCGCCGTGAGTTCCTGTTCGGCGTGATAACTGAAATTCCCGGTCAACAGGACATCAATCTGTCCACGGCTGACGTGGGGCCAAGCGGCTTGCCAGAAATCTCGCAATTGGAGCTTCTTGTCGGCGGTTTCCGGTGGAGCGGAGCGATAGTTGTTGTCATCGACCGTTTTCGGGAGGAACGCTCTATAGACGAACTTGGTATAGGTACGATCGAGTGAGACGATGCGAAAGCGACGGTCGCGACCGAGGCTGGCTTGGATATCTTCAGAGAATCCAGGCTTGGGAAGAATGAGCGTGCTAATCGCCTGCGACTCGTGGACTTGTGGCTGCTTCAGCGTAACAAGCTGGCTGCGGATGAGCTTGCCTACGAGCGGCGCCCTGCCCTCCGCCGCCAGCCGGGTCAGGATAGGACCCAGGATAGTGGTGCCGACCTTACGCTTGATGCGTTGGGCATATGTTGGGGCACTCAAATCGAATTCCGCTTCATGTGGTGGTTCCGTAGATCCTATGATAACAGCAACTTTTCACTCGAGGGCCGTTCATTGAGTTTTCGATACTCTGAAAAACCCGCAAAGCAACTGCTCTGGTACTTCTTGATGCGGGACATGGGTCTCAGCGAGGACCGGGAGATCGGGATTGATGCCGGCTGCGGCCACATGGAAAACAAGCGCTGGTTTCGGACGAAACGATATATCGGTATCGATGTTGATCGTGAACGGCTTGCCGCTGCACAAGCGAAGCATCCCGACGCCGAGACGATATGCGCGAAGCTCGAAGAGACGTCGGATGTAACCGGTGACTTTGTTCTCTGTGTACAGGTCATGAACAATCGCTATTTCGACGTTGCCGACACCATTGCGGGAACTGAGGCCCTGATACGTATGGTTCGCCCGGGAGGAGTTCTCATTTTCAACATCAGCAAGCGAGCCTTTTCGTTCGAAGAGGACATATTCGCTCTGCTGAAGCGTTCATTCGATACGATCAAGATCGAGAGGTACGGCGCGCTCTCGGCACCCAGCACGGTTTTTTCCCCGATCATTGCCGGCCTGATGTACCTTTTCCCCGTTCTCAGAAAGGGCCGGGGGTACCAAAAAATTTATTATGTCTGTCAAGGCCGCCACTGATCGAGTCGACGAGGCGAACGCATTGGAACTGGCGATCGAGGTTGGAGACGATGAGATCGAGGCACTCATCGCACCATATATTCGCCGACGTTTCTATGCTGACGATCCCGAATGGCGCAAGCTTGTTGACGATCAAGAGAGGAAGTGGCGACGTGCATACCGCAAGAGCCGGTTGCGAACCTTTGTCGGGTTGCCAGCCCGCGGCCAGGGGCATGTAAAGAAGGAGTATGGTCGCCAATGGGGCGGCCGAACTGCTCTAGACATTTTATCGCCCAAGGACGGCTCCAGCGCAGTTATTTGGCGCAATCATGGATTCTTGATGGACGCGAATGGCCTCAAGCGAATCTATCTCCTCTTTCTCATGCGTCTGATCGAAGCCCTAAAGCCGGTATCCGTATTGGAGGCAGGTTGCGGAACCGGCGTGAACCTTTTCGTGTTGGCGTCGAGATTTCCCGACATCGAGTTCTCGGGGATCGAACTCACGGCCCAAGGCGCTGCCGCGGTGCAAACATTTCAGGAGGAAAGCACGCTTCCAGAAGTGTTGAGTTCGTACTCACCCCTGCCACCGCGAGACACGTCTGCGTTCAAGCGTGTGCACGTTCAACAGGCGAGCGCCGCAGAGTTGCCTTTCCAGGACGGCCAGGTCGATCTTGTCTTCACATGCCTCGCTCTTGAGCAGATGAAGGCAGTACAGCATTCAGCTTTGCGGGAGATTCGCCGGGTGGCCCGAAGAGCGATCGTGATGACGGAGCCATTTGCGGATTGCAATGCGGAAAGTATGCGCCAGCATCGTATTCGAGCGCATGCCTATTTTGACGCTGCCGTCGATGACCTGCCACGGTTCGGGTTGAAGCCGACCTATGTGCGCAAGGATATTCCAGCCAAGATTGCCATGGGTGTCGCCATCGTGGCGTCCGAGACCGTTTGATTCCTGGTCTTTACGATACCCCGAGCAAGGTTCGACGCAGCGGATCGCATTCGTACCGGGACGCCGGAATCCGAAACAGCGGCATGCCGGGCATGTCGAACATGCCCTTGTTCATCTTGAGATCAGGGAAGGGCATAAAATTGAACATCAGAACCAGCCGGTATCCCTGCCGCGCCCGGCTCCCGTAGTGCAGACACCGTGACGTGTCGACAAAAGCTCCGCTTCCCATGCCGCCCGTTAGCGCAATTGACTCCGACATGTTGGTGACGCTGGCCACTTCTTCGTCGGAGAACCTGCCAAAACCCCAGGAATGACCAAGCGCACTAAGCGCCGTAGCCGTTGACTGCGCGGGGAGGAACGTGAAGGGCCCCTGGCCCGGCCCCGTTTCCACCAGATTGATGAAGCATTTGATCTGTCGGAAGTCGTCGTTGTCGACATGAAATAGTTGGCTCGACTCCGTCGAATCATTGGCGGCCGAAACGAAAACGCCCATACATTTGAGTCGGGGTAGCGTTCCGAAATAACCGGTCACGGATTCGACGATTTCAGGACTCAGGATCAGGTCCAGTAATTCGGGATGTTCTTCAACGTCGTGGGCGTCGAGAATGTTCGTAAAGAACGGTTTCTTGCCTCGGGTCAGCCCTTCAATCCCGCCCTTAGACTCGAATATGCGCAGACTGGCGGCCACCGCAGCACTCGCCATGGGGAACGTGTTGGGGTTGAACGTTCGATATCCCGAAGCCTGATCAATAAAGGTTCCCCAGTTGGAGTTTTCCAAGAGGGCCGCACCTTGGCGGCGGCGACGCATTACGTCGCCCACGTGCACCACCGATCGCCGGGCTTTCACCAGGCCATGGGCGAGCTTATTGGGTGCTCCCATCCGCTTGGCAAAACCAACCAGTGCAATGTCGAGGAGATCAATCGAATCTTGTGTGGTCATGGCAAGCCTTTTCGACGATCAACCGACTCCAGCAGCGTTTTCTTGTGAATGAATTTGAAGGCGTTCCTGGGCCGTCATCTCGACTTCATTGGTGTTGACGCGCTTGAGCAGGTAAGGCGACTCCGTTCCGACATTCCACCCTTGGGTGAGGGTGAGACCAAACCTGAATCCATGATGTCTACAGAACGACTCCGGATCGTCAGGAATCGCCCAGTCCCGTCCGAAGGGATAGGACACCCATTCCGGCTGTTTGCCGACGAGAGAGGAGAGAAATGCTGTGTTCGTCTCGATTTCCGTCGTATCACCGTCGGGAATGCGCGTGAATGGTATGTGTCTGTGCCCGTGAGCGCCGATTATGTGTCCGCTGCGGTGAAGTTCCTGAACGTTTCTCTCGGACATGTACATGTCGGTGCAGAAGTCAGCTTCAGCGACACCCCGATCGGCGAGCATCCCGCTGGACAGTTCATCCATCAGAGATTCGGGTAGAAGGAAATTGATGAGGTACTTGACGCGACCGACGTCAGGGTCGTCGTAGATATAGATTCCCTCCGCAGCAGCTTGCGACGCCGGTTCATCCATCGCCATTCGCCACTCCGCCTGAAGCATGTCGAGGAGCTGAACTTGAAACTCTCCAGGCTCCGTCATCGCGCGGAGCCAGTGCGTCTTCTGGAGGGTGTTGGCGTGCCCTTCGGTCAAGGGCTGCGATGTCACGAAAAAGATGCCCTTGATGCCACGTGGGTCCAAGACGTCGACCGCAATCCGGTACTGATCCATCAGGCCGTCATCGAAAGTCAGAACCACGCTGTCGGATGGCAAGCTCGCCTGCCCCGAGATGTAAGCCTGCGCCTCTTCCGGTGATGCCATATGAAAACGATCGGACAGCCAATCGACCTGTGCCGTGAAGTCATCCGGCGCTATAGGGTGGATGCCCGGATAGATGTACTGCGCCGGGTCCCGAATGTAATGGTAGTTGACGAACAGAAGGGCGGGACTGGCTGTATCAGAGAAATTATTTGCCAAGGCAGGCCTGTTTTTCCAGCGCGATCATCGTGAAGTCGAAGTGACCGCGGCTTCTGTGATATGGTCATAGGCATCACCCAGGCCACAATCCGCGACGAAGTCGCGGAGCGACTTGAGTTCGTCTGCAGCAATCAGATCACGCCAGATACCAATCCGGTTGTTGGTGAGGGGATGGCGCAGGCGGTCCAGTGTTGAACTCGCATGCCCGGATAAAGTCATAACTTTGTCGTAGTCCTCTGATCTTCCCGAGAACTTCGCGACGCCTGGTTCCCAGGGCTCGCCGACGAACTGTATGGCCTTCCGCATGCACTCCTCGGGAGTCAGGGTCAAATCTTCGTAGCGCATTTCATGAACGACACTGGCTGCTCTGGTTCCCGCACCCATGAAGTCACACCAGAGGTTTCCGAACATTTCGACTGAATCCCATTTTTTGGCCTGTCGGAGCGAGGCATAAACGTCCCGGGGATCGCGAATGATGTGAATGATTTTCGCCCCCGGCCAGTTCTCCTTGATGCGTGACACATGAAGAATGTTGCCGGGCGTTTTTTCGGCCCAGCGAGGTTTGCCTTGCCGGATTGCGAACTCGTTCAGAATAGATGTTACGAATGCAGAAGCGCTTTCCGCCTTTTCCGCCGCTGAATGCGCCCACTCGATCTCGATGTCGAAAAACCCCGCCATGCGCTCGACATAGTCGGCGAGTGGCTCCCCGTCACGACCCAATCGGGCGTCCCAATCGACCTCAAACCAATATGTCTCGAGGCCGGCCGCGATGTGGGAATGTTGGCCCAACATCGCCCTGAGCAGGCTGGTTCCAGACTTGAAAAGGCCGCCGATGAAGATCGGTGTGGTCGTCATTCGAAACTGCCTTCCCTGGCTTCGCGCGCCATCAGCCATTCCGCGAGTTCCAAATCAAAGGGCTCGTCAATATTCACCAACGGCCGGTCGATGACGACCGCGCAGCAGTCGTAATCCACAATATAGCGATTGTCAGGATCGAGCAGCGCCTCACGACGCAGCGCATAGCAGATGCCATTGCGATGATAGTAGTCCGGGATGCGCTGGCGGATGGAATACTGGCCTCCATCCTCAAGGTAAAACTTCAGGCGGCCGTGATTCGACCGCACGAGGGTCTTGTGGGGCGTGTAGGACGGCGAGGTTTTGCTCACGGTTGCGGCTGCTTGAAACTTGCCACTGGCAATTTCTGCGACGGCCCGCTCAACATCTTCGGGAACACGAAGCGGGCTCGTCGGTTCGAGCAGGACGGTCAGATCGAATTGTTGGTTGTAGTGATCTTCGGACGTCAGCAGAGCATGGCGCCAGGCGTCAATGGACAGTGCAGTGTCATCCGCCAGTTCTGGAGGTCTCAGGAATGGTTTTTCCAGGCCATGGCGTGCGGCCTCCTCTGCGATCTCCTCATCATCGGTTGAGATAACCGCGACATCGATCCAATCCAGTTGTCGGCAAATACTCGCCGCATGGCCGATCAGGGAGTTGCCGTGAACCACGCGCAGATTCTTCTGGGGAATCGATTTTGATCCGCCGCGCGCAGGGACAACCGCCAGCACTGCGAGACCTTGGTAGGTCACAGTGCCCCGCGGCGATTACATGAGAGAGGCATGAACTTGTTCACCCCTCCGTCTGGCCAAAGCCGCAATCAGCGACAGCCATTGAGGCTAGCTGGCTCGCGCCAAGGGCGTTCAAATGATCGGAGTTCGTGAACAGTGCGTAATCTTGGATGGCGCTCCAGTAGTCCACCCGCTTGAGCATCAGGCTATGTGCGAGTTCGTCGATGTAACGCCGAGTCGCTTCGATTTCCGGATGACGCTTTGCGTAGGCGACCTGATCCGGAGCGACCGGAAATGTCACCAGGCATACTTCCGCACCGCGACTGATCAAAGCAGACAGTATGGACTTTGCGGTTTGCGCGGCCGTGCTGGTCGCCGGTTCTGCCGCTGGAAGCTGGTCTGTCACGGTACGTTCCGCCTGCGTACGTCTGTCACTGGGCGGCATTTCGGCGAGACTTGTGTCGACAGTCTGGGCTCCGTCCGTCTGCAACGCGCGGTTTACGCGAAACTCGTCCCCTGTGAGGTACACCTTCCAGAAATTCAGCACTTTTGGGCGGTACCAGGCCGACAGCGCCCGAGATGCCCCCGGTTTCCAGTCGGCGTTTCGGTAGTCGAGGCCGAACTCGCTATTACGCCGTTCCGAGAATTGATGCGGGCCCAATTGGAATATCACTTTGCCGGGCGATCTTTCGGAAAAGTAGTGTTCAACCTTGCTGGCGATTGTGCGAAGGTTTTCCCCGGGAAATGCTAGATTGACGAATTCCGGCTGACCTGTGAAGCCGAGAGAGGCATGTGAATCGCCAAAAACGGCATTCGCGGAGGTAGACGATGACATGAGGGATGCATGTTTCAGCAGGAGATCGTTTGGCTCCACATGAAGGCGGATCAACGCTTCGCTGGTGCCGAGGAAGATGGCGAAAGTTGCCGCTAGGGTTGCCAGCCATAAGAGCGTGTAGCGCGGTGAGTGAGCGGGCGGCTCAGCTCCGGTATCGGTTTCGAATTCAGTATTAGAACTGGAAGTAGAGGAATTCACTGTATCCACCCACAAAGAGCCTGATCATGGTGTAACCGCCGATTAGTCCGAAACCTGTTGCGACGACAGTCCCCAACCGCCATCGCCCGACTGTGCTGCCGCCATCAAATTGCCACCTCACCCATTGCTGGGTCGTTGGGGCAAAGAGTGCGATCATCAGGATCAATCCGGTCATCAGCACCTGCACGGCACCAGTGAAATATGGTGTCGGTCCGAGACCGAAAACCGTCAGTGCTGCGGGGAGAGAGGCGAGGCGACCCGCCCAGGCCTCCGGTAGAATAATGCCGTTGAGCCCAGCCATGCCGTAGAGCACGCCGATCGCTCCGTGGAATGTCTCAGCTCGAAAAAAGACCCATGCAATGACGACGGCGAGAAACGTCACCCCCCAACTGACGACCCGCCCGGCAGCCGATGCCTTCAGATTGATTCCGGCGCGCCCTGCGACGTGACGCCACAAATGGTTGAGGCAGAGATAAGCACCGTGCAGCCCACCCCAGACGACGAAGGTCCATCCGGCTCCGTGCCACAGTCCCCCCAGCAGCATTGTGATCATGAGATTGATCCAACGTCGCGACTTGCCGTGCCGGTTTCCGCCGAGAGGGATGTAGAGGTAGTTGCGCAGGAACATCGAAAGCGTGATGTGCCACCGGCGCCAGAAGTCGATGATGCTCGTCGCCTTGTAGGGTGCCCGAAAGTTAATCGGCAGGCGCAGTCCGAACATCCGGCCGAGTCCGATTGCCATGTCCGAATAACCGCTGAAATCGAAGTATAACTGGAGTGTGTAAGCCAGCGCGCCGCCCCATGCCTCAATGAAGGTCAGCGTAGCGCCGGCGTCAGCCGCTTCGAACACGGGCGTGGCGTAGACGGCCATGCCGTCCGCAAGCACGACTTTCTTGATCAGGCCGATGGCGAAGATCTTGGCGCCTATTCCCAAGTCCGAGGTGCGGAACATGAATGCGGCCTCACCACTGCGAATTTGGGGCAGCATGTCACGGTGATAGACGATCGGTCCCGCAATCAGCTGAGGGAAGAATGTGACGAACAGGGCATAGTCAAAGAAGCCGTGTGAATCGACGTTTTCGTGCGCGCAGTCGACGATGTAGGCGATCTGTTGAAACGTAAAAAATGAAATTCCGAGCGGCAGGACGATGGCACCCAGAGTCCAGTCGATGGCAATCAGCGACGAAATAATTTCGGTAAGGAACCCGGCATACTTGAAGTATCCGATCGTACCCAGATTGGCGCTGATACCCGTGATCAGGACGATGCGCGCCACCAGATGTCGCTTCTGCCGTGCCAAGGTTCTGAGCACAACGCCAAGAGCGTAGTTCCCGGATACAGAGGCGACCAACAAGGCCAGGAAAGACGGGTTCCACCATCCGTAGAAGAACAGTGAAGCCAAGATCAAACTTCCAATAGCCGTGGTTCGCCCAATTCGCGAGGTAGCAAACCATGTCAACAGAATCACGACTGGCAAGAAGCCGAGAATGAAATGGAATGAGTTGAAAAGCACGACGGTCGAATCTATCGAATGCCGATGATCATTTCCTGATAGGCGTCCGGATCGAAAGAAATCTCCACGTAACTGGGACCGGAAACCGGGACCCAGGCCTCAAGCGCGGTGCTCAGGTCTTCTTCCTTGTTGACGGCGACACCAGGTATGCCCATGCCCTCCAGCACGGTCAGCCAGGATGGATCGTTGATGATCAAGGGGGCTTGGGTGAGGCCATCCTTCAGCGCGCGGCCGCGGACGGATCCAAAACCACCATCGGACATGAGAACGATCAGGAGCGGGAGGGTTCGCTCCACGGCTAGTCTGGCTTCAGCCAGAAACATGCCGATGCCCCCGTCGCCAAGCACCGCGACCGTTGGAACTGAGGGGTCATATTCGGCGGCCGCGATTGCCATCGGTAGCGCGGTACCCATATAGCGGCCCTTTCCCGACATCAAACAGTGGTTCGGGTGCGCGGGGCGCCAAATATGCTCGGCAATTGTGCAGAAGTTTCCCGTATCGAACACGCCTCGGACCTGTCCCGAAAAGCGGCGCTGGATCGCGGCAAGCGCGTGTGCGGGGAGAAAGCCGCTCGATCGAAGTCTGTTGTCCAGGCTCGTGACGACGTCAGCGACAAGATCCGACCCCCAATCGAACGCGTCCAGCGCGTCGAACACGGAATCCAGAATTTGGCACTGAGCCGATGCCAGGAACTCGAAACCTTGATCGGATCCAATGGTATCGACGTTCACAGCGGAGCATTCGAATGGCTTGGCTGCCAACACTTCTCCTGCGCGCAACCCTAGGCCAATTACCAGGTCAGACTGTGGAACGATTTTGGCCTCCGGGGTGTGCTCCAGCCCGACTCCCGTGAAGACACCAGCGGAATATCGCAGGCCCTCATCGAGTGCACCTTTAGCCGCGGCGGTGACAAAGACCGGCACCGCCAAACTCTCCAGTCGGCTAGCCCACACGGAACGGGCAGCCAGTGAACCGACAATGACAACGGGCCTCTTAGCCATTTCGATTTGTTTGATCACCGGGCCGAGGACACTCGTTTCAGGAGTGACCGGCGGTGGTGGGGCCTGTTCGTCATTCAGATTGAGAACGACGGGCCCGGGAACTTCTGCCTTCGCAAGTGCGACGGCGTTTTCGACGACTCTTTTCCCTGCGATTCCGAAACAACCCTTGCTCACAGCCGACGTCAGACCCGGATGATCCATGCCTTTGTGTCGAACTGTCCAGTCGGTATCGCGCGGAAAGGCCTCGCAGACGGCCAGCAATGGAAACCCCTCCAGCGCGCTCGCGGCCAAACCCGAAACCATGTTGGCCAAGCCGGGGCCCTTGATCGAGAGGCACATCCCCGGTTCCCCACTCACCCTCCCCATCGTCCCCGCCATGAGGGCCGCACACCCTTCGAAATGCGTACGGACATATGCGACCCCTCGTCGCTCCAGAGCGTCAAGAAGCTCAAGGCTCGGTCCCCCGCCGGGAATCCCGAACACGGGCCCCACAGCCTTGTCCGTGAGCTCGTCTGCGAGCGATTCAATCGAAGGAATGACGGGCCGGGTCAATCGTTGTCCAGATAGGGAAGAATTTTCTCGGCGGCGCGATGGCAGACCCTGCGGACGGCGTCCGGGCTGAATCCACCGCAATGTGGCGTGATGAGCAGATTGTCATGCTTGCGTGCGTAGGCCACGAGCGGATGATCACCGATATCGGGCTCGCCTTCGAGTACATCGAGACCGGCCGCTCCCAGCTGGCCGGATTCAAGTGCCCGAAGAATGGATGTTTCGTCGGCAATGCCGCCGCGCGAAGTGTTGATAAGGATTGCGCCCCGCTTAACGCGTTGGATCAAATCAGGCGAAACCAGACCCCGGGTCTCCTCCGATAAATGAACGTGGATGCTGATCACGTCCGAGGTCTCAAACACTTGCTCGATGGTCAGCCGCTCAATACCCGCTGGCCACGGATCGATATGGGGATCATAACCGACTACATTCATGCCGAATGCGTGACCGTATCGTGACATCCAGCCCCCGATACGTCCGCATCCGATGAGACCGAGTTGTCTGCCGTTGAGCATGAGACCGGGAAACTCCTCCCGATTCCATTGGCCCCCTGCGGTGTGCATGAGCGCCGGCGCGAGTCGTCGAGCCGAGGCCAGCACGAGCGCCCAAGAGAGTTCGGCAGCCGGTGTGATGTTCTGCAGCAGCTCGGGATCCTCGCGAAGGGTGTGCACAGGAATCTTGCGCCTGTTCAGCTCTGCCCGTTCGATATGATCCGAGCCGGTCGTGGCGCAGCTGATCACACGAAGCTCAGGAGCGCTCCGTACCATCCCGTCTGATATTCGAACTTTCATCGAAGCATCCAATAGCGCCGTCGCTTGCTCCAGATGGGATTCAATTGTCTTCTGAAGTGCGGGCACGTGCTCCGTCTTTCCAAAGCAATGCATCACGTCTTGCACGGCTTCATATCCTTCCGGGGCACCAACGTAAATTATGAGGTTGGTGGTCAAGATCCTGCGCGCTTGAATATTGCATACAGCCAATCCGAAGTTTCGTTGGACTCGAAGTGGCGTCGCCACGCTGCATCGAGAATTGGATGATCGACGCAAGGAATATTCACGTTGCCGCCGGGCCTGCCATCCCTGATCCAAACCATCGCGTTGGAAATGCTGTAGCGTTGGATGAACCTATAAGACTCCAATTCCAGGCCGCAGAGCCGAGCACATTCCGTCAGCGAATTCTTATCGAAATACCACCTGTGGTGAACTCGATAGAAAAACTGACGATACGATTCCCCCGCAAGTTCGAGCATGGCATCATCTCTATTGGGGGTACTAATCGCTATGCGACCTTCAGGCCTCAACAGGTCCACAATTTCCGTCAAGAAAGTGCGAGGGTTGTCGATGTGTTCGATGGTCTCAAAATTAATTGCCCAGTCGACGGTCCCTTTATGTTCTTCTAATGCATCTGACGTGAAGCCATAAGTCTTGAATCCCCGATCTTGCAGGGATGCGTGATACGCGGTTCCCGGCTCAATCGCTATGATTTCCCTGGCAAATCCCTTTGCATAATTGAGGTAGCTTCCCGCCGCGCATCCGATGTCGGCAATTTTCTTATTCCGCAGAAGACTTGGATCCAGTACCTCCAATCTCTCTAATTGCATGGATTCGTGCTTCTGCAGAAATGCCGCCGCGTCAGCTTCCTGGCCGAGCGACTTGCGATAGTCCGCTCCGACATAGAAAGCCTCATCTTTGCAATCGTCTTCCGAAAGCCGGTCGGCAGTGCAGTTTCCGCATCTAGCAATTGTCGATGATTCGGTTAGTGAGCCAAACTCACCGTCTCGGACCGGCCCATTGTACACGATCGTCCAGTCATCTGAGCCGCAGATTTCACAGGCGCCAAAAGTTTCGAGTTTGGTGTCGAAGTGCGAATTCACGAAATCATTCTGTTTCATTGGGCGGCAGAGTATCATTCCTCATGCTGCCGCACGCCGGGTGCATTCGGTTGAATCCCGGCCTGGCCTTCATTCGACATGCCACTCAAAAATCGCCCGGAACGAGCGAATCGAGCGGCACTTTAACCCGCGTCAAACGGCCCAGGAGATCGAGCAATATGACAACGCGCTCATTATCGGTGCCGGTTTGAAAGAGACCGACGTGATCACAAAGCGCGCCATCACTGATTTTCACCCGGTCGCCTTTGGCGAATTTTTGACCACGGCCTAACCGAACGTACCCATCCTCATTCTCGCGGCTTTTGATTTCTTCAATGATCGCATCCGCGACGGCCGCCGGACGGTCACCAAAACTCACAAGATATGCGACGCCGGGCGCCGTATTCACACGTGGCCGGTGTCCTGCGTCGATATCGACGTTCACGAAGAGGTATCTCGAAAACAGGGGATGTGGAACAATTTCGGTACGCCGTGCATGCCGGCGTTGCTTGAGATAACGCGGGAGGTACACTTCAAATCCGCGCTCCTCGAGGTTGTTCTTCGCCCAGACCTCGAGCTGCATTTTGGTGTAAACGGCGTACCAGCAGTTCATTGTTCTGAAGAACCCTCGGCGCCCTGCGTGCGCGACACCTTGAGAAGCGGAGGCGTCAGAATGCGACCTGGCGGGACTTTGCTCGCCAAGGTGTCGTACGTTTGTTGTGGTTTAGCCACGTCAGTAAGGACAATTGCATCCAACTCACTGGCAGCATCAACCGAAGACTTGATCGGCACCTTCATGAACTCACCATGGTCAACGCGAGCATCAATTACCGCGATCAGCTGAACGTCATGCTGCAGGCTGCAAAGTACTGCAATTTCTGCAAGTTCTCCCAATCCGCCCAGCGCGATCCGCCGCCAGCCCCTGGTCACGCAATGACGCAGAAGGTCTTCACATTCATTTCGAGCCTCTCTGTAGAAATCGAATGATCGCCTCAGGTAGCGGGCAGTCAGCCGGCTCTTCTCCGAAAATCCTTGTGGGGTAAGGTAATAGGCATACCGGTTCGCAGGTGCTTGAGCCATTTTGACCAAGCCTTTACGAACACATCTTTTGAGGTAGGCGTTTGTGAGTCCGAGCGCGATGCCCAGCTCGTTCGAGAGGGACCGCTGCGAGACGCCACTGTTCTCATGGACGGCATTTAGCAGGCCGAGAGTGATACGACTCTCTGCATCGATCGGTTGTCCGTCTGCTGAAGTCTCTTCGTTCAGGACTTGATCCTTCTGCTCACAATTCAGTTGGGCGAGCGTTCACGCCGCGAACGCTATATTGTTCATATGATGAACGTCAAGCCATTATTCCTTTGAATCTGCGACTTTTCTGGCCTTTCTGGTCGTTGACATCTTGGGAATGCGCGCCTCAGTATGCGGCGGCTCCGATCAGTTGGGGTTGAGCCATTTCCTGTCACTGACGAAGCGGTGTCATGACCTCAGATAGTGCGATTTCGGTGATTGGCCTCGGATATGTCGGATTGCCACTGGCGATCGGGTTGTCCAGACACTTTTCAGTGGTGGCACTGGACATCGATGAGACCCGTGTTTCCGAGCTCGACGATGGCTATGACAGAACGGGTGAAATTACTCCAGAAGTTCTGCGCGCTGCGAAGTTGCGGCTCACATCGAAGCCGTCGGACATTGCTGCGTGTTCGATCCACATCGTAACCGTGCCCACTCCGGTCGGGCCCGACCACGTGCCCGACCTCACAGCCGTGCGGGCGGCATGTGATCTCGTGGGTAGTCAGCTCAAAGCAGGTGACATATTTGTCCTGGAAAGCACCGTTTATCCAGGTGCGACGGAAGAGATCTGTGGGCCCGCACTGGAAGAGGCTGCTGGTCTCAAGTGTGGTGCGGACTTCTTCCTTGGTTATTCCCCCGAAAGGATTAATCCCGGCGACCGTGAGCATACCGTCGACCGGATCACAAAAGTGGTTTCAGGGCAGACCGAAGAGGTCACGGACCGGCTGATGGAGGTATACGGCCGCGTCACCAACGGTAATCTGCATCGCGCACGTGACATACGGACTGCCGAAGCCGCCAAGGTAATCGAAAACGCTCAACGCGACATAAACATCGCGTTCATCAACGAGATTACCGAGATCTTTCATAAGCTTGATATCTCCACTCATGACGTACTAGAGGCGGCGGGCACCAAATGGAATTTCCTTCCTTTCAAGCCGGGATTGGTGGGGGGGCATTGCATCGGCGTCGATCCCTATTACCTGGCCCACCGCGCGCAGGAGATCGGGTACGACCCTCAAGTCATACTTGCGGGGCGTCGCATCAATGACGGAATGGGCGTCTTCATTGCCGATTGCATCGCCGATTTGCTTTCAGAGCCGTGCCGGGTCCTGGTCTTGGGATTGACGTTCAAGGAAAACGTACCTGATCTTCGGAACACCAAGGTTATCGACCTTGTTCGGCAACTTGAGACGCGCGGACACACCGTCGACGTCCACGATATCATGGCCGCGCCAGAAGAAGCCGTCGCGCGCTATGGGGTGGAACTACTGCCGGATCTTTCTGGGGATGGGTATGGCGCACTGGTGGGTGCGGTTGCGCACGATGCATACACGCAACTGGACCCCGTAGCGATCAGCCGACTGGTCGCAAGAGGAGGCCTCGTCGCCGATATCAAGGGAATGTGGCGGCACGTGGAGATGCCCGAGGCGTTACGCTATTGGCTCTTATAGCGAACGCGCCGCATTTCGACCGAACGGTTCAACGGGAATAGACCGTAAATGCCCACTTCAGGATGGTCTGGCCAGCCGGCTCGGTGTGCCCGTGAATGACGAGTTGCTGCGACCCTCGAACGCCCTCCGACGAACCCAGATAGATGCTTTCCTCCAGCGCAATCTTTGTGCTCGATCTCAATTGCAAGCCGCCGCCGTGGGGTAGCCGAAGGAGGGCCGACACACCGTCTGCGGCGATCGACGTGTTTACCTGAGGGTGGAGGTGGAAGCGAATGGCAAATGGCTGGGCGTTCCGGCCCTTTTCGCCGACGGCGGTAAGTGAGTCCTCCCCGCGAATCTGGCTGCCGTCGGCTGACAAGTAGATCGCGCGCCCGTGACGCAGCCCAAATCGGGTCACATACCCGTCATGCCAGGACTCGATGAGCGCATTTCCAGCCTCTTCACGGTGCTCTGAGTGAATTGAGAGATTTGTCTCGGTCTTCGTGCCCCGATCCGAGAGGTCGATCGAATTGGTGTCAGAGACGACCAGCGTCGAATGCGCTGCCGTTGCCCGGCCTGCCTTACGCCATTGACCGCCGCCATTGGAACCGCAATTGACGATCACACGATCACGACTCACGCTGAGCTCAAAGCTAGCCAATCCGGCGTGCGTTGTTGGATGGATCTGCTCCGGTTTGCCGACATCCAGCAGAAGCAAGGTCCTTCCCGCGGACATGCGGTGAAATCCTCCTTGCGGCAACGCCGAAGGGGTCGCACCTCGTGCTTTGGAGGCGGCAAGGATGGCGTCGATATATCCGCGATCGCTTTCATTGCCGGCGTTGAAGACCCCGAACCGACCGTCCCCATGTCGAAAGCACTTCAGGCCCAGCGCAATTCGTTTGATGGTGTCCGCCACCGTAGAAGGCAGTTCGATATTCAGTCTCTCGATCACCGAATTTGCCGCCAGGAGCAGGCGAAGCGAGTTGAGAGCTACCTCGGCGTTCCGGGATGGCAGCGTACCGTCAGGAGCGGCCTCCTGTGAGATCAATTCCTGGAGTGACTGCATGTCAGTTACAAAACGCTTGGTTTTGCCAAAAAGCGCGCCCTCCGCAACGACCCTGCCGACGAACGCCGGCAGATTCCAAACATCGTCAATCAAGAAGCCCGCTGATCTGTTCAGATGTCGCGCCTGTGCAGCGAAACTGCCGAAGAAATTGCGCCGAAACGTAGGTTCCGCCCCGTCACAAAGGAATCCAGCGTGACAAGCCCACCAGACCAGACGGCGTCCCAAGACATCGGTACGCCACGACAGCGGCTGCCACTTCTCGTTGAGGTCAATCCAGGACCGAACCAGTTCTCGTGCGCGGAGCCGGGCCGTCTCGGCCTCGGTGGCACGAAAGTCGGCGAGCCACTCAAAGCTGTTGGCCTCAACGTGCCAAGCTTCGCTCGCGTCCTGAAGATTCCAGGGAGGTTCATTGAGAGCCGATTTCTGCTCGCCGCCAAACACATATCGTCCTTGGAACAGGGCATTGGCAAAGTCGGGGTCACCGGGCGCCGGATCCAAGGGTTCGCACCTCAGGGATGTCGGCGCCTCACCCTTTAGACTGCGGGTGTAAAGCCGCGTCGTGAATGCCCGTTCTGCGATCGGTTTGGCGAGCCGGCGTGCAACGCCGGCCGATGACCCGCTGAGAGCCATCAATACCTCAGTAACAACGCTTGTATGAACACTGTTGCCGCACGACACGGCACTCCCGTCATCTATTGGCTGCTCTCACGTAACGCTCGAATGTTCTCCGAATAGCGCTCGGGGCCACCCTCGAAAATCGCCGTGCCAGCCACCAGCATGTCCGCCCCCGCCTCCACGGCGAGGGCCGCTGTTTCGGTCGTGATTCCACCATCGACCGCCAGGTCGATGTCGCGCTCAGAGGAGTCGATCATCTGCCGTATGGCAGCGATCTTCTCCAAGGTACTGTGCAAGAACATCTGGCCCCCAAAACCCGGATTTACGCTCATCACCAACACCAGATCGACGTCATTGATTACGGGACCGATGGCTTCTGCTGGTGTGGATGGATTGAGCGACACACCCGCCTTTGCGTCGCACCGCTTGATGAGCTGAATTGTTCGGTGGAGGTGCGGTCCGGCCTCGGGATGGGCCGTGAGAATGTCGGAACCCGCCTCGGCAAACGACTCGACGTACAGATCGACGGGAGAAATCATCAGATGAACGTCGAAAGGCAGATCACTGTGGTCTCTGATGGCCCTCACGATAGACGGACCAACGGTGATGTTGGGGACGAAATGGCCATCCATGACATCGATATGAATGAAGTCGGCGCCAGCCTTGGTTATGGCTCGAACTTCCTCCCCCAGGCGCGAGAAATCGCTGGCGAGTATCGAGGGGGCGACGCGCACATCTTTCTTCATATCATGGTGTCCTACCAGCTTACCCGGACCCCTGCAAGCAAGCCATCGTTCAGGTCCTGCGACGCAGGCGCGCAATAAAGAATCCATCGGTGCCGCCGGCGTCGCGCATGTGGCTGGGCAAGACCTGGACATCCCCGTCGGGCAAGATGGCATCCTCAAATCCGGGCACCAGGGTCTTGGATATCGGCCATCGATCGAACAGCTTTTCAGTGGCAAGCGTGCGCTGAATCTGATTGATCCCTTCTTCGGGCTGTAGTGAGCACGTGCAATAGACGAGGACTCCACCAGGCTGGAGCATTCCGGCCGCGGCATGGATCATTTGCGATTGCTGGGTTGCCAGGCGCTCAACTTCGGACTGTTCGCGCAGGTAGGGGATATCGGGATGCCGTCGAACTGTCCCGGTGGCGGTGCACGGTGCATCGATGAGAATTGCAGCGTATTGCCGCCCTGCCTGCCACGAGCGCATGTCGGCTTCGGTGAGGTTCACATCCAGTTTCAGGCGCCGCATATTGCTTTCAAGCCGCTCAAGCCGCTTTGACGAGATATCCAGGGCATCGACCGCAGCACCGGAGACGGCCAGCTGCGCGGTTTTACCCCCGGGTGCGGCGCAGGCGTCGAGAATTCTCAAATCCTTCGGATTTCCATCCACTGACGAGAGCAGCAGGGGGGCCGGCAGGGCCGATGCGACGTCTTGGACCCACCACGCCCCTTCGCTGTAACCCGGTAACTGCTCGACCGGTCCTCCGCCGGTTCGTCTGAGGGTTCCCGATGGTAGAACCTCTGCATCCAATCGCGCCGCCCAACGGGATCCATCCGATTTGACCGAAAGGTCCAGCGGGGGCTCGGTCATGTGGGCTTCGGCGATGAGCCGCGCCTGAGAGTCTCCGTAGGCAGTACACCAGGACTGCCAAAGCCACCCCGGAGTATTCAAGCGAGGTGCGTCCTGACTCCTTAACAATGCCTCACCTTCCTTGGTGAGTCGGCGAAGCACGGCATTCACCAGACCACGGAATGGACTCTTGCGGCCCGCCAATTCCACCGTCTGATTGACGGCGGCGTGCGGAGGCGTATCGAGAAACAAAATTTGAGCAGCGCCCAGGCGAAGCATGTTTCTCACTTTCGTGAGACGAGGAGGTAGCGGGCGATCGACGAGGGCATCGAGGACATCATCGATCTGGCCCAGGCGGCGAAGCACCGTTGCGGCGAGCAGGCGTACGAACGCGCGATCACGACGGTCGAGATCAGTGTGCGAGTCGGGACGGTTCAGCGCGTGTTCGAGCGCCTCATCGAGTTGTCGATGTTAGTTTAAGACGGCCGCAATGACATTGAGCGCGGCGGCACGCGGATCAGAGGCAGACGTCATGGTGTTTCATTAGAGTTGATCGACGCTGAGCACAATTTCCTCACTTCGTGATTCTTGGTTTGTTGTTGTTTCAGAGCATATTGCTGATACTTGTTTTCGACGATCCACGCCGCGATCGGTCAACAGAGATTCAAATGATGGCATCACCGAAAAATCCTTCCGGGCAAAGTCCCGAGGCCGACGACGATCAGAAGAACGAAACTGCAGCGCTGCCATCCAAGAAAAGACCGAAGCAGCAGGTCGATGAGGAGGGAGGCCCCGTGGGGCCAGAGCCGACTCGTTACGGCGATTGGGAGCGAAATGGGATCGCCAAAGATTTCTAGCCGCCCGCACAGGCCAGGTATCCTCACGCGATAAGCGTGACGAAACCGACAACGGTGAGGAAGGTCAGAACCAGGCGACGGAACAGGCGTTCGCTGACCAGGCGAAAGCTTCGTGCACCGATCCATGACGCAATCATGAACGCGGGTAACAGAAGCGCCATGCGCCAGATCAAGGTCTCGTCGATGACATCTAATGCGACAAAGGCCGCGATCGCGACCGGCGCCAGGAACACACCGAGACTGATAACCGTTGCGCGTGCCATAACGGCTGTCGGCGTTGCAGTCAGCAGATAAAGACCGGGCACCATGCCGCCAATGCCGACGGACCCCAGAAGGGATCCCGTAACGGCTCCCACCCCTAGCGATGTGACGTCGCTGGGCCGGCCTCGAAACCGCCAACCCTTCATGACCATGAAGGTCAACAACAGTACGATGACGGCGATGACGCGCCGCATGATTTCTTCGTCGGCATTGACGAGAATGTAGGCACCAACCGGTATCCCACAGATTCCCGCAAGGCCCATCAGGGTATTCAATCGCCAGTCTGTATCGCGGATCACCAAAGGCAGAAGCTGTACGGTCGCAACGAATTCGAATATCGCGGACATGGGAACGGCCGCCAGCGGGCCGAACAGCAGGGCGAACAGCGGGGCGTTCACCAGCGCGGAACCAAACCCCGCAAACCCCCTGATCAAGCCCGAGGTGGTGGCAATCAATGCGGCGATACCAAGATCCACGTCGAGAACATCTGCCGGCACAGTGAACCCCACGACGGTCCGGCTTCACTGTGGCGCTGGAAGGGGCGAAGCTTCGGCGATCAAACCCTCATCTTTGAGCTCAGTCCAGAGTTCCGAGGGGATGGATGCCTCCATGTGGGCGACGTTGGCGCGAACCTCCTCAGGCTTCATGGCACCGGGTACTACAGCAGTGACGCTCGGATGGCTCAGAGGAAATTGCAGGGCAGCTGCCTGCAGCGCCACATCGAATTTCTGGCATACCGCATTGATTCGCTCGGCCTTGGCCATGATATCGGCCGAAGCGTCGCTATAGTCGTACTTGGCACCGGGGACCGGGCCGGTGGCCAGGATGCCCGAATTGAAGGGCCCGGCGATGAGGACCGAAGCGCTTTGCTCTTCGCAGAGTGGCAACATGTCATCGAGCGCACGCTGGTCGAGCAGTGTGTAGCGGCCTGCCAGCATCATGCAGTCGAAATCTCCGGCGCGTAGGAACCGGGCACACGACACGGCATCGTTCAGGCCCCCGCCAATGGCGCGAATTATTCCCGCACGCCGAAGTTCATCGAGGGCGACATAGGCGCCCTCCATGGCTTGGCCGAAATAGTGGTCGACCAGGCTCGGGTCCTTGTGCGTATAGAGATCGACGTCGTGGATGAAGACGATGTCGATGCTGGGAAGACCCAGGCGCTGGTATGAATCCTCGATCGAGCGCATGGTGCCGTCGTAGGTGTAATCATACGTCGCGGCGAATGGCAGTCCGCCGTCTCTATGACCGTCAGGAATAGCGGAGCCGGGCGCTATCGGCTTCAGCACGCGACCGATCTTGGTCGATAGGACAAAGCTCTGTCGGTCGACCTGGCGAAGGATCTGGCCAAACCGGTGTTCGGAACGACCGTAGCCGTAATATGGCGAGGTATCGAAATAGGTGATGCCCGCGTCGTAGGCTGATTGCACGGTGGCGAGTGCAACATCCTCAGGGATGGCGCCCCGAAATCCGCCGAGCGGTGCGCTGCCGAGACCCAGGGTTGACAGCTCCAACCCCGACCGGCCCAGCACACGGGTTGATGTGGGATCCACTCAGCTACCAGCCAGTGCTTCGGGGTTCAGAACCAGGCCGTCACCCGGATTCTCACCACGATCGATGGCGATGATCGAATCGACGCATCGTTGCGACACGCCCTCTACGGCATCGGCGCTCGCACCGGCTGAGTGTGGCATCAACAAAACGTTGTCGAGCTTCAACAGTGGTGAGTCGCCGGGAGGTTCGGCCGCAAACACATCGAGCCCAGCGCCGGCGATCCCGCCGCTGGTCAACGCTTCGACCAATGCACCCTCGTCGATGACGTTGCCGCGGGATGTATTGATGAGATAGGCGCTCGATTTCATCAGCGCGAGCGTCTCCCGGTTGATTAGATTTTCCGTCTCCGGTGCTCGTGGCGCGTGGAGGGAGATGAAGTCGGATTCTTTGAGCAATTCTTCCAGTGCTACCAATTCGACACCGAGGTCCTGCACAGCGTCAGGCGGAATGAGGGGGTCGTAGCCCAAGATCCGCGTCTCGAACCCCCGGCAGCGTCGGGCAAAGGCCCGCCCGATGCGTCCCAGGCCCACGATCCCGATGGTCTTGCGATGAAGTCCAACGTGATATCGACCACCCCAACCGCCCCCGGCGACCAGGTTGTGATATTGCAGGACATCGTTCGCCAGGGCTGACGTCAGCGCGAAGGCGGCATCGGCGACAGCTTCGTGGTTCGCGCCGAACGCCATGGCAACCGCGACGCCGTGACGCGTCGCTGCATCCACGTCGACCTGATCATAGCCGACGCCCCAGCGGGCGATAATTCGCAGTTCGGGGGCCACCGAGAGGGAGCTCTCGTCGTAGGGTTCGCTGCCGGCGATCGCGGCATAGGCACCCGGCAATTGTTCAATTAACTCATCATGCGTGAGTTTTCGGCCCAATGTATTGAACTCGACCTCAAATCCGGCCTCTTCCAATTTCTGCAGCCAGGGACCACGCCGCTTGTGGAGTTGCATGGCACAGACGAGCACCTTCTTTCCGCTCATCGCCGTGATCTCCCTCAGTATCCACCGCTGGAGCCGGTATCGGCGGCGTTGGAGCCATCTTCTCCGCGTGCTGCCGTAATTGCTGCTTTTGCGGCGGCAGCGAGCAGCCGTGTGTCGTTGCTGACGGTCACAAGGTCGAATCCTTTCTCGCCCATTTCACGTGCGTATGGTCCGCTGGCATTGTGGATCCCGGCGATCAAACCGTTGGATTTCGCCGCCGCAAGTATCCGTTCCTGCGCCTCGACCATGATCGGCTCCCGGGAATCCTGATGCGGTGTGAGGCCGAGAGACAGTGAGAGGTCACCAGGACCGATATAGAGACCGTCGAGCCCAGGCGTCGCCGCAATGCTCTCGACATTTTCCAGGGCCTGCTGGGTTTCGATCATCCCGATCACGAGAACCAGATTCTTGGAGTCCTTAACGTAGTCCGGACCGACACTCATCAGGGCGCGTGTTGGCCCGAAGCTGCGAGCCCCTCCATCGTGCGCGAATCGGCAATACGAAACCAGTTCGGCCGCCTCGTCAGGGGTGTTGATCATGGGGCAGATGATCCCCAGGGCGCCGGAATCCAGCAGCTTCATGATGATGCCCGGTTCATTCCAGGGTACCCGCGCCATGGGGACGGCATTTGTGGTTGAAATCGCCCGCAGGCACTCGAGCGCAGTATCGAAGTGAATAAGCCCGTGCTGGGTGTCGACGGTAACCGAGTCCCATCCCTGGTTGGCCATAACCTCGGCCGAATGGCCACTGGGGATGGTCAACCACGCGTTGACGGCAGTCCGATCTTCACGCCACAGAGCTCTTAGCGGATTTTCCTTCACGCGACCCACACTCTTTCGTGATCCTGTTAGGCCACCAACGTAGCGACTGCGACCACGACCAGCAACCACAGGGCGGCTCGGCGAAATGCGGCCTCATTGGCATTGCGAAAAGCCCGACTGCCGATCCAGGTCGTGATGACATACACGGGAAGCAGCAGAAGCGCCCGTCCAACGATCGTCCAGGTCACAACGCCTCCAATCGCCAGCGACGCAAAGGTGGGGACCATGATCAGGCAGGCGTGACTGATCAGTGCGGCGCGTGCCACTTCCATCGCCCAGGGTGCGGCCAGGATATAAAGCGTCACCGGTGGGCCCCCCATCGCCGTTGCTCCGTTCAGCACACC
>MDTE01094098.1_pt1 | contig 25946 bp, 25 predicted proteins | sample 811231 | NCBI WGS metagenome assembly MDTE01 (sample SAMN05326651, study PRJNA326480) | marine metagenome | isolation source: seawater | place: Indian Ocean: Red Sea | collected 2010
AAATTCCATGATTCTATTTACAGATTTTTTCTTCAAATTCAGTAATGAAAGAGGGAGTCGGGCAATTAATTGGGCTTTCTCGTAAGTCTTTGTTTCTAAATCTTCTGGTGCAAATGATTCATTTGCAAAACCCCAATCTTGTGCTTGCTTGCCTGAAATTGTAGTACCTAAAAGCCATCCAATTTCTTTGGTTCTTTTTGGGCCTACAAACCAATACCAAAATGTCTCAATATCTCCACTGCCAATAGGCAGTGAAGGAAATCCAATTTTGGCATCGTCAGCTACAAAGGTTAAGTCAGCCATGACGGCTAACATGCTCGCACCTGCCAGGCAATATCCGTGAACCATAGAGATTATTGGTTTAGGTGATTCCCATAGTGATAGCCATCGAAGTGCAGTTTCTTCTAGTCGATCTCTATCTTCATCAACAGTTTGCTCGCTTCCATGGTTGTCACCACCTCCAATTGCATAACCAGCAGAGAATGCTCGTCCTGCACCTCGGATTACTAGAACACGTGATTGATCATCACGGTTGAATTCTTTTATAGCTTCTTCGAACTCTGCTAATAATACGGGTCCCATCGCATTGAGTTTTTCCGGACAATTTAAAGTAAGCGTGGCTATTCTATTTTCTGTACTATACAAAATTTCTTTATAGGTCATTTCTTCTCCGATTTTAGTAGGTAGATTTAAACTTTACCTTTTATATTTTTTGGTTATTCGAACTAAACCATTACAAATTTAGATTTGCAGTCTATCTTTTTACATGTTTTTCGTAAAGAAATATGAGGTATTGGTAATGTAAGGAATAGTAAACTGCAAACATAGAGCCAGCGATAGGATTCGAACTAACGACCTACTTTTTACAAATCCAACCATGTATACCGTTGGATCTCGTCGAGCCTTGTCCATCTAGTACAATGTACAGGTGGCTTATTGTATGTAATATCAAGTAGCGCTTGATAGCTTAATTAGCAAATCGTGCTAGATCAGATTCGTGTAAAACGGGATGGGCAATGCCTTTTGCAACCAAGTCCGCGATTAACATACCAGCACCTGGTCCCCTTCCGAATCCCGAGGATGCCAGCCCGGTCGCGACGAATAAATTTTCATTATGTGGCACCCGCCCAATAATCGGATTCCCGTCCATTGAGAATGGCATAAGACCTGACCAAGTAGTCGCGATAGGAAGATCGATAAGTAACGGTAGTATCTCTGTGGCATGTCCCTTGTTGACGTCAATTCCGGAGCCTTCAATGGTTTTGTTAAAGCCAACATTTCTTCTATCGCCACCAAATATGATTTCACCGCTTTTCCTTTGCCTACCGTAGAGATGCCTTGTCAAACGTTGGCTACCTGAATGAGTTAGTTCGGGAGGATATCCCATGCCTGCATACAAATTTTCACTCCAGTGGAACCGAGATTCAAATGAGCCAATCGTTCCAAAAACTCTCGGAGGAAGAGGTTCTGTTGCCCACATTTGACCAATAATCGGTTCAATTGGGATTTCTACTCCCACCATGTTCCCAAGTAATTTACTCCACGCACCAGCCGCAAAAACAACAACTCCTGACTCGTAGGATCCCTTGTTAGTCTCTAATTTCCACGCCTTGTTCTGAGGCTTCATCGCCGTAACTTCGGTACCCGTTTCTATTGTCGCACCTGCCTGAATTGCGGCTTGCCCGAACGCCCGAGTAGTTTTTAATGGGTCAGCTTGTCCTCTGAAACGGCTATATACATATCCAAGCATATCTAGACTCAGCTCAGGTTCTAGTGCTTTAGCCTCGTACGAACTCATTAGTTCAAAGTTGAACCCGTTGTTTTGCCCCTCCAGTACTTGTTTCTTAGCGTAGGCGTATTGCGCCTCATTATGGATAGCTGTAAAAGAGCCAGACTGACGAAACTCAAGATCATAGCCTAATTCGTTTTGTAACCTCTTAAAAATATCCAAACTACCCATTGTCAAATGTTCTTGAAGTGAAGGGGATTTGCCCCAGCCTGCTCCTCCGAGTCCTCCCATGTTCACCCCTGACGCTTCACCAGAGATTTCACCCTTCTCCAACACCAAGGTAGAAATACCTGCCTCGGCAAGATGGAGAGCAGCCGAACACCCCACTATGCCAGCACCAATAACGATCACATCTGCATTCAATTTCTGTGTTCCCATCTTGTTCCAACTGACCCAGTACGTTGTGAAGCATTCGACAGCAATTAAAATCACCTAATTTAATAACCCTATGTAACTATAGTATTGCTGAAAGTCGCATTGCATAAGCTTATGTATGGAGCCGGCGGTAGGATTCGAACCAACGACCTACTGTTTACAAAACAGTTGCTCTACCCCTGAGCTACACCGGCAAAGTGTTAATAATAAGCTAAAATTACCTGACTATCTAATCTCTCGTACTAGCTTTTTAGATGAATTCAAAACTGAAAATAGATGAACTTTTTGATTCTTCTCTTTAATTGATTACTAAATACCGAATCTTTCATATTTAGTAGGGGAGATTTGGTATTTTGTTCATAAAATTAATAATCTTAAATAAAACTGGCGATATATTACTTCTGGTGCAAAAAAATCGATGATTTTCGAAGGAGGATGTGTATGCTAGAAATCGATGACTATGTAGGTATCTCTTTTTGGATAGTTACCGCAATAATGCTTGCTTCAACGGTCTTTTTCCTTGTTGAACGTCAAGATGTATCTAGAAAATGGAAAACTTCTCTGACTGTTGCTGCATTAGTCACAGGAGTTGCGTTTTGGCATTACCTCTATATGCGTGATGCTTGGGTTGAGCTAGGGGAAACACCTACAGTTCTGCGATATGTAGATTGGTTCATTACTGTTCCTCTACAAGTTGTCGAATTTTACTTAATTGTTGCCGCAGTAACGATCATAAGCTCAATCTTTTTTTGGAGATTACTTGGTGCAGCGTTGGTTATGTTGGTCGGTGGTTTTCTTGGAGAAGCTGGCATAATTAATGAAGCTGTCGGTTTTATTATTGGAATGATTGGATGGGCTTACATTATCTATGAGATATTCCTAGGGCCAATATCTAAAGCAAATGCACAAAGTAATAACCAAGCTAGTCAGACAGCATTTAACACTATCAAGTGGATAGTTACAATTGGTTGGGCTATTTATCCTATAGGTTATTTCATAGGATATTTTGGAGGATTTGAGAATTTTGATGCTCTTAATATCACCTACAATATAGCTGATTTGGTAAATAAAACTGCCTTTGGTTTGGCTATTTGGGCTGCTGCTAAGCAAGACTCCCGGACATCACAGGAAGTGGGATAATAGTCAAAGTGTTGGAGACAGTTGTCGTTCTTTTTAACCGTGATTTACGTACAGTTGATCATCCAGCATTATCAGAGGCAGTGAAGGATGCGCATTTTGTAGTACCTTTGTTTGTGATCGATGAAAAGATCATTCGAACCACAATGGAGAGGCCTAATGCGCTTTCTTTTTTGCTTGATGCCCTCAATGATTTACGTTCTTCGTTAATCAGTAAAGGTGCAGATTTAATTGTTCGTCAGGGTGACCCAGTAAAAGAATTGATCAAACTCACTACAAATATCAATGCCTCTGGTGTTTATGTAACATCTGATTCCACACCGTATGCTAAAAATCGTGAGCAAGAATTGGCTAAAGAATGCTATAAAGAGAATCTCGAATTCAAGCTATTTCCTGGTGCTACAGTTGTTGATACGAATGCGATATATACATCTAGCACTGGGACGCCATATAAAATTTTCACTCCTTATTGGAAAAAATGGATCAGTTATCCTCGTAGATCTTTGGCCTCGGAAGTCAAATCATTTTCTTTACCAGAAAAAATACAATCAGGGTCAATACCTTCTTTAGGTGAATTGACAAAATTGTCTGTTTCTCCAAATATTGATAAAGGTGGAGAAAGTATTGCACATCAGCAATTGGATAGATATTTACAGAATATTCATGATGACAATAATTTAGCCTATAGTTCATCGCGTATGAGTCCATATTTACATTTTGGATGTATCTCTCCTTTGACAATGATTTCTGAATCCATCGATACTTCCGTGCATGAAAATATCACTCGTCAATTATGCTGGAGAGATTTTTATCAACAATTGGTTGCTAATATTCCTGAGTTTATTACTGACGATCTGAGAACTCGACCTTACAAATGGAATGATCATAAAAACCTTTTTATAGCATGGTCTGAAGGTATGACAGGATTTCCTATAATTGATGCAGGAATGCGTCAATTAAAGCTTGAAGGTTGGATACATAATCGTATTCGCTTAGTGGTTGCTTCATTTCTCACAAAACACCTTCGTATGGATTGGCGTTTAGGTGCTAAACACTTCTCACATTGGTTGGTAGATGTAGATGTTTCTAGTAATGTAGGCAATTGGCAATGGATAGCAGGTACTGGTACTGATACAAGACCGAACAGAATTCTTAATCCTATTTTGCAGTCAAAAAAAATCGATCCCTCTGGTAATTATATTAAAAAATATGTAAAAGAACTTTCAGTGATATCTTCAAAAAATATTCATGAACCTTGGAAATTGTCCGAAAGAGATCTGCGTGGTTTACAATATCCTCACAGGGTCATTGATCATGAAGTCGAATCGCAAAATTTTCGCACCCTTATCCGTAATAAGTAAACAAAAATAGATTTTACTTTCCAAAATGATAGAAGTTCTAATTGAAATACACGTCAGTTTCTCGAAAAATGAATATTCCACACTTGGTTGTTTGGAAGTTATTAACTACCTATGATTTGTGGCCTTTATGGGGTCCGTCAATAGTTGATGTTGATGTTAGGGGTGAAAGTCTAATTAAAGGACATAAAGGGAAGGTAAAAACTTTTTTTCGAATATGGGTTCCATTTGAAATTACTGCAGTTGTCGAAAATTACTCTTGGTCTTGGAATGTAGGTCCAATAAGAGCTACTGAACATCTTGTACAAAAAGAAGATGACGGTAGTTCCAATGTAAAATTTTTGATTCCTGTTTGGGCTTTTCCGTATTACATTATTTGCTGGCTTGCTCTTAGACGCATTGAAAAACTTGGATTATGTATGGTAAATCCTTGAAAATATTGTGGGTATTTGATTACCTCAATGTGAGGTGTTAGATGTCATTTCGAAGTCCAGAAGAGACGTACGAAGAATTTTTTTTATGGTTCAACTCTGAAAATGCAGAAGGTTGGGCTAATGTTATGCAATATCCACATGTGCGTATTTCATCTGGAGTGAATTCTTCATACTTAAGCACTTCCGGCCTGTCATACTTTGAAACAAAAAATGATTATGCTAACGCTGTGTCATGGGAAAGCTTTAAAGCAAGTGGATGGGTGCGTACACACAGAATCGATCCTGTACGTATTCATGAATCTGAACATAAAGTTCATCTTGCTGGAGGATGGACACGTTACGATGAAAATGATGAACCTATAGTTTCAAATCGTGTAACTTACATACTCACTCAGATAATAAAGGGGACATGGAAAATACAAGCTCGATTTGGTGTAGATTCATTTAATGAATTGGAAGATCACAGCTACTCCTCAAATTCAGCGATTGACATTGTTCAACAACATTTGGATGCTTGGAATACTGCAGATTTCTCACGCTGTATAGATCTTGCTAATTACCCCCTTATTGACGTAGGCACTGGACGTATAAGCCAGTTTGATACACCAGAGGATTATGCAGAAGTTTTAGCAAGACGAGAGTGGTTTGTTACTTCTGATTATAAAATTAATGCTTTTCAGATTGGCAGTAATGGTGTAAATATTTCAGTTGATGCCAATCTTGCTAATGGTGACAATGAACAGATTATCTTTCTTGTCGCATTGGTAGATAGTGATTGGCGTATAATTGGACGTTCTCGTATTCGTGAGTGAGACGAAAGGATAGTCATTTGCCATTTAATATTAATCATATACACATAAAGTCTATCGATCCTAAGAAGACGGCAGATTGGTGGGTAGAGGCATTTAATTTTACTATAGTATCTGATGTTGTACGTGATGTTGGTGACAGGTTCATTACTTGTACTAGTGAAAATAATATGATTGTTCGCATCTCTGAACCTGTTCCAGGTCAAGAGTTTAATGAGGGTGATGCAGGATTAAAATTTGGGTTAGAACATTTTGGCCTTGATTCTTCAGACCTAGATGCTGATATCTTAAGACTCGAAAATTTAGGAGCTACATTACTTGAAAGCCCTCGTAATGCAAGTTCAACAGTTCGAGTCGCATTTATGGAAGTTCCTGAAAAAGTGCGAATTGAATTAATTGAAGTTAAAAATTAGTAGTTTTTTTATAGTGCTACAGATGGAGATGCATTCTATAGCACCTGTATAGTGGAGATGTTTATGACGTTCAAAATCGGTATGCATGCAAGCCCACATAACCGAAGAGATCTTTTTGAAGCTGCAGGTTTCGAAGTTGTTGAGGCATCAGTTGCTTCAGTTGAAGAAAGTATCGACCTCTTAAAGGATGTTGATGGTGCTCTCATAGGTGGACGTTTACTTACTAATCGAAAAGTATTAGAAGCATGTCCAAATTTAAAAATTGTTTCACGATTGGGAGTTGGAGTTGATTCAATCGACCTTGAAGCTGCTACAGAATTAGGCATACTCGCGTGCAACGTGCCAGGTGTGAATACTGCAGAAGTAGCTGATCATGCTGTGGCGATGCTTTTAGCAGTAACTCGTCGACTTTTCGACAGTATTGTCTCAGTCCGTAAAGGTGAGTGGAGTGAAAATCCTAGTGCTGTTACAGGATTTCAACAATCTGTTAGGCGTATAGGTGGGCATACGGTAGGTATTGTGGGTCTTGGTAATATTGGTCGGGCTTTTGCAACTAGAATACGAGGATTCGGTCCTAAAGAGATTATTGCTTGTGATCCCTATGTAGAGCAATCTACTGCTGATTTATATGGTGTAACACTCGTTGATCTTGATACATTAGTTAGAAGTTCTGATTATATTTCAATACATGCATCTTGGACAAAAGAAACAGAGTATTTATTCAATGAAGAAGTTTTTTCACTTATGAAGCCATCTGCAATCCTTGTGAATTGTGCACGAGGGCAATTAGTCGAACAGAGAGCTCTCTTAAATGCTCTTAAATCTGGGCAAATTGAAGCAGCTGCAATTGATGTGACGGAAAAGGAACCCATAGAAATCGAAAATCCATTGCTTGATTTACCCAATCTCATTATTACTCCACATACGGCAGGATATTCTCCTACGTTTCTGGAAGAATGTTCTCGCAAACAAGCAGAAAGTGTGATTAATGTATTATCAGGCAAGGCTCCTCACGGTCTAGCAAACCCAGAAGTAATAAAAACTATTGCTGTAATGAGAGCAGGAAATGCTGGTCGATGGGAAGGGATTCCAGATTTTTCGACAGCACTTCCTCTTTAAATTAGTTATATCGCTGACATTTATTTTGTATTAAAGTATCATCTTCAAATTTCTGGTTAGTTGGGGAAGATTATTGAATGTAGAGAAGTTAAAATTCTCCCAAAAGTTTTCCATATTCAATGCTGAACAACAATGCCATAGAACCAGATCGATCATCTAATCCATTCACTGTACCACGATTAACGTAATCCCCTAGATGTTCTAAAGGTCCTGTTCCTATACAAGCATCTCTTACTGATCCATCTGCAGTAATTCGATTAGTAACTGCTTGCCATGCACGTTCTAACGGCTCATCCACATATGATCCTAACCAGCCGTTTGATCGACCACATGCCAAGGCATAACCGATCATTGCTGTTGCTGTAAATTCTAGGTATGAATCAGAACGATTAATCACTTGACGCCAAGCTCCGCTACTATCTTGGTATTGGAGAAGGTTTTTTATGTGTAGTTGATGTTTTTTTTCGATTACTGTTTTTGATTGATTGTTTGATGGTATGTAAGTCAGTGCTTCGGCAAAACCTAAAGTAACAAATGCATTTCCTCTCCCCCAGAAGAAAGGTGAAGATTTACAATGCCACCAAAGACCTGTTTTACTTTCTGGCGTTGCGGATAATAGGTGATCGACAAGTACATCTAAATATTGATCGTTGTTTGTAAATTTATATGCACGTCCGAGTAAAGCTGCAGAATAGAAGATATCTTCAACTCTATCATCAGGGTCTATTGGAAGTGGTTTACCTTCAGAATTAAATTGCAAATAACTATCAGCAATTTTTTTTAGAAAATTTATGTATTTTGTATCTCCAGAAATTTCAGTTAGATCTTCTGCCCAAACAAAACCAGCATGAACCGAACCGTCAGACCTGATAATTTTTGCCAAGTAATCTTCGTTGATTAAAGGGTCTACTATTTTCGTAATTGAAGGTATTTTTATATTACTTTTAGGGATTAGCTTACTAAGTCTAAGTTTGCCACTGATGGCGACGCCACGTACATAATTAGCTGGTTCAAGTTGGTTACCATAAATTTTTGATAACAAAGCGGCTATTTCTTTGGGGTTATTTTTTTTCATTTACGAACCTTTATTAAGACGTTACTCTACAGGTAATAAACTACATTGTTGAGGTGGCGTATGCAAAATGTGATCTATTATTGGCCAGTTGCTATTGCATTAATTTGGTTAGCAGTAGCATATTTTTTCTCTAGTGATTTGGGAAAAGAATGGATATGGCTATTCGTAGCTGGTAGTTTTTTTCTCGGAATATTCGGAACTATTAAGACTTGGGTGAGCGATCATAGTATTCAATTGGGTGACTTGATAATTTTACTTTTTGCTACGTACTTGGTTTACGATCTTTTAAAGTAATTATGTTTGAGGTAGGAAGGCCGTAATTTTTCCAAGCACGGTAGCCACCGATTATATCAGAGACATCTGTTCTTCCTATATCCATTAAACTTTTTACCGCAAGGCTGGAAGAATAACCATCATTACACATAATGATTATTTTTTTATCCAATTTTGAAAGTAGTGGGTCGGGTAATTCTGCTTCAGGATCACATCGCCACTCCAAAGTATTTCTAGTAATTAATTTTGCCTCAGGTACAATTCCTTCAATAAGTTGATCGGCAGAATCTCGGGTATCAATTATGAGGGCACCTTTTTTTTGAGCACTGTGGGCCTCTTCCGGAGTAAGTCGTGATATTTTTTTCTGAGTCAGATCTAATATCTCATTAATTGATTTTCGTTTATTTCTCATTAATACAAAAGTACAGAAAATTAAGACGGGAGTGTAGTTCTACTCAAAAGTTCTTTTGATAAATTTTTAATAATAATCCTAATGAGCATACTCTTATTAGCATTTTTGACAAGAATGTTCTAAAAAAAATTAATCTTAATTTTTGCAATTGAATGTTTTATCTGTCAGAAACATAGTGAATTTACACTGGAAAATTCAAACAAAAAATCGGATATAAGTTATGCACATCGGACTTGATTTTGACGGGACAATAGCTGACGTTGCTTGGCTTAAGCAACGTTATATTCTTGATCGGTGGGATGTTCAAGTAGATATTGCAGAAACTGGTCGGCGAGTTGCATTACCAATCTTGGGTGATAAACGTTATGAAGAAATGTTATTAGCAGTCCATCAGACTGAGTTAGTTTTAGAAATGCCACCAGTAAATCAAGCTATTGAAGTGATAGAACGTTTTTTGACAGCGTACGATGTGACAGTTGTAACTGCTCGATTAGATGAAGAATTGGGTTTGGCTCAGGACTGGCTTAAATTGCATGGCATTGGAGATATTCCTATTGTGCATACTAAACAGCAATCGAAAGCACCTATTTGGATAGATCTAAATATTAAATTTCATTTAGATGACACACCTGAAGTGTTAGAAGACGCTCCAGAAAGTATGGTCCCGGTTTTGCTTAACAGGCCCTACAATATTGATATTGCCAATTCTTTTTCTGTTGAGAATGTTGATAACTGGATTGAATTTGAAGAATTTGTAAGGAATTATCCTTTTGAATAACTTGACTTCCCCCATGTAGCTTCTGGTAGTGTATTAATACAGCAAATACAGAGGTTAACTATTACTTGCTATTTATTAATAAGAAATAGGTTTGCATGCCTCGACCAATTTTAGGAGGAATGTCACAAGAATGTGACTCATTATGGATAGTAACTATTGGAAGCGTAACAAAATTTCTAGACGTGGATTAATGCGTAGCGCTGGTGTGGGTGCTTTAGGGCTAGCAGGTGCATCGCTCATAGGTTGTGACAGTGGCGGTGAAGGTACTAAAGGTGGAACACTCACATCTGCACCAGACATAGAACTTTCGAGCACTGACCCGGCATTCTTTACGAGTGATGCAGAAGCTGCTATTGGATGGCAAGCAGGTGAAAACCTGGTAGTCAAGCAACATGACCTTACTATGACAGGTGCAGTTGCAGAGTCTTGGGAAACAGAAGATCAGCAAGAATACATTTTTAACTTAAGAAAGAATAATACATTCTCTAATGGCGATGAAGTAACTGCTGCTGACGTGAAATTCACATTCGATCGTATTTTCGCTTTAGAAGCACCACCTACTGGACAATTAGGCTCTTTAGATCCTACAAAAGGTGGTCGAACAGAAGTTATAGACGATCATACCGTCAAGATGACTTTGGATAAGCCGAACGCATTTTGGGTAAACACTTTGTCTTTTTATCAAGGAAAAATTGTTCCACAAAATGATGATCCTACTAATTGGGGTATAGGTAAATACGTTGGTTCTGGTGCGTACAAAATGGTTAGTAACCAACCAGGTGAAGGTACTACATTTGAACGACGTGCAGATTATTGGGGTGCAGACAATACTTATTTTGATGGCATTCAATTTACATATTTACCTGAACCAGAATCTCGTATTGAGGCGTTAAAGGGGGGTGCGATTCACCAGGTGAATAGATTAACTCCTGCCTCGGTGCCAGAAGTTGATGGTAGTGGAGTTGCTAGAGCATCTCAAGCTACATCTGCGAGTTATATGACATTAGCTATGAATACTCTGATTGCTCCATTTAATGATATTCGTGTACGTCAAGCGTTACAGGCTGCCTCGAATAGAGAACAAAATGTTGCGAAAGTAATTGAAGGTCTTGGTGCTGTTGCAAATGACCATCCAATTGCTCCTAATGACCCTCATTACGACTCTAGCGTTGCTATTCCAGAATATGACCCAAAGAAAGCACGAGATCTTCTTGCTGCTGCTGGGTATGCAGATGGATTAGAAGTTCCTGTTGTAACGATGGGTGCAGCTATGCATGAAGAAGTTGCATTAACATTCCAAGAATATGCACGTGAAGCAGGTTTCAATGCGCGAATTGATAAGAAACCTGAAGATGAATATTGGTCTAAGTGGTGGCTAAATCAGGAAGTTCAGTTATGTACTGTTAACTGGAACGGTAGAAATCCTGATGCTGCTTTGAGCATTGTTTATCACGGAGATGCACCTTGGAATGAAACTTATCAGAAAGATGCAAAACTTGATGGATTGATTGAGCGTGCACGTGGTGAGGACTTAGATGCACGAAAAGAGACTTATAGTGAAGTTCAGAAACACTTGGTTGAACAAGCCTACCGAGTAATTCCGTTCTTTGTGAATACTCTTATGGGTGTGGCTACAAATGTTCAGAATATTGAAGCTCACCCAAGTCGATGGCCATTCCTATCACGCGGATGGTTTGAAGAAGCATAATTATTAATTATCACTTGTTCCACTACGTCATGTAGTGGAACAAGTGCTTCTTTATTTATATAAACCCAGAAAGCACTATTTGTATGCTCCGATTCTTGGTAATGCGGATTACGCTGATACTTTTGACCCTTGTTGTAGTATCTTTGGCTATTTTTGGGGTAACTGAAGTATTACCAGGTGATGTTGCTGAAGCTGTACTTGGTAAAAGTAGAACTCCGGGTGCATTGGAAACCCTGCGTGAACAAATGGGATTGGATCAGCCACCTTGGAAGAGGTATTTAAGTTGGGTTGGAGGTGTTTTTCAAGGTGACCTTGGAACATCTTTGGTTCAAGATAGGCCAGTTACTGAGATATTAAAAAGTCGACTACAAAATTCCTTAGTTCTGGCTATAGCGGCATTCTGTATTGCTGTTCCAAGTGCAATTCTAGTTGGTGTTTGGGCGGGAGTGCGTAGAGGATCTTTTGGAGATCATACGGTGAGTGTCCTTTCTTTGGTTGCTATCTCATTACCAGAGTTTGTTACAGGTTTCGTTTTGATCGTGATTTTATCTTCAACTCTAGGTTGGCTACCATCTTCGAGTATTGTTTTACCAGGGACATCTCCATTAGCTCGCCCTGAAATTTTGATAATGCCTGTTCTAACAATGACAGCTGTACTTTTTGGATACATTATGCGTATGACACGCGCAAATATCATTGAAGCTCTTGAGACAAATTATGTTCGTACTGCAATATTAAAAGGATTACCACGTTGGCAGGTTATTTGGCGTCATGCTGTTCCGAATGCAATGCTTCCCACTATAAGTGTAGTGTCAATTAATGTCGGATGGATGTTAGGTGGTCTCATTATTGTCGAAAGTGTTTTTGGCTACCCTGGCTTAGGTTTGACTCTCATTAATGCAATTAACAGACGCGACTTGCCTGTTTTACAAGCGGTAGCTTTGCTAGTGGCTGGTACATATGCAGTCAGTAATCTTGTAGCAGACTTGATGTATGTTTGGTTGAACCCACGGATTAGGATATCTTCATGAGTACTGAATCTGAAACCGTTGGCATGCAAAAAATTTCAATAAAAGAACGTCTTAACAATATTACCCGTCCGATGCTTAATGCATTTAAAACACCAGCAGGAAGAGTGGGATTACCTTTAGTGCTCTTGCACCTTTTCATAGCTTGTTTTGGTTCTTTTCTTGCTCCTTTTGGGCCAACAGACTTCAGTGATGAAACTTTTGCTCAACCTTTTACTACGGGTGCTGGTAATTCAATTCCATACATCTTAGGTACGGACCAATTTGGTCGAGATGTGTTTAGTCGACTTTTATCTGGTGCGCGGTCAATAATTTTAATTTCTGCGATTGGTTCAATTTTAGGAGTTGCTATTGGGACCTCTATCGGAATGTTTTGTGGCTATTTAGGTGGAAAAATTGATGAGATCGTCATGCGTATTGGCGATGGCTTGATGTCTTTTCCTTCACTGTTACTAGCATTACTTGTGCTATCAGTATCTGATTCATTGACATGGATGGATGAATTTTCTTCATTCTTTGCTACCGGTAAAGAACCTATATTAGTAATAGCTACATTGGCGATTGTTCATACACCTCGAGTGGCACGGGTATTGCGTTCAGCTACTTTAAGTATAAAAACTCAGGAATATATTGAATCTGCACGACTGAGAGGCGAGAAAAGTTTATATATTATTTTTAAAGAAATATTACCGAACGCATTGCCTGTATTAGCAGTCGAAGGTTCTGTTCGTTTTTCATATGCTATTCTACTCGCTTCCTCTTTGGGATTTTTAGGGCTTGGTGTTGAACCACCCTCTCCAGATTGGGGTGCAATGATTGCAGATAGCAGGTCTATTCTTGTAAGAGCACCTTGGGTGCCTCTATCACCTGCTGCAGCTGTTGCTTCTTTGGTAGTTGGTGTCAATTTACTGACTGAAGGAATTAGAGATGCTGCTCGTCTACCAACGGAGTTACCACAATGACAGAAAATATGAATCAAAGTAATACTCCTTTACTAGAGATAACTAATCTTGGCGTCAGTTTCTTTACTCCGCGCGGTACTGTTCGAGCTGTTCGCGATGCATCACTGACTGTTAACCGAGGAGAAGTTGTAGGGCTAGTTGGAGAATCGGGATGTGGGAAATCAACAGTTGCTTACGCGATCATGGGTTATTTACCTGGGTACGTTCAAGTTGACGGATCAATTCTGTATGAAGGTCAAAATCTCGTTGAATTAAGTGATGTAGAGTTGGAGCAATTCCGTGGTAATCGAATTGCTATGGTTTATCAAGATCCTCAAACTTCTTTGAATCCAACTATGAAAATTGGTAAACAAATGGAAGAAGTATTACATACGCACCTTTCCTTGGATAAGTCCGCTGTACAACTTCGCACGATCGAACTCTTTGAATCAGTAGGACTAGCATCACCAGAGACAATTGGTGATCGTTATCCCCATGAATTATCAGGTGGTATGCAGCAACGTGTAGTTATTGCAATGGCATTAGCATGTGAACCTGATCTCTTGATTATGGATGAGCCGACAACAGGATTAGATGTCACTACTGAGGCCACAATTCTTGATCTGGTTGTTGATCTTAAAGAGCGGGTAAACGCAGGTATCTTATTTGTTAGTCATAATTTAGGTGTAATTGCACGTGTTGCAGACAGAGTGACTGTTATGTATGCATCGCAAACAGTTGAAGATGCTCCAGTGAAGGAAATTTTTCAATCACCACAACATCCATATACCGCTGGATTACTTTCATGTGTGCCTAAACCGCCTACTGAAGAAGGCATTACTCCAAGGTTAAAAAGTATTCCAGGATCGGTTTTTGAAGCCCGTCTTGAAGCATCAAATGAATGTTTGTTTGCTCCACGTTGCCCAATTGCACAAGAAAAATGTACATCAGATGCACCTGAATTTAATGTCGAAAACGATCATTATGTTCGATGCTTTTTCCCAGAGCAAGTGTCATCGGATATTTGGGGAGAATTAAGACCTAAAAGAGATTTTGAGTCATCCAATGAAACTAATGTATTGCATGTTGAGAAACTCAATGTGCGTTATAGGTCAGGTCAAGGGAAGAAATTCATATTTTTTGGTCCCGAAGCTCAGAAACCTGTACGTGCTGTAGTTGATGTTGATTTTGATGTTGGCACTGGAAAAACTCTTGGTATTGTTGGCGAAAGTGGATCTGGAAAATCTACAGCTGCTCGTGCTGTCATTGGATTAACGCCAAAATCTTCTGGTGAATTAAGTTTTCTGAATGAAGAAATCCCCGCTGAAGTTATTGATCGTGACGAAGAAATTCGTGCGAATATGCGGATGGTTTTCCAGAATCCTACAGCTTCCCTAAATCCGCAATTACCAGTTAAACATGCAATAGTTAGATCTCTCAAAAAGTTTTCTGACTTGACATCTGAAGAAGCCTATATCGAAGCTAGAAATTTATTAGAATCTGTAGGATTGAATCCAGATTATGTAGAACGCCATCCAGCAGAACTGTCAGGTGGTGAACAACAACGAGTTGCATTAGCTGCTGCATTTGCGGCAGATCCACAAGTAATTTTAGCTGATGAAGCTGTTTCTGCTTTAGATGTCTCTGTACAGGCGCAAGTTTTAAATTTGTTGTTACAAAATCAGCAACAAAAAGACACATCCTATGTTTTCATCTCACATGATCTTGGCGTAGTTCGATATATTTCTGATGAGATATTGGTAATGTACGCTGGTCATGTAGCAGAACAAGGGGACGCTAATGCGGTTCTGTCAATTCCTTCACATCCGTACACTGAAGCACTACTTTCAGCTGCTCCTGAGCCTGATCCAGAGGCTGATCCTACTCGGATTCGTTTGGAAGGTTCTGTTCCAACTTTGCGTGAAAAATTCCAGGGATGTCCCCTTGCGGGAAGATGTCATCGTCAATTAGATGACATCTGTGATACTTCCCCACCACCAGCACAGTATGATTCAGATAATCCTGGTCACGTAATTTATTGCCATATTGCTCCCGATGAACTCAAAAAGTTACAAAGTTAAATATAATTTGGATTGCGAATGAAAGCTTTGAACTCTGGTGCATCTTAGAAAGACGTCTTCAGAACAAGTACAGCAACCTTTTTTTTATGGGTGGGTGATAGTCGCATCAGGTGCTTGTTCAATGGCTTTAGGTAGCGCTCTTCTCTTCCATGCATTTGGGGCATATGTTGTGTTGCTACAAGATGAATTTGGCTGGAGTAGGACTACACTAGCCTTAGCCTTTGCTATGCAAAGAGTCGAAAGTGGCCTACTCGGCCCTATAGATGGTTGGCTTGTTGATCGTTTTGGCCCACGAAAAATGATGCTTGTGGGGGTTGTCATTTTTGGAATTGGATTTGTGATATTTAGTCAGATTCAAAGCCTTTTTTGGTTTTATGTCGCATTTCTTGTTATGGCTTTTGGAAATGCCCTTGGTTCATTTTTGCCTGCTTCAGTGGCAGTTGTGAATTGGTTTATTCGCAAACGTACAACTGCGCTCGCTCTAATGATGCTTGGATTGGCGGCAGGTGGATTGGTGCAACCTGTTATCGCTACCGGTTTGGAATCTATCGGATGGCGAAATATGGCATTCATTTCAGGAATTATAATGATTGTTGTTGGAGTTCCTTTAGCAACACTTTTGCGTCATCATCCTCAAGATTCCGGATGGCAACCTGATGGAATTAGAACGCAATCACAATTGATTACTGATTCCTCTAGTAGTACCGAATCACTACGGCTCAATGATGAAATTAATTTTACGGCGATACAAGCATTAAAAACTCGAGCTTTCTGGTATATCGGTATTGGGCATAGCCTTTCTTTGTTAGTTATGGGTGCAATAAATGTTCATTTAATTGCTCATTTACATGAAAGTTTAGATTTTTCATTAACTGTTGCTGCAAGCATGATAACTGTAATGACGTTAACTCAGGTAATTGGCCAACTTGTAGGAGGAGTGCTAGGCGATAGATTTGATAAAAAATGGTTGATAGTGGCAGTGATGTTTATTAATGCTGCCTCTCTAATGATACTTGCATTTGCAGCACATATTTGGCTAATAATAATTTTTGCAATATTGAATGGGGCTACTTTTGGCGCACGTATACCACTTACTACATCAATCCGTGCAGATTATTTTGGAGGGAAATTCTATGGAACTATAACAGGATTTTCTTCAGTGTTAGCAATGTGGGGAATGATTTTTGGCCCATTGATTGCTGGTGGTTCATATGATTTATTAGGCAGTTATACTCCTGGTTTTATTATGCTTTCTTTATTGGCAGGTCTAGGATCTGTTATATTTTGTTTTGTTCAAAAACCTGAGATTTCTAAGGGATAAAAATGTCAGATGGTAAGTAAATTAAGAGATTATTATAAATCAATCAAAAATAGCGTTCCGTTAGTCTTAGCTTTAGCTGTAATTTTTTTCCTTGCTTGTGGGGGGCAAGATACACAAAATAATGTTGAGTCACCTAAAATTGATCTTCTCACTGCAGTAGCAACTGCAAATATTGATGTTATAGAACAGCATATTGAATATGGAACAGATATCAATGCTGTGTTTGTTAAAACTCAAGACTGGAAAGGTGCAGGAGCATTACATATTGCTGCTATTAGTCCAAAAAATGCAGAAATGGTAATGCTATTTAAAACTGTTATTGATGTACTCTTAAGCGGCGGTGCTGATATTGACATTGAAGCTAAAAATCGAGATGGCTCTACACCACTTGGATGGGCTGCTTATTTTAGTAAGCTTGAGATGGTTGAATTTCTCGTTGATAGAGGTGCAGATTTGAATAAAGCTGATAAGAATGGGTATACACCGCTTGGTGCTACAATTACCTCTCCTTTTATGGGTAGTGAATTGAATAGATCAGCAATAATAAAGTATCTAAAAGACAAAGGTGCTAAATAGTAAGAATTGAAGAAAAGGATAGATTATGTTGACTTTTAATCATTATACAGTTGCAGTGCACGACCTTGAACAGGCTGTTGCTGATTATGGTTCTCGTTTTGGAATGACTCCCACTGGTGAAAAAGGATACAACGGTATTGGTAAATTTGATTATGTACCAATGGGGTATAACGGTGAAACATTGTGTCACCTGTTGCAACCAAGAAATGGTGAAGACAGCCCTGTTGCAAAATTAATGTCTGAACGAAAAAATGCATTTAATCCTCATGGTGAAGGTATCTATTTAATTGCATATGACTGTGATGATGTTGATGCTTTCTGTAAGCAAATTGAAGAAAATGGTGGTCGCGTCACACGTATACCTGGTAGAGACAATGCCTGGGTCCATCCTACATCATCTAATTTCATTTTTATGGAAATTTTCCAGAGAAAATAGCCTTTGAATTAGTATATGTAGCTAAGAATTTAAAATGGTATCAGGCTAGTTCCAAGTCCTATATCAGACATTAGTGCAACCCCAAAAAGGATACTTATTGTTCCTGCAGATGAACTGATGTAACGATAAAGTTTTTTGTTGTTTGATGACATGGAAAATGGCACGGCGAGAAAAACAGTTATGAAAGACATAGAAAGTACTGTGCCAACGCCGAATAAGATTAAATATGCGATCCCTACCCATATAGATTGAATGGACGGTAGTAAAACCAGCATTACCGCTGCACTCCCCGCTAATCCATGGATAATACCAACAAAAAAAGATTTAGTTCTAAACGTTGGTGCGCCAAGTTTAAAAAAATCGTGTTTTTTTGTATTTGAAATTTCTTTTTTGAATTGGTGAGAAGTATGAATGTGCACATGTTCCTTTTCATCATGTTGATGCTGATGGATGTGCAAATTATTTTTCTTCAGTTGCCAAAATACCTGAATTCCAAGTAGTACGAGCATGATGCCTACCAAAAATTCAAAGAATGGTGCGATGCTTTCATATTTGTCGAGAACTGCTTCCTTAAATAATAAAATTATTATTCCAAGAATTAATAAAGGTGCCGTGTGTCCTAGCCCCCAGGAAAACCCAACCCAAAGCCCGCGCCAAATATTTTTAGACTTATCAACTATTGATACTACAGCTACGACATGGTCAGCATCAGTTGCATGCTTTAACCCTAGTAAAAATCCAAGTGTAATTGCTGAGATCAGGCTGTATTCTGTTTCCATTATTAACCTGTCTGTTAGAATAAAATTGATTTTTTACTGTCGGACCACAACTCTACTTCAGGTTCGAGTTTTATACCAGAATTAAAAAATACTTTCTGCGCAACTAACTCCATGAGTGTGATAATTTCCTTTGTGGTTGCGTTACCGTCATGCACAATAAAATTTGCGTGTAAATTACTTACCGATGCATTACCTACCGACATGCCTTTACAGCCTGCTTTCTCAATCAACTCCCCTGCAAATTGATTAGTAGGGTTCTTAAACATTGATCCGGCATTTTTAGAAGATGTGGGTTGAGTTTTTTGTCGCTGTTCCAATAATTTGCGCATTTCAAGTTCACATTCATTTTTTGTACGAAATTGTAGATTAAGTATTGCTGAAAGGATAATTAGCTTACACTTTTTTAGATTTGAAGAACGATAATGAAATTGTAATTCTGATTTTGGAATTTTAGATATTACAGTTTCCTTAAGAACGGTAATTTCTTTGACAAGGGAACCAAAATTACGTCCATCTCCTATGCCAGCGTTATTGCATAATGCCCCTCCCACAGTCCCAGGTATTCCAATAGCAAATTCTAATCCGCCGAGTTCTTTGTTGGCTGCTGCTTTTGACAACGCCGGTAGCATAACACCAGAGCCGACAGTTACTTGATTTTCACCGAAATTTATTTCTCGACATGCATGTTTTAACGAGATAACTACCCCACTTAAACCATCGTCAGATATGAGTAAATTAGATCCGCCACCTATGATTTTTATTGGCAATTCATTGGAATTGGCCCATTTTATGGTTTGGGATAATTCAGAAGAATTTTTGGGTTCGGCAAAAAATGAGACACTTCCTCCTGTGCGCATATAAGTATGTTTTTTTAGTGATTCACCAGTTATTAAGTTCAAATCATTTGGTGGTTTTGGTGAAGGTTTTGTCATTAGATTTCCGGACTTTGAAGATGGTGACTAGTAACTTGTTGATAAGCATGACCAATACGTAAAGTCAAGGAGTCAGAAAAAAGCTTTGTTGAAATCATTAATCCAGTAGGTAATCCGCTGGCACTAAATCCATTAGGGACACTTATGGAGGGCTGATGTGAAAAATCAAAAATTTGAGTGTTTTTGAATTTATTAGTTATATGCTGTTCTTGTGTGGGATCTTTTTCGATAGCTTCGGCAGTCATTGGGGTTGTTGGTGTAACATAAGCATCAAAATTTTCCAACCCTTTTTCATAGAGTGCTTGAATTTCTTTTCTTAATTGAATTGCTTCAATATATTTTTCCACTGGTGTTGAAAGCCCACCAAGCATCCTTGTTCTTCCTGGCTCAGAAATGAGATCTTTTTCTAAAGCAATGAGGTTATAAGTTCCAGATTCGGCAGAAATTAAGCAGGCGATTTTTTCTCGTATTTCATTTATATTTTCAATTGGTTCAAAATATTCTATAGCTACTCCTAAATTTTTCATGACTTCAAGGGATAAATGAAAATTCTCGAGTACTTCTGTTTCACATCCTTCTAGAAAAGAGGGTATAACAACGAATCGAAGTCCTTTAATTTCATTATTAAGTTCAGCCCTATAATTTTTGGATTCGACATTTATTGAATCCCTATCTTCTGGATCGTATTTTGCAAGTGCATTAAGCATAAGTGCACAATCTTCGGCAGATATTGCCATAGGGCCCGCATGATCTAAAAGATAGGAAACAGGGAAAACACCTGCCCGGCTGACAAGTCCATATGTTGGCTTATGTCCAGTTACGGAACAAAAAGCTGCTGGTATGCGAATGGAACCACCTGTATCAGATCCTAGAGCTCCTAAACATTGACGCGCTGCAAGTGCAGAAGCTGATCCTCCAGAAGATCCACCAGGTACATGAGCTAGATTCCAGGGATTACGAGTAGCTCCGTGATTAACGTTATTGGTTGTTCCACCAAGAGCAACTTCGTGAGTATTTGTCTTTCCTATAATTACAGCGCCGCTATCACGGAGTAATTTTACTGTAGTGGCATCTTTTGAAGGTATGTGATCTTTATAAGCTGCACTTCCTCTACTAGTAACTACACCTTCAGTGTCATAGATATCTTTGACTGCAATCGGGATGCCGTCTAATGGACTTAATCGTGAACCTTTTAGTGCTCGTTCTGTTGAAGATAATGCATCTTCCCGTGCTGTTTCAAACATACGCGTGACGAAAGAATTAACTTTTCCATCAGTTTCTTCAATTCGTGTAATATTTATTTCTAAGAGCTCAGATGATGAAAGTAATTTTTTTTCTAATGCGTCACTAGCAGTAGTTAGTGAATCAGGTAAATCAGTGAATGATGTCTTCATTTTTATCTTCTTTCAATTACAATTCTATCTTATAAAAAAGCAATAGATACTAATAGTTGATCTTTGGCGTTTCAATCGTAAAGTTGAGCATAACCTGATCCTAGGAGAATAGGGAGAATAAATGATTGATTTTGGTTTGGTTGATGCAATTGACGCGGAGGCAATAGGTGAACCTGGCCAACGAATTTTCCGTGTTCGTGTCGTTAAAGAAGGACAATTTGCAACAATATGGTTGGAAAAACAAGAATTAGCACAGTTGGGACGTTCAATATCTCAATTATTAGCAGAACAGTCTGAAGAAAGAGGCCAACCTGTTGATGTAGTAAATGCAATTGATGTATTTCCTTCGAATCCAGATATAGACATACAGGCATTAAGAATTTCATTAGAATTTGATGCAGGGATGCAATGCATTATCGTTAATGTTGATGATGAAGCTGCAATGACATCTATGGAGAGACCTTCATTTAGTATGTCATTTAGTAGATCTCAGGCAATTAATTTGAGTTCTATTATCGAGGTAGTTGTTGCAGGTGGGCGCCCACTTTGTAAGTTATGTGGTCAAGTGTTGAATATAGATGGAAAATGTATAGGTTGTCCTGGTAGTAACGGACATGCGAAGGAATTTTTGATTTCTGATTCACAAGACGATTAAAATTTTTTAATAATGAAAGAGGTAATAATGTCAGATCAATTTGATATAAGGCATCGTAGTCGTGTACTAGTAGACGGCCCAGACAGGGCTGCCGCAAGGTCTCAATTACATTCAGTTGGATACGATGTAGATGATCTCAAAAAACCTTTGGTGATGGTTGCTCATGAGTGGATAGGCACAATGCCATGTACTAATTCTCAACGAGATTTGGCTCTACATGTAATGGCTGGTATTCGTGAAGCTGGAGGTACTCCAATGGAAGTGAATACAATTGCTATTTCTGATGGTATCTCTATGGGGACAGAAGGCATGAAGGCGTCCCTAATATCACGTGAGGTAATTGCTGATTCTATAGAACTTTGTGGAGTTGGATATTCATTTGATGCATTAGTAATTATTGTTGGGTGTGATAAAACTATTCCCGCAGGTGCAATGGCTTTAGCACGATTAAATATCCCAGGTATTGTTCTTTATTCAGGATCAATTGCTCCAGGAAATTGGGAAGGCAAAGATGTCACAATTCAAGATGTATTTGAAGGTGTTGGCGCTCATGCAGTAGGTGATCTATCAGATGAAGGTTTAGCGGCTCTTGAGGCTGCAGCTTGCCCAGGTGCTGGAGCATGTGGTGCTCAATTTACAGCTAACACTATGGCTACCGCTTTAGAATTCATGGGAATATCTCCGATGGGTTCGGCTACAGTTGGTGCAACTGATAAACGCAAGGATGCAATTGGTGTAGAAGCAGGCAAACTGGTAATGGATGTTTTACGTCGTGGTGTTTTGCCGCGTGATTTGATTACACGTCAAGCTATTGAGAATGCAATTATTTGTGCTGCTTCCACGGGTGGTTCTACAAACATAGTACTTCATGCTTTAGCTATAGCTGCAGAAGCAGGAGTTGAAATTGATATTGATGATTTTGATGCTATTTCCGAAGCAACACCGCTAATTGGTGATATGCGTCCCGGAGGTCGATATGTGGCACTTGATATGGATCGTGCTGGAGGAACTTTACTTTTGGCCAAACGCTTACTAGAAGCAAATAAACTTAATGGTGATGTTATGACAGTGACAGGTGAAACTATTGCTGAAATTGCAGAATCTGCAATCGAAACACCAGGTCAAGACGTGATATTACCAGTTGAGCAAGCACTAAAGCCTACAGGAGGACTTGTTATATTACGTGGATCCTTAGCACCAGATGGATGCGTAGTTAAGGTAGCTGGTCATGAGCGATTATTTCATAGAGGACCTGCAAGAGTTTTTGAATGTGAAGAAGATGCAATGCAAGCTGTACTGGAAAAGAAAATCGTGGAGGATGATGTGGTTGTTATTCGTAACGAAGGTCCTGTCGGCGGACCTGGTATGCGAGAAATGCTTCTTGTGACTGCTGCGATAGTAGGTGAAGGTTTAGGAGAATCAGTTGCATTACTGACAGATGGAAGATTTTCTGGAGCAACGCGTGGGTTGATGGTTGGGCATGTCGCCCCCGAAGCTTCGGTAGGAGGTCCTATCGCTGCAGTCGAGGAAGGTGACTATATCGTTATTGATATTGAAAACAGGCAATTAAATTTGGAAGTTGATGTTTCAGAAATTAATAATCGTATTGAACACCGATCGGTACAAGAGATTAAATATGCGAAGGGTGTTTTTGCTAAGTATTCACGTTTGGTTTCTCAGGCAGACAAAGGCGCAATAACCGGTTGAGAGTACTTAATTGTCCAAGATAGCATTCCAAGCTCCATGATTAAAACCTCCATCTATGTGGAGGACATGTCCAACTAGCATGCTTGATTCATCAGAACACATCCATGCGGCTGCAGATGCTATATCTTCAGGTGATACATTTCTTCCGATCGGTACAAAAGGTTTAACACGTTCACTAACTTCTTTTCGATATGAATGTTCACCATCTGAGCCTTCAACCCACCCAGCAGAAATACCATTCACTCTAATTCCATAAGGTGCCAGTTCTACAGACATATACATTGTCAGTGAACTTAACGCGGCCTTCGAAATACCTACTGCAGAATAATTAGGCATATAATGCTCTGATCCTGGTGACAGTAGATTAATTATTACTCCTCCACCTTTTTCTTTCATCAATGGGAAGGCATGCTGGATAGCATGCCATGGCCCGAAGAGATTAACATCCATCGTACTGTGAAGGTGCTTTGGTTTTTGATCGATAGCTGGTCTAGGTCGTTCAAGTCCTCTAGCTGCGTTATTGATTAAGATATCAAGGTTATTGCCATTTATTTGTTTATAAATTTCTTTAACACTACTTTCTTTACCAATATCACCTTGCACGATTTTAGCTTCGACACCGTAGGATTTACATGTTGCAGCTGTTTCTGTAGCTGCATCTTTTGAACGTGCATAATTTATTAGGACATTGCAACCTTCTTGTGCTAATCGGATTGATATTGCCTTTCCTATTCCACGTGAACCACCTAGGATGAGCGCATTTTTCCCATTGAGTGAAGAATATATTTTTTTGTTTTCCACCATGATCACCTCAATTTGATATTTTAGCATTCGTCCTGTGTCGTACTGCACGATGTAAAGTATGTTGACCAGTTTGTCTTACTTTTTCATAATTTCCGAATAAAGAAAGAAGTGATCTTTGGATATATTTTCGCATTCCTGAAAGTGTAACAACTACTAATTGACCGTCTTCATGCAGGTATTGATAAGCATCAGCGAAAAGGATACTAGTCATTTCATTACCTATTTTTGCAGGTAAATTTGAAGCAATAATATTAAATTTTCTTTTGTCAGATATTTTCGCAAAGCCATTCGACATAATTACATTAGCATTATTAAGATTATTGTTTTCTATGTTGATTTTTGCATAATCTACAGCAACATAATCACGGTCTACCATAATTGTTTGTCCTTTTGGAGCTAATTTTCCAAGGGTGATACCTATTGGGCCATAACCACATCCTAAATCTAAACAATCATCATATTGATCAACTTGGATTTCATTAAGAAGTAGTTGAGTACCTTTATCAATTTCTCTTGGTGAAAAGAGTCCCCAGGTAGAATCAAATCGAAAGTTTTGATCACGTATTGTCGTTTCAAACGTTATATCTTTTCGAAATTGGTTGATGATATTGTTATTTTTTTGAAAATTGATTTCTACCACAAAGGCTCCAGAGAGAGTTTCGACCGATCATTTTCTATTATTGTCGGATACGATTGCACATGCTTTTGCTAAGCGTTGGGCCCCTTCTTGAATGTCTTCATGTGGAACCCAAGAAAAAGCAAACCTTAGATGCTGACTTAAGTCGTGGTGATCTGGGAAAAAGCCATGTCCATTAGCGAAAATGACACCTTGCTTTATCCCTTCTCGTTGTACTTCTAAAGCATCAAGGTTTTCGTGTAGTTGTGCCCATAGGAAGAAACCACCAGTAGGCTTCTGGAAACTCATATATGGTTCACAATATTCATGTAGAGCGGATGCAAGAGATTCGAGTTTTTCTGAATATAATGATCTCATATTGACGATATGTTTGTCTAATCTGCCATCTTGCATAAATTGCCACAACATATGATGCAACATTGGACTATTTCCCATATCAAAACGTACGCGCACAATTTGTTCGATAATACTGGGGTCGGCAAAAACCCAACCTACCCTTAGACCTGTAGCTATGATTTTTGAGAATGTTCCAACAGTAATTACTCCCTGCCCTTGAGATAGCTCTGATAATGTAACCGGTGGTTCAGGTGTATAATAAAGTTCCCCGTACGCATCATCATCGACTATCAAGCATCCAAATTTTGCTGCGGTTCTAAGTAATGACTCTCTTCGTGCGTGTGACATAGAAATACCGGCAGGATTATGGCAATTACTGATTACGTAAATTATCTTAGCACGTCGTCCTTCAGTTTCTAACTTTGATAATAATTGTTCTAATTCATCAATAATCATACCTTCTCTATCGATGCCTACCGATAAGATTTCTGCCTGATGTCCTCTAAATGTTCTTAAAGTCCCAGAAAATGTGGGTGCTTCCGAGATAACAATATCACCTGGTGAAAGGAATGTTCCGCAAATTAAATCTATTGCGTCTGCACTACCATTAGTAAGTAAAAAATGATCAGACGTCGCACT
>MDTE01022932.1_pt1 | contig 25945 bp, 13 predicted proteins | sample 811231 | NCBI WGS metagenome assembly MDTE01 (sample SAMN05326651, study PRJNA326480) | marine metagenome | isolation source: seawater | place: Indian Ocean: Red Sea | collected 2010
AAAGGTCAGGTTCTTTTTCTTGGATTAAAACTTGCTGCTCTGAGATCATTGCCATCAGGCAATCAAAAGTTTCCTTAATGCTTCGAGGTCGTCCTCCACCAAGACCATCATCAAACCAATAGCATTCAGGGGCATAGGGTCCGCCTCCATGCTCTTCTGGAAAGGTCTGTAGTGTGGTAGCCGCTAAGCCATCTAAAACAGCATCAAACTCCCACTTCGGCCCCCAGCAAAGGATAGACTCCTTTGAGATATCCATACCAGGACCTTGAAAAATAGGATAAACAATCTCGTTAACATAGTTAGTTAAGTTAGCGATATCTTGACGAACTCTATTTAGAAAACTATTGAGCTCATTTTGGTTGCGCAAGGATGTGCTTGCACCAGTGTTTTGTACAATCTTCCGATGTATACGATTGAAATAATCTTTTGTAGCCATTAAATAACCCTTACCTGAAACCTGTTGATATTTGGTGTTTTCTTAGTGTCCTGCGTCTTCAGTATAGCTCTAACATAAATCGTGTTCGTATTGTCTAGCCTAAGCATGTAATTAACTTCTATCTCTTCTTCTACCCACGAAGCATCGCTTGGGTCCTTTTTAACTTTAAAAAATAGATTACCATTATACTCCTCTACAGTGTAAATATAAAGATTTTTATCGTATTCCTTATCAATAAACTGTTCAGGGCTAACGTATTTTAATAAAGCTCCAAAATTCTCCGTGCCGATACCATTGTATACTTTTTCTCCTTCAAAACCAGTGGGATAAGCATAACCTTCTATCATTAGCTTGTGGTTCCTAGGATACAAAGGGTCATTCTCTTTTAACTTCTCTACAGTCGGTAGTCCAGGCTCAACATTTAACCAGTTGGTATAGTTTGTAGAAAAATCATGGTAACCCCTTGGTAACATTACCTCACCCGTGACTAATTTACCATCTATAAATGCTGAAGTACTCCCCAAGTTTATAACGACTCCCTCAAAAGAATCAACCCAAAGTGTAGTTCTGTACTTTAATTCTGACAAATCATTAACCCAGCCAGTCTGCAATCCATATAGCTGCTTGTCTAACTGCTTTAAATTTCTTTTAACATAAGTATTTTGTAAAACAAAATCCTTGGCATATTTCTCCGGTATATATACATTACACACTGCCTCTCCTGCAACATTTATATTAACATCTAGGTCAACCAGTTTGTCTGGATCTGCTATTAAAGAGTTTGTGGAAAGTGCATTAACATCGATAAGACTTTCTTCTGACGGGTGTGTTGATGCAAAATGTACAATATCTATTCCCTCTTCGTCATAGCTGGCAGGATACCAGCTTTGACCATCTTTACTTAGATAAAAAGATACAGAAGTTTTGCTCGGCGTGAGGCAGCAAGTCCCATGGCTAAGGGTAGCCAGGGTAAAATTAACAGGTTCGCCGCTATCATTAACTATATGGTAGGGGCCAGCATACATTTCTGAACTGGTCAACGACGTGTAGTTTCCCGATATAACCTCTATAGAATCAAGACCAAACATATATAAAAAAGTATTTGGAGATTCCTGTATATCCGAAGCGGTTTTAGTTAGCAATACTTTAATTTTCTTGATTCCGTCCAACCCCAAAGAGAAAAGATTTTCTCCTTTCGAAAATCCGATACCTGAAGGCTGGTGCAATATATAGTCAGAACCATTTAAACTATAGTATATGCTTACGCTTGTTTTAGAATTGGTATCTGTTGGGTTGCCAGTGAGCCTAATATCACCAACCGGTCTTCCACTTTCAGTATTAAAATCCAACTCAATTATAGCACTAACCTGTCCAACCTTATAGCTGGTCAAAACATAATAAGCCCAGTCCAGGCCATCATCTTTTAACAAGTTGTAAGGGCTAGACCTTGTGACAGTTCCTAGTTTGCCGCCAGGAGTCACACAACTTACCGTAATTAAAGCACCCTCTAGATCCTCTGCGATAAATTTATCTCTGCCAAGAGTTACATAACCTGGATTAACTTGGACAGTGGATTTCTCCAGATCAATAAATTCACTTGTATCAAACGACTCTTCTACGCCATGAACAAAAACATCTGTTCTTCCAGATAAAAGTAAAAGGTTGTTTAACCTAGCCTCAATAGAGCTATTAAGTTTTTTACAACGATCAAGGGTGCACTTAAAAGATCGATAGCTATCTTCAAGAACATCTACCAGTTCATCAAGTTTGTTTCCAATCACAACAGCATCATCTCTGTGGGCTTGTCGATTTTTATTAAAATCTGCTACCGAAGATTCTTCTCCGAAGTGAGGAACTACAGTGTCGAACTGAGAGAACCCCAACTTATTTAAATGAGGGTATTTCTTTGCACCCTCTTGCATGAGCTCAAAAATCTGCTCTCTCGAAGGAGATCTTTTATTCTTTTCAATAAACTCTAAAACCACTCTGCGTTTTAATGCTAAAGGATAGTGAGCTCTAAACTGTTTAATCATTACTGAAACCTAACCCCGAGAGTATAAATAATTGGAGAGAAATAATCTCTAAGCTCTTCTAAACTTGCATCTTCTGGGGCTTTGCCCCAAATGATTTTTATCTTATTGTTAATACTAGCTATATTCTCTGTTCGAATTTCTACAGTATTTGAATTTGCTTTGTACTCATATTTATTTATTTCTTTTGCCAACTCGTAAGATATGCTATAGCTTGCTGTCTTGTAAGATACACTTCTTTTTGCACTATTATCAAGTGGTTCTGAAAGGTACAGTGTGCCTTTATCATAATCTACAGAAAACCTATTTGTGCTATCAAAAGTAGGATCAGTATAATAATAGCTTACCGATATATCTCCAGGCAAACTATTGCCTTGCCCGATATATACCGTAATAAGACCCTCGGGATCTAAAGCCCAAGCAGCTTTACCTGTATCTAAATTTCCCGTAGCTGGATCTAAAACTGCTCCACCTGCAACTAAATTTCTAAGCGTCTGACCATTATTGTAATAGTGAGATGTACTGTTAAAATAAGTGCTGTTACTTCCATCAGGCTGCTTCCACAAGATACCTAATGGAGCGTAATATCCCCGTCCTGCAGCAAGTTTAAACTCTACAAAACCATCAGAATCAGCATCAATAGCGGGAGCATATTCAGACTCCATTGAGGTTAACCCTAAAAACTCTATATTACCATCAACGAATGGCTCTTCTGTGGGCGGTGGATAATTCTGATAGCCAAAAATTTCAGAAGAAAGAATTAAACTACCTCTAATTATTTTATCTTCGCTTAATGTATATACCTTCTTGTTGGCAAAATACGGATCAGGTTTTTTATCAAATACTCCTGTTTCTACATCGAGCACCTCAACTGGAGCTATACCGGTTGGCAAACCACTACCAAAGAAATCTACCATTTCATCAAAGGAGTAAGCCAACACATCCTTCATATCTTTTGTTGTCATAGAATCTGGAGAGATAATCACACCAACAGGCTTAGATCCGTCCATCCAAATTTCAAAATCTTTTTCTTCTACTACAGATGGGGTGAAATGCTCTACATTTATAGTTCCACTAGTTGTCAACCCTCTATTAAAGTAAAGAACACCATTAATTTTATCTATGTGATATTGAAGAAACGGACTATTTACATCTAGGTTTGCCCAAGGAGTCTCAGTTGCCTCAAGGCTAGGGAATTTAACAGACTTTATATATTTTACATTACCTCCATCACCTGGAAGCTGAAGGTTTATCTCAATTTCATCTTTAGGTAGATATATATTGCTGTTGATAATACCAGATGGTAATTTTAATATTCTTATATTCTCTTTATCTGGATCAAACAACTGTTCGAGCTTACAGTAAAAACCATCAGTTCTTTCTTCAAAAGCCATCTTCTCTTCATTTAAAAGAAACTGAACCGAAAGCAACTGGTTCAAGTTGTGCCCAGCAAATGCGGGAGCTCCATTTGAAGTATTAAACTGGACATAGCTTCTGTCAGGGCTCAAGTAGTAGTTACCCCAGCCAAGGCCTGGGGGGCTATCTGTTGGCAATGCAGTGGTATCATCAGTATAAACTCTGGTCCATTCTATATCATTAACAAATATTCTTAAATCTTTCGAATCAACATCAAGTTCTAAAAGACTTTGTGGAAAGAAAAGCTTTCTGTCAGCATCTCCGCCGAGGAAAGATCTTCTTCCGAAACTCATAGCGTCTGCTTGATTCGAAGATTTCTTAGCAATAGCAGGCTGAATAGCAAAAACCTCTTTATTGTAGGGCTTGCCTTTTACTTTAAAGGTAGCAGGATTTTGATTTGGAGAGACTGTCCCCTGCATCGATTGCATAATAAGTCTTGGCTCTTCATCGCTAAAGCTTTTAGCTTCTTTAAAAGCTTCATTAAGTCTTTCTGCCTTCAAAGACCAAACCAAATCAAAAGGATTCCCATCAAGCAGTATCGTTTCTCCGGTAGGCTCAGGCAGGCCGAGCAAGTCATTTTGCCAAGTCTCACCATTGTCTATGCTTACGTTCATATCTAAATCAAATAAGTTTGTATTTCTCGGGTAAGCATGAGCTGTGCAAGCTGCACCATACATACCTTCAGGTATGTTCTGGGGCTTGGAATTGATACCACCTTTTTTAGAGAACTTATTCTTCTTAAAAACTATCTTTCTGATACCAATAGCATACCGCTCTCTTGTAACTGGTCTTCCGCTTGGAGAAACCATCTTCACAGAATAAGAATGATCTTGAACGAATTTAATCGTAGCAGAGGCTGCTATTATTGGCATGTGTGCGATCTCCCAATAAGATTCGCTTCCAACAGTTTTAACAACATAATAATCCTGGGGAAGATCCGGGGAAACCATTTCACTAATAGAAACATTTTTTCCATTATCTTTTGTATAAACAATATCTTCTATCTTGTAGTTGATAGCATCACCAAGATTAACAGCTTCAACCATTAGGCCGTTAACTATATCTGGCTTATCAAAAAAGAACTGAAGTTTAAGTTCGCATGGACCAGAGTCCATTCGCTCATATTCAAACCATGTGTCTTGATCTCCATCAATTACAAATTGTGGTAAACGATTTTCAGTAACCACTTCCATTAATTCAGAGTTTCCTGGGATTCCATTGCTCCCAGAAAGAAGCTTTAGCCTGTTTACTATAACTGTGCCCTCTTCTTGCAATGGTAAAGTTAGATATCCAGAAGAAGTCACCACATTCGCAATAGCGGTATTGGTAAAATTCATATCTAAATTATCAAAATTAAGAAAAGGCTCAGAAACAACCCATTTGTCTGCAGACCTATCCCAAAGCTTAAGCGTCGAAAGCTTTTGCCTGCAACGCTTAACAGAACCGATTAAGTCTAATATGTCTGATCGACTCTTATTAAAATACTCAAGATACATTTGGACAATTGCTCTAAGCTTAGCCAAGTTCATCTTGAGCTTGTCATTTATAAGGCGCCTCTCTGGCGTTAAATCAAAGACATCGGGATACTGGTTAGTCGTTAGCTTCTCTATTTCTTGCGTAGCGCTCAGAACATCTTCGAACTGCCCCAAGAGATTGGACTCAATAATTAGCCGAGCCTCCATAGTTGGAGCCTCTTTCCAAGACATTACAGCTTTGCTAACCATTTTCGTTAACGCTGCTAGCTCGGGAACAAAATTCCTGTGTAGTGTACTGTTAACTGACATCTATTGTACTCGTTTTTGAAACCATGTTGATTGTTTTCTTTTCAAGCTTACCAGCATTCTTTTTACCTTTTTGATTTTCCTGTACTCTTAAGCTGTAATTTCTAAGCAAAGGAGACAGGTAAGGGTTAGCAGTTCTGGTTCGAGCTATAATAATAGTATCCAACTTACCGCTAGAACCTTTAATACTTTCATTACATGTAACTCTACCATTCTTAAGGTAAATATGACCAGCTTCGCTAAGGCCTTGGTTGCTCTCAACTCTGTAACTTATCCAGTAAACCGAGGAGGAGGAAGGTGCTCTTAAGCGTATTATAAAATTACCTGCTTGAGCTGCTCTTCTAAAAAACTCATAAGAACTATCGAGGGGGAACGTACCAAGCCAATCTGCACCAGAATTTAAAGATATGTCATAGTCCTCACCAATAGTAAGCAAACAGTTATTCTCATAGAGTTCAATTGGTGGAGCCTTAAATCCAGCGTTAAAAGCAAGAACACTCGTGTCCGATAGATCGATGCCGTTACAACATGCCTGAATATTTATTGCATCAGACATATCTCCTGCTCCGGATCCTGTGACCGGGGTATAATCTCCCTCTAATATCTGTAACACATCATCCAGTTGCCAAATCCCTACGTTTCTGTGAAGCTCGGAAGCATCCGCACCATTCGTAATGATGTCGCACACATAGCTTGCCAACTGGAAACCATTTGGCAAATCATTCATAACCTTTCCGTAACTACCCCAAATACCTGCTTGGAGAGATGTCCAAGGCTCAAACATATTTAGTATTCCAACACCGGCACCAGTTATTTCACCATCTGGATCATCTAATACGCATTCACCCTCTAGGTTTATCCATATACTTCCATCGTCACAGGTATAACCTTCGGGACATTGTTGTTCTGTACAATTGAAGTTGGCGTCATTTCCTTCGTTGTAGCCTAAAACATTGCATCCTTCTATTCCATCAGCACCCTCAGAAATAAGCTCAGGGGTTTCAGCATAAAGAGGTATCAGCCAATCTGCACCACCGTCACAATCACCAGGAGCGATGGACTCTATAATCGGAGACGGTGCATCTGATAAGCTCTCTTCAAAAGCTTTTACATAAAAAGCATTCTTCTCAACTGCTACCACATAATATTGCCCATCAAGCACATTGTAAGGCTTGGTGTTAAACCCAACAATATCGCCAATGCCTAAGCTATGCTCGTTGTCAGTTGTGAATTTCCAGGTCCAGCAAAGTTGTCTGCGCTTGAAAAAATCTACAAAAAACCTCCAAGAATCTACTTCTGGTATGTGTGCTGGATCTTGTATGATAGCACCAGTGGCGATATCAACATCAACAACAGTGCTATCCTTTATCCAGCTGTCATTAAAGACAGTACTATTAATACGTGTGTATCCTGGCTCGAACAAAATCGTGGAAATATCGATATCGTTAAATGAATTGTCTCCTCTAAACCAATTCTGTATTTTCCAACTCACCTTTTCGTGAGTTGCTTCATCCGTACCACCTTCCCAATCATCAAGCGAGGCAGCAACATAATCATAATACCAGGGATGTAAATGATAAGTCTGAAGTAATTCAGATTTTGATATATCACCAGCAGTAGAAGTTGCTGACAGTTGCGGGTTGGCAGCATTAGAAGGGTCTATAAGGTTGGTCGGATTTTCAGAAGCATAGCGAACTGGGTGAAATATAGAGGCACCATTTAAACCATGGGTCTGCTTATAGCTCCAACCATCCTCGCCTGAGTTGCCCCCCAATATATTTGTCTTAACTTTTGTCTTTTCGAGGGTCGGAGTATTTCTTAATATGGCAGCACAAAGAATCGCATATTTGTCATCTACAAGCTTTATGATATCAATCTCTCCTGGTATCATACTCCAGTTAGGCCAGGCATTGATTTGATCAGGAAACATATCTGTAAATGCTGTTATGGCGGCATCTCTAAAATCATTGCCATAATAATTTATCTCAGTAAATTTTTCTATCAATGCTCTATCTTTAGAGGATAAGTGTGAGATACGCGGATTGTTTCTGCGAAGCAGTTGTCTTACTGCTTTGATTTTAACATTCACTACATCGCCAAGACCCGTGCCATCGAATCCTTCGATTTCCAATTCGATTAACTTGGTATTCATTAACGCTTGCCCAAGGGGGCAAGCCACAGCATTTGAATCTAAAGAATAAAGATGAGATCGGCAATATAAAGTAACTGAACTAGCGGGATTGTTTTCGATCTTCTTGCTTGAACCGTACAGGACCCCCTCTGAAAGAAGGAGAAAATCTTCTGGACTATTCCTAATGATTTCTTTCAAGTCGTCAGTTGCTCTATGCCAGAGATCTCCCATGAGATAGCCAAAATCTTCATCACTTGGAGCTGTAAATACAACCGTAATATCTTTCAGCAAATTATCTCTTTTTAAGGCAATCATATCCATGATAGCTTTTTGCCAAAGAGCTTTTGCATTTACATGCTCTTGAATGTTTGGATTAAACATTCTGTTTTCTGGAACATCTTCTGGCAAGATACTAATTGTTGTGATGCCCGAAGGGTCTAATCCAATCGCATCATAGAATGCTTTTTGAATCTCTGGGGGCTTGTCTAAAACCAAAGCTGCTGCTGAAGCAGCATCTCCATTCAGCATGCCTATCTCTAGCCTGTGCAGGCAAATATCTATCACTCTGCTTTTATCTTTTATTTTTACACCAGGGAATAGCTTTGCTTTACCTTTATCTTGAACTAGATCAAGATACTCAACTTGTGTTGGGTAGCTATCGGGTACGGGGACAATACTATCCACCAATAAGGTATCTCTTAGCAAGTCCTGCTTTTTTCTTTTCTTTCCGCCAGTATAAATGGGAGAAACATTAGCTTTCGCTTGTGTACCACCATAAAGTTTGGCGTAAAGATAACTCTCTAACAAAGTTCTGCCTTCAGGTAGGATAGCCGAGCGCAGATAAGTATCGAAGCTCTCGAAGGGTATAAGTTGCTCCGCTTCCCAGCGTAGATCAAAGCCAATTGGAGAATCAACATTTAGCGATGCACTGGAGCGGAATATCCCTTTGGGCTCGAAAGCGTACAATCCCACAGAAACATTTGCTAGAGAGAAATCATAAACCCGACCCTTTACACGATCACCGTGTGAAGGGTATCTCGAAGTCATTTCAGTAGAAGCAAGAAGATCATTAAAAGCCATGATCCTCTTGTCTCCAATTACCATATCTTTTCGTCCTACAGTTCCATGCTGCTCAAATTTTACCCTTAGGTATTTTGTGTGTATAGGCTGGAAAATAAGAGTGGTAGAAACCTCTCCCGGAATCGTTAATGTACTTAACGAAACTTCCGAACCATCTTCACTTTTGTAACTGAGTCCATCCTCTGGAATATAAACTGTTGAGCCCCCAATAGGTTCAAAATTAAAATAATTAAGTTGAACCATACTGGGCATCTCAATCTCTATAGTCATAGTTGAGACACAGTTGTAAGGATACTGATCATAAGAAGTTTTTGATTTGAACTTTCTCGAAGTGTGATCGTATTCTTTGCGAAGAACAACGTGGTTGAAAACCTTATTCTTCCTGATGAGATTCTTCGGGGGGCTTGTTTCGATTGGGTGCATTGTATCACCTACATCAGTAGCTTCATCCACAATATATACATCCAATATTGGAACCTCGAAATGTTCTCTTACAGGAAGGGAAAGGCCTGCATTTTGCAGGGGTTTCATTATATGCTTTTGCCTAAAAGCAAAACCCGTTTTATAATCCTGTAGTCCACTAAGATCTTTCCAACCTAAAGGCGAATCAATTCCTCGAACAAAAGCGTTGTGGTGTACCTGGCTGTAACCTCCAAGCAACTTCGTTTCTTCTTCACTTGTTTCTGAAAGCAAAGATAATAATTCACGTTGTATTTCTCTTAAAGAAGCAAAGTTTTCTTTAACAGATTTGCTAACTAAATCTTCTATCTTGTTAGCTTTTAAATTGTGAAGATTCACAAAGTATTTTAATTGCTTTAAGTAGTATTGCTCATATTTAGAATCCCAAGGAACTCCTGGGGTCACTGGAGGTGTCGCAAGATTTGAAAGAGTATTTGATAAAAAACTTCTTACAGCCTTGCGTGTTTCATCTGGACTTCTTTTAGTTGTGCTATCTAAAACACGATTTCTGGCAGCAGTTAAAGCTTCCAGCCTGAAGTCTACTGATGATTTAAACTTAGACATTATGCAACCACCACTGCAACAAACAATCGTCTAGCATCAAGGATGCTTTTCCAACCACTTCCATCATCTTCAGATGGGGTAACGAATTCTATTTTAAAAGTAAGCTGCCCGCTTGGAGCGAGATTGGCTATTGGAATTCTATTAGTATAATAACCCCCTGCTGAGCGAGTAACCCAAACTTCATCACCTCCAACTGCAGGTGAAGTTATTTTAATACCGCCCTCAAAGTTTGGATCATCTTCTGAACGGGTGCCCCACATAAGTAGATCTTGGTAATCTGTTGCTGGAGGCTGTTCTGCTGGATTATCCCAGGGACCTAAATTTGCAGAGGGACGTATATAAATACCCAAGTCAACTAGACTCTGGTCAACATTCATATTTGTTACAGTTACCTCTATTGAGTCTGGTGCTAAAAATTCTGATTTAATCTTTAGAGGATCAAAAACTGCTCCGTCAACTGTTGTAAAGGTAAGATCGGTTTCTGCTGTTGCTGCCATCTTAAATCTCCGCGACCCCAACGGGGTTGTTAATTGTCAAAAAGTCTGCTTGTGTACCCGTGTCAGGCCTAACCATAACAGCCAGCGTATATCCTGGTGGATACTCAAGCTGTATTTCTGGGATCTGCGGGTCTTTCATCTCTTCTACTCTTACTCTATAGTAATACACCACCCCTTCTGATAGGCCGGGGATATCTCCAACCTCTTCTTCTTGTTCATCTTCATCTCCAGGCGGGAGAGAAGTGCCCTCTAAATTTTCTCCGATATCCCTAAAGAACATTTCTTGGGGTTCTTCACCTGTTTGCAGAGCATATATCTGAGTCCATTCTCCAATAGGGTTTATAGTTCTATATATATTGTACTGAAGATTCGGACCTTCCCAACTCATTTCAAGATCAACAACACCTGGCTCAGGTGACCAACCATCTAGCGTTGGCCATGGGTACTCCCACTTTACCACACTTGTATCTGCTGCAGGCAGATACTTGTTTAACAATGCTTTTGCTGCACCTTCGCTAAGCTCTCCACCGTATTCTTCTAGCAATGTTATAGGAGCCTTTACTACCATAATATTATTATTTGGAACATTCTGACCATCCTTGTCATAGCCAAGGACTGATTGAAGAATCTTTGGGTTTGCTCTAATTGCATCCTCAAAATAACTGATCTGCTCTTCTTCTAAGCGGAAGCCCTCTTTAATAGTTGCACCATCCCTGCGAACATCAAAAACAATCGAATCGTACTCATCGCCAATATCCATAACTAAAGCCTCACCGAGTATGTAGTATTGATGACTGTTTACATAGGGAACACAAAATGCATTTTTAAAATTATCTGGTTCTATTAGTGAAGAATACTTTTTCCCAATAATAGTGTCAGGGTTGAAAGATCCGTCATCATTAAGTAGCTTTAAGTTCGGGTACATTCTACCCTCACCTTGCGAAGTATAAACTATTTTTCCATGTGCATCAACACCAAGAACATGGATCGCCTGGTCGTATTTATGGACGTCTGGGATACAGTAGAAAACCCACATATTTGTCAGTGCAGCTGGATATTGAAGGGGGTTCAAAGTGAGGCTAGTATATTCCATATCCTCAGCTTCGTAGAAAAAAGATGCATAATATGTATAGTTTGGGTCAGTATCTTGAGCCAAGCTTACAACCCCATTTCTATTATCCCAAGAAAGCACTTGGTTATCATAAAATACATCTGTATTGGAGTAGCGCTTTCCTGCAAGGCTGCCATCAGAAGTCCACACTAGTTTTAATACACCGTCTCTATCATAAGCGTAGATAGTAATGTGTCTTGCTTCATTTGGGTCGATAGCCAACATCTTTCTTGTTGCTGCGAGATGTCTCCTGTTAACCCACATCATTTTTCTATATGGCGAATATATATATGGTTTGGCTGGAGAGAATGGCTGATAATGCCATTCAGGTATATAATATTTTCGCATTGTTCCTAGCAGCAGCTGCCAAAATGCACCATTAGTTATTCGAATAGACCAAGGGTCTTCAGGTGTTCGACCAGCTGGCAACTTTAATTTAATCAGGCCCTCTTCAAGAGGCTTAACGTAAAAGATTCCCGTAGGGGGGTCTGTGTTGTCGTGTGCTGACGCAAACCCATCGTCGCAGTGCTGAGCCGCAAGACTCATAAACTCTACTCCAGGGATTGATGAGGGCTCAGGAGCTGCAATGGTATAATGCCACCCGCCAGACACCTCTTCCATAGTGTATGCAGTGGCTATGATGTTTCCTGTTTCTTGATCAATATCCTGCCAAGTAGCTTGCTTGATAGCAGGAACTGGATTCAGCAAAGCTTGTTCAGTCGACACATTGGTTTCATCATCCGGATCAACAGACACTGTAGAAACAAAATAAAGTTTATAGTCGCCATTGTCAGGATTGTAGTAGTTCTGGTAGTTAGTCCATATAGCTCCTCTCGAAATATCTATTCGCATTCCAGTTTCTATGTCATGCTTATTCCCATTTTGAATAACAGAAACATGTGCTTCAACTGTATTCTCTGGCAATATATGTTTGAAAAAAAGAGGCTTCTCTTTACCCCACTCATCCACTATTAACATATTGGTAATAGCAACCTTTTTGTAGGGCGTTACAAAAGAGCTAGAAGAAACTTTCATCCATGTGAGGTTGTCATCAACCACACCCAAGCTGTTTATTGGGATTACATGTGTTTGATCTACCAGCTGAATATTCTTCCACGAGTCAAGAGGCTCAGACTCATAGTAAGCTATAGGTGTACTTTCATCAGGAATCTTGTCCGTGTAAACAAAATTCTCTGTGTACTTATGAACATGTGCAGCAATAGGAAGTATCTGAAGTACTTCACTACCATGTGCAACAATTTCTAAATCTAATACTTTACCATAAGGCATCTAAGAGACTCCTATTTGATACCAATAGCACAATTCAATCGGTACCGTTGTCTGTAAGAAATCATTTTTGCTTTACGTTCTTCGGAGAATTTTTCATAACAAGTACCTATAGCCTTTTTGTATTGTTCAAAAGTAGCTTCTTCAGGGCTAACACCTATGCAGTGAAGCTCACCATCAACAGGGATTAACAAATCTCCGTCATTTACCACACCAGAAACCAAAGTTGGAACCTGACCAATAAAAGAAGCGATTACATGGGGGAGGTCTTCATATTCTTCAAATGCATTTCCAACAAGAATCGCTCTTGCACTGACAACCATCGCTCTTCCGGGACCAGTTCTCCACGCTTTACCTTCTCGTATTCGAACCAAAGTTCCTTCTCCAATGCCATAGTTTGTTTGTTTAACATCGCCATATTCCCATTCGTCTGGATCTCCAAGAAGCATATATTCGCCATAATCGCATGCACCAGATACAAATTGTATATCACCGTTCCGCCACACACTCCCCATATCACCATCTGTACACTTCTCTTCATCACCATCTGTCTGCACGGCTGTACAGTCAGCTGTAGGGAAGACCTTAATCTTAGCTGTGACACCAGCATTATAGTAGTAACCCTCACCAGCCTTTCGGCAAGAACGAATCATACCCAAGCCATAAGCCATATCGTTCAAGCCAGTTCCTGGTGCACCTCTAAAACTCAACCATTGGTATCCCTGAGCGCCTAAATGACTCCGAGTTGCATCACAGAGCATAACCGTATGTCTACGCTTAACGCTAAAGGTATAGGTTGAAGGTGCAGGATTGCCCCAATCCAGGTTGTGAGTGCTATCTTCAAGAACGCAAACAACATGCCTATTGTTGGCACCAGTCGTATTGTGGTTCCGCTTAACCCAAAGCATAGCGCTGCTTGGCCATGTAGATGAACCGCATGGCTCGTTAATATTCCAGCTAGCACCAGTATGCATATTGCCTGGCATCTGATCATTGTGAGGATTCCATATAGCAACACCATGTCGTTCTGAAGCCGGCATTGTAAGTATGTTTACAGCGGCTCTATCGCCCCATTCCGAAGGTGTTTGTTGCATTTCCAATAAACCTGCGGAAAGGCCATCAACCATACTGGAATCGTGAGAACCTGCAAACTCATTGGGTTTATAGTCACCGTCTGAGGTACCCATCACCGAAAGAATTAAACGGCCTGAATCTGATGTGTTCGGGCCGGTTGCATGTATACATATATTACCTGTACGAGTTTCCAAAGGGGTGGTTCCTGAGGTAATATTTAAGCTAGTCGCGAAGGTCATGAAGTTGGAATCCCAGTCGCTGCCTGCGCCATATCCTGGCGAAGAATTGCCATCAAAAGAAAGCCCCAATCTTCTTCCACCGATACTAAAGCGACCAGTACTTTGTGTTCCGTTAACACTGGCTGTAAGACTTATATCTCCGTCATTTGCATGGAGCTGGATATTTTTATTTGCAACAACACCAAATTCATTATTAGCGTTTGCAATAATGTTAGAATTAGAAAGCAGTTTAATACCACCGCTTAGACGCTCGGAATCTCCGTTGGCGAGACTGCCATGATTTCTGTTGTCTAATACAATTCCACCTTCTGTGTATAAGCCAAGTCCCATTGGGTTAAGGCTCAGGGGAACCTCTGTATTTGTTGCAATCGGTACGGCTGAACCAAAGCCCCAACCATGTGGATCGATTATAGAACCCTGATATTGCGGATCTGTGCCCCCTCCATGATTCTCGCCGGATATACCCAGGACAAGGTCAGCTCCATAAAAAGGACTCCAAGAGCCATGAGGGTCTAAACGACCACCCCAACCTCCTTTCCATGCGTTGAAATCTGGGCAAAAAGCTTGAGCTTCAAAACGAAGCTCATTGATATGGCTTGAGTATACTTGGGCTGCATGTATAGGCAAGCGATCAAAATCTTGGGTATCAGATCTAGTTCTGAAATCAGCAGCACCGTTAGTCTCTGTAAGCGGATTGCCCCCTCCGTCTCTGTAAACACCATTAGACCAGTCATGGTGAGTAGGTGTATCACCAAAGCACAAGTGAAAAGTTTCACCTCTAGAGTTTACGTAAGGTGTAGTATCGGTACCATCGAGAGTGACAACCGCACCATGTTCGCCAGGAGTCAGGCTAACTCGTTGCATACCATCATTAGCAACACCAGTATTGATAAAGCAATCTGATTCTGAATCTGTAGTTTCTTGGAGGATGCGCCTACCCAAGATCAAGCTTCCACGCATAGCGTTGCAGTTTGCCTGAACACTTCTGCTTTGATCATCTGTACCAAATTTTAAAGCATCTCCTTCTTTACCCATTTGGTTGTGTGGGTCATAGCGAAAACCATCTCTATGAAAATACTGCGGGAAATAGTCACCAGGAATTCTTGTTGGATAATAAGGTCCAGCCAATGGAGTCTTCCTGTTCGCCCAGGAGCTACCATCACCCTGGTCCAACTGACCCATTATGCTTGTAATATGTATAAAAGGTTCTCCGAACCTTCTATCGTGAGAATGCTGAAACTGTTTTCTTCTTAAGTCATCAATAGATGTAGTAATATCTGTTCCAACAGTAATTATACAAAACTTAAGGCCACAGCCGTTTTCTCCAAGATCCACATTCCTTATTTCGAGAGACGTTGCTGAGTCATATATATATTCAGCATCATTGTAAATTTCATTTGTATCAATACACTTTAAATAAATTGCACCTTGTGGAAGGATATCTCCTGGCTGATAAAGTGGTTGACCCGTACTATCTGTTCCCGTCATCCATTCTGGCAGGGTAAGCTGTTTTCCAGTATTATAATCACGAGCGTTTGACAGCTCTGTTCCAACACCATCCCAATCTTTTTGAGCATGTGTACATACCGGCAACTGCAGCATATAGGTACCCTCGATGTTCGGCCCATCAACACCAACACCTGCACCACCTGCAATAATTTGAGCAGGATCTGGAATAACGTTAAACGTTGCACCCAAGTAATTAGCACCACCTCCCCAAAAAAGAGAGTCTGTTTTATAAACAGCTGTAACTCCGCCTGGAACAGGACTGTATGTTGTTACCAAGCCCATGTCAGAAATATGGTAATGTCCAGGAGCGTCTACGAGGGCGACTTCAGATACGGGTGTAACAAAGGTGGTGCCAGCTGGTGTAAAATTGACGGCAAAGTCCAGCGGTGGGTATTTAAGAGCAAACTGATTTCGCGAAAGCCCATGAGTAGAGTCGTGAGGAGGTGTTTGCATACCGGCAAACGCATCAGGCTCTGATATAAGCTCTGCAATTTCTTGCCAGCCCTGAGTAAGAACCTGTGGGTTTAAATTGCTTGTTGGCCCAATTAAGCGAGCCAAATTAACAATATCTAATGGTCTGCCAAGATCACTAGCTCCAATAACTTTCTTCTTGGAAAGAGGGTCAGCTGCAATACCATCACCTGGGTTGCCTGGGTCCGCCATTATATCAGTCTGATGCCAAATACTACCGTAAGGTACGGTTAAGTAAGGGCTGCTACTGGGCCAAGATTGGTTTTGTATATCACCTATTGCATACTCAAGAGCCTCAAACCCTCTTCGAGTTTGTGCGCTCAGAGCATTAAATTTTGCTGCAGTAGGTCGTTCGCCGTCTACGAATTCTACGAAGACGCTTACTAATTGTCGTAATTTATCTGCCATTACTATTCACCTAATTAAAATTCCTAGTTATCATCATGGGTCTAGCTGTATGCTAAAGGCATTGGCACCACCCAAGAGGCTGTCTGCTATAGGATTGATTGTTAAAAAGTTAGCACCACCAATGCCGGTGCCTACTTCGCTATCTTCTTCTCCGCCTACTAATACAATATTATGCTCATCACTTACAAATCCAAACCCTCTTGGTACAGGAAGGGCACCTGAGAAATCTACACCTTCAAGATATGGAGGTATAACCAATTTAAGTCTAATTCTATTAGACAATATAACTTTACCAGAAACAGGGTCTCTACACCAAGCATAAAACTCTACCATATCAGGACATACAACGTTGTAACCTCCCAATATGTTTTCAATCCCAGGCCAGTTATTACTTGGGTTTGGTATAGGCAGCTCTTTGCCGTTGAAGATAATCTCTGTTGCTGATGCTTGATCTGGTCTTACCGGATAAAAAGCTCCAGCTAAAGTTGTTATTGGGTGCGGTATATCGTCGTTCCATTCATACAATACTACATCTAATCCATCTTTGAATGTTGTATTCCAAACTTCTGCATCCTTTTCATGTGCCCAGCATTGTTCAGCGGTATAATTCATTAAAACGCTAGCTGGAATCGCTGTTCTAAATACGAATCTTGTGCCAATCTTACTTCTTCTAGATACTGTTTTTCCAGCAAACTCATCATGTGCATCTTTATGCTCTTGCTCATAATCAGGATTGCCATCATTGTCTACATCTGGACAAACGATTGAAGGGTCATCAGCACTCCAAACTATATCTTCTGCAGGTCCATATACATCGAAAGCATCCCAGATTTTACGATGGATCATTGTGGTACTATTATTATTTGGATCATTGTGTCTAAACAATATACTAACTACAGCATTGCCATAGTTTGTATTCATCCCACCGGGACAAGTATTGCCGGTACCATCATCGCCATCATGCAAGCCATGATAAGGTAAGTCTGTGTCTGTTCTCTGCCAGCTTTTCCATTGCGAAGCAGGGTCTTCAAATACAGCATCAATGACTATATTGGAAGCGTTAATAACATCTTCGATAGCGTCACCCGAAGCATTAACAGAATAAACATCGCCATCGGGGTTGCCAGCACCGCCAGGCCAAGGTCCTGATCCGAGTCCATAGCTATCACTTGCGCTAATTACATTGAAATTAGTGCCTACCGTTCCAATATTCCTATCAAATTTATAAGTTTGAAATACAGTTACTTCAGATCCAGATACTCCAGGTGGGAGTTTATCCACCTTGAAGGTAGTGTTTCCATTTTTATGAGTTACCTCATGAACAGCTTTTCTTATCGACTCCCATTCATAAGGAGCATTATATATGGCGTAAACCTCACCGAGACTATTACTAATACCAGTAATCTTCTTGAAACCCCCATTAAGCGACCCTACATCAGAATCAAGAACTATAGTTATTTTGATACCATCCACAGGGTTGCCAATTGAATCTGTAGCTCTAGCTGTAAGTCTTGAAAAATCAGTTCCGTAATATACTGGACCGTAAAGGTTTCCTTCAGAGATTACAGGGGAATCAGTTTCCAAAACTAGGTTTGCTACATGAACTTCTACTGGAGAAATCTGAATAATATTATTGGTTACTGCATTCTTTATTGCTTTCAAATCAATGAATGGGGCTCGGTTAGCCGAGCGCTCTTCGCTTGTAGTCACTTCATATTGAATACGAGGTACAGCCTTATATCCTGCATATATAGTTGCCGATACAGGAGAACCTTGTCCGTGACGCTTGTCACTAACTAAAGCTCCATGATCATGTGCCTCAGCAGTAGTGTTGCCAAAACCTCGAACACAATCATAGAAGCGGCTACGACCCTTACCGTAGTAAAGGATTTCTTCGCCATCAATTATAATGGTTCCTTGAGGCGGATAAGAAGCAAAAGCATCATCATCTACATAGCACAGAATTTCAGAAGCTTCTGAATCGATAGGCTCTTTGAGCCTTAGGTCTGGAGCTTTATAACCGCCAAGAGTAATGATTCCCAGGTCATGATCTACTGTATAGTGCTTGTCGTCTGGTGTTGAAAAATACAAGTTCTCAACCTGGGTCCACTCTTCAACTTTCCCCATATGCTTTATAAAAACGCGAACGCTATCTTCAGCAAGTGGGAAGTATTCAGTAAAACAATCTCTACCATTTTCATTGCCGTTACCAAAGACTTCAAATAAACAATCAAGAGTTTTAGCTGTGGGAACTTTACCTTCTGGTAAATCCCCTATTACTTTGGAGGGATCCCTATTGAAGTACAGAGAGGGTACGTTATTCTCGTCATTCCAAAGGATGTACTCATACAATCTCTTCGAACAATTCTCCCATATAACTTTTTCTGGATTGGCACTGTAATAATCAGCACCACCACCCACAGTTTCAAACACTAAATCATAATCAGAAGTAACTAAGCGAGTTAGATCTTCTTCTAACTCGCCTGTGAACAAATCAACAAACTTGTAGACCTCGTATGGCCAATTGATAAAGTTTTCGTCTCTTCTAAAGAGCACTGCATCGATAGTATCAGTTCTGGCATCAGCTCTTAGCTGATGATGCCAACCGCCAGTATAATCTACATTGTCTAAAATATACTTTTCGGTTGAAGAGTAGTCCGAGAATAATGTTTTGGGCTCAAATAAAACACTGTATTGCCCACTCTTTACTATCGGTGTCCAACTTAAAAATTCACCATTAAATTTATAGCTCTTTGTTTTCAGATACTCTGTATTGAATAGGCTGCCAGATTGCCACATCCAAGACCTGGTACCATCTTTTAAGCCATATTCATGCCCACCTAATTGCCATTTATAAAGGGTCCTGTCAGACTTAAAACTTTCCAGTCTTCTCTTGTCCCATTCCCAGCCACCCATTTTTGGGAAAATCTTTTCAAAGGGGTGTTGGAACGGGTGGTCTGAATATAAACCTGTTAAGCCAAGATTCTCATAATATGGAACAACCACATTTTCGATACCTACTTCGGTAATTCCACATACTTCGGTTTGCTCATCACAAGGCAAACCAAGCCCCTTAGTTATAGGAGTATGATCATCACAGGCGTAACCCTTTACAATATAAGGCATTCTTTATCCTACAAAGGTTTAATAGTATTCGGCTCTCTGGAGAAGGGGCCCCCTTCTGTAGGATTGCCATCTCTATCAAATAAATCAAACTTAACTATTGGCGTACTTGTATCACCTTCGAAAGGGTAAAGCTTTAATTGATTGTCTTCAATCTTCCAAGAGCCTTGTTCAATCTCTAGGATACGATATGTATCCTTTTTAATTTCATCTACTGCAGCTAAGATTTCATTCTTAACATCAGTTATGGTTTCTCCACCTGTATAAGCCTCTAAGTGGTCGTGCAGGTGAATGTTATGTTCCTCAACCTTATCTATAATAGTTGAGTGAATAGAATCAGTCTTTTCTATTCTTAAAGAAATTATCCTCTCAGAATCACTGACAATAAGCGGGTCTGTTTCTATTTTTACTAAGAAAACATCATCATCATTTATTCCGCCTGAAGGGTCAAACGTTGACCAATCAATGCTAAAGAAATAAAATCCACCGCCTATCTCTTCAATTGCAGGAGAGAAATATGTTGGAGAACCCACATAGTTCATCTTCGAGGGTAGACCCCAGAAAGATTCTACTACTGGAGTAAGTCCTTCAGCTGCTTCTCCCTGATCAGTTAGGTAAAGAGTATAATATGTTGTATATGACTGTACTGTATCTTGTGGTATTGCCATTTACTTACCCCATTGTAATGGATGAATTGCCAAAATTTCGTTGACTATTTTAGCACCATATGAGTTCAGTAGCAATCTCTCTTCAATGCCATCTTCATTGATTAAATTATCTTTAATAAGATGATCAATAGACTTGTCATTAAAAGGATATGCTTTAACTGGTTGCCATGTTAAATGATAGGGAAATTTCCTATATGTATAAAAACAATTTCCCACAGCAGGCAACTTGCTGAATACTATTCCATCTACATAATCTATATGATAATCACCATCATTGCTTAATCCTGTTTCATCTTGAGCTACTACTTCATTCGCAAAATTATAATCATTTTCAAAACGTATATCTATAATATGGTTATTTTGTAATAAATTTATTCTTGAGCCTATTAGTCCGTGGCTTTGTCTTACGCCAAGTGTATTTCCATAAGCCAAGTGAGATGATTTCTTGTATTTCCAATCATCAAGATTGACCAGAGGCTTCACCTCTAGGAAGTCAACAGTATCTAAAGCATCAAAAACATCTTTTAAGAAATAGGCTCCGCTTCTATTTACTATATCTAATTCAATTACTGGTTCGGTATCATCCAGCTCCTCCCCCATGCCCCCACCAGAAAAGACACGCAAGAACCCAGAATCTATTTCAATGTAAGGGTCAGGAACCAAAGTTTTATATTCTTCGAGAACTTCATCCCAAATAAGTTTCGGTTTGATCTCAAGCAAATGCTTGGGCTCCAAACCTACAGTTCTATTAATAGTTCTCAGGTAGCTTTTTTCTGTTGGCTCTGGTAGGTGCCTGATATGGTCAAGCACACGCCTACGATAAGATCTGTAATCCTCTTTCTTAAATCTTGGCATTCCATATTTAGTGCCAATTTCATCCAACCAGCTAGATGGCAATACTCTTTGTATACTCATTATATAACCGCCTCTGGCGTTACATTTACTGTAATGCCGTTCTGTGTGATGTCTACAAAATTGTACTGCTCTCTAAACAGAACTAAATCACTTGCAGGATCTGGGAACCATTTATGTGCAACACCTTTGTACTTGTTGATGTGCCAGCCATTTTGTGTTTCACCAACTAAACATATATGATGATTTAATCCATCTATATAAATGCCAACAGGATTATCAATTAGTGGAGTAACCCCATCACCATAGGTTTCTTGAGCCTTCAAGTACTCACACATAACTGCTGTTGAGGATCGCTGAATGACAACCTTCTCCTCTTTTGACAAAAGGATTTCTTTTGTTCTCCAATAGGTAGTATCATCTATGTTGCCATCGTTATGAAGTTTCTCAATATTTTCTAATTCAACTTGTCTGTCGCTTTGAAGGGCAGCTTCTACATAGAAGTTCCACTGGCCTAGTGTATCGTATATATCATTAGGGTCTGCTACAGTTGGGAAGTCTGTCCAAAATTTAAAGTCTGTCCAACTATCTTCAGCTGGTCCTCCATCAGTGGATGAACCAAGAAAATGATATTTATCAGGACCCCAAGTTAAATCTTGCTGTAAGTACTCACCTCGAAAGATAGGCTCGCCAGGCAAACCATTGGCTACTGCAGCTTCTGTCTCAGCAATAGCTGCGGGACTTTCCCGCATGATAGTAACCCATTTAAGAGCTTTTCTTAAAATTCTATGCCATGTCCACATGGGGATTGCTTCACCATAAACCGCTCTGCGTGTGAGTGGTTTTGCTTCTACGCTAATCAGTTTGTTGCGAGGGAATGTATGGGCTGTGAACGGTGTTGTTCCCAAAGCATAAACATGGACCCTTCCAGTATCATCAAGGACATAGCACTTACAATCCCACCAGTTAAAAGTAAAATCTACTGCAGTGTAGGGCAGATCGAATTTATCAAGTAAAAGCTGAGAGGAAATAAGCTCTCTCAAATCTGCTTCATCTTCTAAGTCTACGCCAGGTCTTCGATACATTTGACCGTTAGTGAACAGGTGGAAATATGAGTCAAGAAAAGAACCTGGAGCACCTTCCTCTTCTGAGAGCTCCATTAGAAGAGGGCCTTCAAGGCCCTTGCCTGTTGCAGAGGTCTTTTGAATGATATCAAAATTAGGAGTTTGATTTTGAGGGTTTCCGTCGAAACCACCATAAGTGAAATCTTCAAATTGATTACTGGAATCAGCAGTTACAGCGGCATGAAACGGACAGGTTTTTGTATTGTGATTAATGTCAGTTAGCTGTATAGATACACTGCCATTAAAACCATCAAACTGAACTGCAGGTTTTATATTTCCACCAACTCCAATAGACTTTACTGCTATGAATTTATGTTTAGTTAAAAAGTAACCATCATCAAAAATTTGTATTTCATCTTCTATTTCAAGTCCTGTCTCATCTATTCCTCTAATCAATATTTTGTGATGGCCCAAATAAGGAAGGTCATCACCATTCTCCTCTCCAAATCTTTTATAAATTGTACTATCTTTAAGAGAGACACCCAGCCTGTAACCTTGAGCCAGATGAGGCGCTTCTTCAAAAGGTAGTTGCCAATGAAGAGCGTCATTTAGTCCAGTTGGAACTTTGCCATTATCGTTTAGGCCAAGCAAAGCGGCTTCTGCTGGATCGCTATTCCATATCTCTATGTTCGGCAATTCATGGTCATCATCTAACATCAATTCTGTCGGGATAGAATAATAAAAATCATCCAGACTCTCAGCCAATACAATGGTTACCAAACCGGTTGCATCCTGGAATGTTATGCTTGGAAAGTTTGCCTCTCCTCCAATACCATTTGGAAACAAGGACATTCCTATATCTTGCATGTCTACAAAACTAAAATATGGAAAGTCAAAAACTGTTGTCCCACTCATGAGAACTTCATTAAGATGAGCCAGCCTAAGATTACCTATTTCTTCTGCTTCAAAAGCTTCTGCAAAAGAGCCTAGGAATCTATGGCCAAAAGAAGAAGGGTCCGATCTTAAGGTCGACCAAAGGGGGTACAGGTTTGCTAATCTTTGTGTTAAATAGGACATTATGCTTTAGTTACCAATTCTATTTTTATATCTCCAAGAGAAACCATTTCCTCTGGTTTTAAAACATATCTGTTCTGAACAACTCTAAGTCTATCAACAGCGGGAGTATCGTCTGCATGCGATTTTCTCACGTATACATTCTCAAAACCTGCTTTTCTATTATCATTGGGGGAATCAACCCTGCTCACCAAACCCGTAATCAGCGGGTGGGCCTTGCTGGCTACCTGAGCCAATTTAGATATTGTAATTACATTTACTTTCTCAAATTCCTTTAAAGCTGCCTGGAGCATGTTTGCGATAGACTTTCTAACCTCTGAGCTCTCAGTCATGCTTGCCTCTCTTGACAACAGGACTCTAATATCAAAGTCAAAGTAAACTTTAACACCAGGAATTGCAATAAGCTGAAGACCTGGACCTTGTATTGCTCCCAAGGCTTGCTGAAAAGCCTTGGTCAGGGCTGGTGAAGTTTCATTATCCATTCCGAAAACAACAACCCCAGCACTACCTATACCAAAGTATCCATTAAGAAGCTTAACGTTCTCAACGCCTGGAATAGTTAAGCCAGACAACATAACCTTATTCAAGTTATTCTGCACAAATGCAGGGTGATACTGAGCAGCACGGAAGCGCAAATCGTTGTCTCCCTCCCTGTCAGAACCAGTTAGAATTGGAAACCTGTTGTTACATTTCAAGGAGAAGAATTGACTTTGATCATAATCTGTAAAGTCGTGGTATCTTAAGGTATTGTCAGCACAATTCATTCCGGAACCCATTGTAATCGCGGTTGCACTTGCCCAAGCTACGCTTTGGTTGGCGTAAAGAGTTAACTGCTCATCAATTTGGTACATAACTGCATTAGATGAACTAATGTCTTGTTTAGAAGAAACAATAGTGCCAGCAGGTACTACTATATCATTTCCACCATTAATATCACCGAAAGTACCTGAACCACCCCCAACGCCATAAGCCTGATTTTGCACATAGAAGTACAAGTTCTTGTGGTTTGGTTTGGTATAGGCAAAAGTTGGACGTCTTCGACTTAAGCCAGACCACTCAAGCGCCAAGTAGTCTAAGTCTTCCCCCTCCGCAGAGGAGAGCTGTAAAGACTCAAAGGCCTTTCTGTCTTCAGCATTGGTTCTTGCCATTTCAGTGGTCAGGGTGTCAGACAAAATTCGAGCTGTTGAATCAAAACTCCAGTGAGTGATTCCGCCTCTTTCTTTTAAAGCTGCTCTGAGCTCTTCTGCAATTTTTCTATCGCTTTTTAAATTTGGTACCTTTGCCATAATATATCCTATACGTTAATAATTCTTGGAATCATTTTATTGTCTCTCATATCAAATGAAAACGCTGTTATTATTGGCTCACTGGAATCAATTGAGTCAATCATCATCATAACTAAAAGTTCATTTGGGCCAATTGGAAAAACTTCAGTACCAATGGCATCACTTCTTATCATTAGATCTTGAACAAGTATGTTCTCTACTCTGGTCTGAATTAAAGCAGCCGTTTCCCTTGTATTGGGTAAACCAATAAAATCAATCAGATCTGCTCCAAGCTCTGGACTGGTACCCCAGTCGCCGGTACTGCTAGTTAATCTTTTTATTACTGCTGACGATAAAACTTCATCTCCCTCTGATGTGGCAGTATAAAGATCACCATTGCCATTGGGATCAAAGAAAAGATCGCCATCGCCGGTCCATAGGTAGTCTTTTGATAAGCTATTAATGTTCATATCTAACTCCAGTTTTTACAAATGCATATGTTTTACTAATATTTTGGCCTTTAAAGGACATATAATCCCATACTGGTCTTACAAGCTTTTTAAGCCAGCTGTGCTTCTTGAGAAGAGCTGCCCATTTTATGCCATTCTTTCTGTACAATCTAGTAAAGAAATTATCATGAACCATAGTGTAAAGTCGAGCATGATGTGTACGAATGTCATTCTTACCATATAATTCTTCAGCAACCCAGCAAGCCAATGCTCCACAAACAGCAGCAAAAGGTCCGATTGTTGGTAACATAGGCATAAAGGGCGGGAAGGGAATATCCTTTGGCATAGCCAAAGGTCCACAGAGCATGGTTAAAGGCCATATCATTTTCATGTGAAAGGGGCCGTGATTTCCCATGGTCTGGAAAGCAATAAACTTTCCAACACCAGCCTGGATGTTTACGCCACCATCACTACATTGAATAAAATTTGTATTATCTCCTGCAAGAATAGCACAAGATTTTTCTACTTTTAAGTAAGCTGTATGGTGCCTGTTAAAGGCTGCCTTAACAATCTTACTCCTGCTTATTTCAAGTGGATCGTCTGCTTTTTCTAAGATACCCATTAGCCTGCCTGCTCCCCTGTATATTCTGTTCCAGCAAAAATTGCATAAGATTCTGGGCTACAAGTAGCACCCTGAAATGCTCCAACACTTACTGGTGAAGATTGTTGATCTGGATGAGAATATCTCTCATTGGAAGATCCAATAAATGTGCAATATCCGTTTTGTATATCGTCTGCTGATGAACCTCTAAATGTTACCTTAACTTGCTTGCCAACAGGGTTGCCACCAATCGTATTCATTATATTTGCATAAGTATCAGCAACCCAAACAGGCTGTGGGCCTGGAAAAGAAGAGTGTTCTACCTCAACCCATACACCACCCTTTGCAGTTCTTGC
>MDTE01033518.1_pt1 | contig 25939 bp, 26 predicted proteins | sample 811231 | NCBI WGS metagenome assembly MDTE01 (sample SAMN05326651, study PRJNA326480) | marine metagenome | isolation source: seawater | place: Indian Ocean: Red Sea | collected 2010
TTCATTAGATCATGATAATTTATTTAAAAATTTTTCAAGTACCGCACCTGGTGTAATCACTGGTGGAAATGTAAAAGTTGGAGAAAGCAGCCATATTGGCGTTGGGGCAAAAATTCAAAATAATATTAAGATTGAAAAAAATACTATAATTGGCAGCGGATCAATTGTTATTAAAAATTGTAAAAAAGACTCTGTTTATTTTGGATCACCAGCGAAATTTATTAGAAAAAAAAAACTAAATGAGAGATTTTTATCAAAAAAATAATTTATGAATTTAAAATTTATTGCAGAGGCGGGTGTTAATCATAACGGTAAACTTTCAATCGCAAAAAAACTTGTCAGAGCCGCAGCAGTAGCAGGCGCTGATTACATAAAATTTCAAGCATTTAATGCTGATAGTTTGGTTAAAAAAGGAACGAAAAAAGCTAAGTATCAGATGCAAAACACTAAAAAAAATGAAGATCAATATAAAATGCTAAAAAAGCTTCAACTAAATACAAAAGATTTTAAAATTTTAAACAAAGAATGTAAAAAAAATAAAATTAATTTTCTTCTATCTATTTTCGATGTTGAAAGCATAAAAATTATCAAAGAATTAAATCTAAAAGTGATTAAAATTCCATCTGGAGAAATTACTAATTATTTTTTACTCTCTAAACTTGCTAAGTATAAATTTAAAGTAATATTATCAACTGGAATGGCTACACTTAAAGAAATTAAAGAAGCTATTAAGGTCTTAACCTCAAGTGTAATTAGCAAGAAAGATATTACTATCTTACAGTGCACAACTGATTATCCATCAAAATTTACAGACGTTAATTTAAGAGCAATGAACACATTGAGGAAAAACTTTAGGACAAGCGTAGGTCTTTCTGATCACACGTTGGGTAAATTAAATCCATTAATGGCAGCTATGATGGGAGCAAATCTAATAGAAAAACATTTTACCTTAAATAAAAATAATCGCGGTCCTGACCACAAAGCAAGTTTGGACCCAAAGGAACTAACAGAATTAATACAAGATTTGAAAAATATACCAATAATACTAGGCAGTTCAAAAAAAAAACCAACCAAAAATGAAACAATCATTAAGACATTAGTGAGAAAATCGATAGTTGCAAAAAAGGAAATAAGAAAAGGTGAAAAATTTTCATTAAATAACCTAAGTGCAAAAAGACCTGGAACAGGTATCTCACCGATGAAATTCAAATTTTTTGTAAACAAAAAATCAAAAAAAAATTTCAAAAAAGATGAATTAATAAAATGAAAATTTGTTTTATAACAGGATCAAGAGCAGAATACGGTTTATTAGCGCCATTAATGAAAAAATTTAAAGGTAGTAAAAAACATGAACTGATAATAATTGCAACAGGCATGCATCTTTCAAAAAAACACGGTGAAACTTTTAAAGAAATATTAAGTGACAAATTAAAAATAAATCACTTTGTAAAAATAAATCAAAAAGACGATAAACCAAATGATATTTGTCATTCATTAAGCTCAGCAATTAATAAATTTTCTAATATTTTTAGATCTTTAAAGACTGATTTAATTGTCTTACTGGGTGACAGATATGAAATATATGCAGCTTGCACAGCAGCTTTAATTCATCAAATACCAGTTTGTCATATACATGGGGGTGAAACTACAAGAGGTGCAATTGATGAGTCTTTTAGACACTCAATTACTAAAATGTCCCATGCTCATTTTGTTGCTAATAAAATTTACGCTAAAAGAGTCAGACAATTAGGAGAAAATCCTAAAAATATTTTTAAGGTAGGTGGTTTTGGTGTTGATGTAATAAAAAACACAAAATTTTTATCGAAGAAAGAATTAGAAAAAAATTTAAAAATTTCTTTCGGAGAAAAAAATCTAATTGTAACATTTCATCCTGTAACGTTGGAAAAAAATACGTCTAAACAACAATTTCAACAATTAATAGAGGCACTTAAAACTTTTAAAAATTTTAAAATTATATTTACTAAGGCTAATAATGACACATATGGAAATATCATTAATAATCAAATAGACAAATTTGTAAAAAAATATCCTCAAATTTCTTATAGTTTTAAATCAATGGGCCAATTAAATTATTTGAGTACTATGAAGTATGTAGATGGAATTATTGGTAATTCTTCCAGTGGTTTATTAGAAGCTCCTAGTTTTAAGATTGCGACTGTAAATATAGGAGATAGACAGCTAGATAGAATGCAAGCATCAAGTGTGATTAATTGCTCACCGAAGAAATCAGAAATAATATTAGCAATTAAAAAGATTTATTCTAAAAATTTTAAGAAAAAGGTTCTTAAAACTGTGAATCCTTATGGAAATGGTGGTGCAGTACAAAAAACTTTTAAAATCATAGAAAAATTAAAATTAAAAAAAGCATTAAAAAAGAAATTTTTTGATTTAGATCTAAAATGATAAATAAAAAAAAAATTTTAGCTGTTATACCTGCTAAAGGAACAAGTAAAAGGATTAAAAAAAAAAATACTATAAAAATCTTTAAAAATTTAAGACTATTAGATTTTACTTTTAACGCAATAAAAAAATCAAAATATATAGATGATTTTTTTATTTCTACAGAAGATAAAAAATTAAAAAAAATTTCCAAACAAATAGGTTTTAGGAATTTTATCAATAGACCCAGAAAACTTTCTCAGGAACAATCTGAAACAACCGAAGTGATATTTCATGCAATAAAAAATATTAAAAAAAAATACGATATAATACTTATTCTACAACTTACTTCTCCATTAAGAACAGGAAGTGACATTGATAAATCTTTAGAAAAATTTATTAAAAAAAAATATAATTCATTGTGTTCAATTTCTTATTCTAAGAAAAAAAATAAATTTGGAGTGAAAATAAATAAAAATGGATATCTTAAAAGAATTGATTATACAGAAAATAAATATATGCGTTTTTTTTTAAACGGAGCAATTTATTTAATTAAGTATGATTTTTTTAAAAAAAAAAAAATTATCTTCACAAATAAGACAGGATATTATTTAATGCCTTTTGAAAGATCTTTGGATATTGATAATAATAAAGATCTCAAGACTTTGAAAAAAATTTTAAAAAAAGATGGAAAAAATTAATCAACAACTATTAATTAATAAAAATGATACTATAAAAAAAGCCATGATCAAAATCAGGGCTAATGGTACTAGGACTTTAGTAGTAACAAATAAAACTAGAAATTTATTTGGAACTCTGTCTGAAGGAGACATCCAAGATGCACTTGTAAAAAACAATAGTTTAAATGATAAGATATCAAAAATTTATAACAAGTTCCCCAAAAAAATTTTAAACGATAAATATAACTTAGCAAATATAAAAAATATTTTTATTAAAAATCAGTTTGGATTAATTCCAATAGTCACAAAACAAAACTTAATAGAAAAGATTGTTACTTGGAATGAAGTTTTCAGTCAAAAGTACTTAAGCAATTTAAGCAAATTAGACGTTATTATAATGGCCGGAGGTCAAGGCACTAGGCTTAAGCCGCTAACAGAAATTCTACCAAAACCTCTTGTACCAATTAACGGTAAGCCAATAATAGAACACATAATTGATAATTTTAATTATTTTAACTTTACAAATATTAACCTTATTTTGAACCATCAATCAAAGTTGATTAAATCATATTTTAGTTCAATTAATAAGAAATATAATCTGAAATGTTTTACTGAACCAAAAAAAATGGGAACAGTTGGTGGAGTAGTTTATGCTAAAAAAAAACTTTCTGATGATTTCATTTTGACAAATTGTGACACGATTTTTAAATTAGATTATATAAAATTTTATAATACTCATAAGATTAATAAAAATTTAATTACTTTAGTTGTCTCAAAAAAAAAAACGATTTTTCCATATGGTGATTGTAAAATTAAAAACGGGAAACTTTTAAAAGTGAATGAAAAACCACAATTTAACTTAGTTGCTAATACTGGCTTATATTTTTTAAACAAAAAGGTTATTAAGATTTTGAAAAAGACTAAAATTGAGCAGATGACAGATCTAATCAATTATTGTTTAAAGAATAGACAAAAGGTAGGAGTGCATGAAATTCTTTCAAGTGAGTGGGAAGATTTTGGAAAACTTTCCGATTTCAAAAAAATATTTGATAATTAGTTTATTAAAGTGAGAAAAAAAATTATATTATTCTACGTAGATATTAAAAGTAGAGATCTACAATCTTTGTCATTAATCTCATTTTATCTTAAAAAAAAATACTTTATTTTTTTTGCACCTATTTATGAATGGAGATTTGCAGATTATGCAGACTGTATTATTATTAATAAATTACACTATGCTGATGATCAAATTACGAAATGGAAAAGACAAAATAAGCAGGTCATTTTGATCGATACAGAGGGTAAAACATTTTCATCACCTAATTCAAGTATTCATAAAAAAATAGATGTTTTCCCTAATCTTTATTTTTTTTGGAACAATGTTGAAATGAATAAGTATAAAAAAGAAATGATTAAAAAAAATTGTATTGGTTACATTGGAGGTTACTTTCGATCAGATTTTTGTCATAGAGATTTTAGGTCTATATATGATTATTCAAAAATTATGCAAAAGTATAATTTGAAAAAGAAAAAAGTAATAACTTTTTCGTCAAGCTTCACTCAATGGCATCCGAGAGGAAGTTATAAGAAGAAAAAACCAAAAAGAATATCTATATTTAAAAAATTTATTAATACTAACTTAGAAGAAAAAAATATTTTGGAACTAAATAAGATGACTAAAAAAATTTTAAAATTTCTGAACGATTTTCATGATATAGAGATAATTTTTAAACCACATCCAAATGAAGATGTTTCTTACTGGGATAGTTTTATTAGAGAAAAAAATTATAAAAATATAAAAATATTTAAGGAAGACAATATTAATACTTTACTTTCAATTTCTTCTTTACATATTTCACATAATTTTTGTTTGACAGCTATCGATGCTAAAATGTTCAATTTACCGGTTATTGAAATTACTAACAAATACACAAAATTTGGTTCTAAAACTCACCTAATTGGAGATTATCAAATTAATAATTTAGATAATTTTAAAACGCTTATAGCTAAGTTTACTAAAAATCAAAAATTAATAAATAAAAAAAATAAAATAAAAAAATATATAAGTAGATATTTTTATAAATTTGACGGTAAAAGATGTCATTACCATGCAAAAAAAATTGACCAATTTTTAAATGAAGATAAAAAACAAAATGCCTCTTTATTAAATCTATATAAAAATTTAGTAATAATTTATCTAGGTCAAATTTCTAGTAAAATATTTAAAATTTTAATGCTTTCAATTAAAAGACTTTTAAAAAAAGAAATTAATTATGATATACGTGGTAGGTATAATCATAGAATCGAGTATTCAGATTATTTAGAGGAGTATAATAAATTTGACAAATTAAAATGGATAAAAAAAATAATTGTAAAATAATTGCGGAAATAGGTTGGAATCATATGGGTAATATGAGTTTAGCAAAAAAAATGATTTTAGCAGCAAAAAAAGCCGGAGCAGATTTTGCTAAATTTCAAACATGGTCGGTAAAAAGTTTAAAAGCTGGACCATGGGATAAAGATGGTAGATTACAAATATATAAGAAGGCAGAATTGACAGAGTCTAATCACAAAATGTTAATAAAATTTTGTAAAAAAAATAAAATTCAATTTTTAACATCGGTTTTTAATGTAAGAGATATTGGTTGGCTTAAAAAATTAAATTTAAAATATTTAAAAATTCCTAGTCCGGAAATGCATAATACAAATCTTCTCAAAGAAGCTGATGGAAATTTTGACCATATTATTGTGAGCACTGGAACAGCTACATGGAAGGAAATTAAAAATGTTAAAAAACATATTAAAAAGTCTAAACTCACTCTTCTTCATTGTGTTTCAGCTTATCCTGCTAACGAAGAGAATATTAATCTTCCAAAAATTTTAAAGCTTAAAAAAATAAATAAAAGTATTGGTTATAGTGGTCATCTACAAGGTGTTAATGATGCTATAGCTGCCTTGAATTATAAAATTGATTTTATTGAGAAACATTTTACGATTAATAATAATTTGCCGGGTAGAGATAACAAGTTTGCATTACTGCCAAATCAGATGAAATTTTTAGTAGATTATAAAAATTCAATTAATAAGATGTCAATTTTTCATGGAACTAAATTTCAAAAAATAGAATCTGATATGAGAAAAAATTATAGAGGCAGGTGGAGCAAAGAAATAAATGAATGATCCAGTCTCAGTTATAATAAGACTCCGTAATGAGGAAAGATGGATTGGCTATGCTATACAATCTGTTTTAAATAATCTTAACAAACCAGAGATAATTATTGTAAATAATAAATCTAGCGATGAGTCGATTGATATTGTAAGACTTTTTACACAAGATAAACTTTTGAAAGATAAAAAAAATAAAAATTATACAAACATAAAAATTTTAAAAATTGATAATTATACTCCTGGAAAATCACTAAATTTTGCAGTAAAAAACGCACAAAGAAAATTTATATTGGTTTTGTCTGCTCATTGTCAAATTCAGAAAATTAATTTAAAAAAAAGTATTAGAGATTTAGATAAATACGAGTGTATTTTTGGAAATCAAATACCAATTTTTAAAGGCAAGAATTTAGTTAAAAGATATTTGTGGAAGCATTTTACGAACAAACCTGTGATAAATATGTTCTCTAACTACGAAAATAGATATTTTATGCACAATGCGTGCTCTTTTTTTAAAAAAACTACTCTTATTAAAAATAAATTTAATGAAAATTTGGCTGGTAAAGAGGATAGGTATTGGGCAAATTCAATAATAAAAAAAAACAAAAAAATTCTTTACGATCCAAGTCTAACAGTTCTGCATCATTACACAACCAACGGCAATACTTGGAAGGGTTTAGCGTAATCATATTTTAGATGCAAACAGTCCCTTACAAAAATTTTAAAAAGTACCTAGGTAAAATAAGAAAATGCCTTATTTGCAATGATGATCCAAAAGGAATCAGAAGAGTGCTTTGGGCTAAAGATAAATATTTTAGAGCAATAAAATGTAAAAAATGCCAACTTATTACAGTCGACCCTGGTCTGACTCCTTTTGGTCTAAAAAAATATTATCAGGAAAATATGATGAGAAGAATTTCTCAAAAAAAAAAATGAGAGACAGATTTATTCAGTATGACTTGGATAAAAACTTTTTAGAGCAGTTTATTAATAAAGGAAAAGTTCTAGATGTTGGATGTGGTGGCGGAATATTTTTATCTAGATTAAATAAAAAATTTGATAAGTATGGAATTGATCTAGATGAGTCATCAATCAAATTTGCTAAAAAAAAATTTGATTATACTTTTAAAATTGAGAGTTTAGAGAACGATAGTTTTAAAAAAAATACTTTTGATTTGATAATTTTTAGAGGAGTTATTGAACATCTTTACGATCCAAAAAAAATAATACTCAGAGCAAGAGAGCTTCTAAAGAATAATGGAAAATTATTCTTTTGCGCAACACCAAATGCAAATTCATTTTGCGCAGAACTGTATAGAGAAAATTGGAATTTATGGCACCCAATACAACATATAAATTTATTTACCGTTGAAACATTACATAAATTGTGTGGTACTAATAGATTTAAAATTATTGGGTCTGATTACCCATATTTAAATACACCTTATGAAAATTTTGAAAATGATTACAAAAAACTAACTTCTTTTATAAAAAATTTTGGTAAAAAAAAAACAAAATTAAAAAGCCCACCTTTTTGGGGAAATATGCTAACACTTATTTTAGAAAAAAAATAAAAAATGTTTATAAAAATTTTTAAAAGTATAAGGAATAAAATTTACCATAGTAATGATAATGATTATTATTATGGATCTTTCAAAGGAGGAATAAGCTTCTGGAAATTATTTTTATTCAACATTTGTTATCCAGGCAGATTATTTAATCAACTAAAATTTGGACAAATAAAATATTTTAATTATTTGAAAAATAAAAAAAAGGATAAAAATTTTAATTCAAATATTGAATTGAAAAAAAAATTTAATGAATTAAATAATAATGGCTCTATAACTATCGATTCCTTTTTTTCAAAAGAATTAATAGATAAATTTAAAAAAGATTACTCAAATGAAATTAATTTTCTTAAATCACAAAATTCAGATCATAACAAATATTTTAAAGAAACTGGTTTAAAGATCAAAAAAAGTTTAATTGAATTATGGTTAAATAAAGATATTATTAATTTGATGACCCATTATATGGGAACAAATATTTATGCCAGAAATTATCCTACATTAAATTATTCTGTATGTAAGTCGGAGTCTAATTCAAAAATACAACACAAGGACGGAATTAATACTGATGTAAGTGATACTTGGCATGTTGATCACTCTACATTAATTTCTGTTCATGTTTTTTTAGATGAGGTAAAAAAAGATGGTACTTGTATGGAGTTTATAAAAGGCTCGAATAAATTTTTAAATTCATTTTTTTCGATCTCAGATGAAATTATTTCAGAAAGTAATTTAGAAAAAAAACAATGTTATGGGGATGCTGGTTCAATTAATATTCATTGCGGAAACGTAGTTCATAGAATGCGACCTAAACCTAACTCGAATAGATTGATGTTAACACTTGGCTTCACAGCAGGCTCAAATATTATGCTGGATGTTAAAAATATAGCAAAATGTTTAAACTCAGATTTCAGTTTAGAAAATTTAAATCAAAAAGAACGAGATTTATTAAAAGGAATATTTCCAAAAAAACTTAGTAAAGGATACGACTTGCAAAAAAAAGTTTTGAAACCAACGACCTATATGGGAGTTTAATAAAAAAACGTCACAATTTTTTTTAATGTTAAAAGACTCTATTCTATTTTTATTCGACGATGAATGGGGAGAAATTGATAATATTCTTCCTCTAATCTCATTGTTAAAAAAATCAAAAAAAATGAGTATAATTGTTCTTTTTTTAAATACAAATCTTGTTAAAAAAAAAAAAAATTTTTTAAATTTAGATCGTATACTTAAAAAAAATGCTGATTTAATTCTTACTCCGAATTCTGTCCCATTTAAAAATTTAATTAAAGATAAATTGAAGTTGAAATCTTTTCAAAACGTTAAAGATCTTCTTTTTTTCTTTATAAAATTAATTAAAAATGACAATTATAAAATTAAATCAAATTTTTTTAAAAATAAAATTTGTAGTCAATTTAACATAAAGTATATTTGTAGTGCTACAGGGGCTATAATTGATAATTGTTGGTTTAACCTTGACGATAAAGTGAAATATCTTGTTCTTCCTCATGCACCCACTTTAAGAGGCGGATCATTTCATAAATATAGAACATGCGATATTAAAAAATATGATAGTTCTAGAATAAAGAGGTATAATCACCTTAAAAGATATCCTGATGGAACAATTTTTTTTACTTGTGATAACGAGGAAAAAATTTATTTTAAAAAATATTGTCCAAAAAATATAAAACTAGTTCCTATTGGTTTCCCGCGCCTCCAAGATAATTGGATTTCAATTATCAAAAAAAATAAAAAGAGTTTAAAAAAAAGAAGACAAATTTTAATCTTGCTTGGTAAATTAAGTTATATAGGTGAAAATGCGCTTATCAAAAAATTTGAAGATATTTTATTCTTAGCTGAAAAATATAAATTTGATGTAAAATTTAAGTATCATCCGAAATCTACGTTTAAATTAAAACATATAACAAAAAAATTTCCTAAAATTAATATTAGAGAGGCTAATAATAGCGTTATGTCTGAGGCTATAAATTCAATGATTACAATCTCTACCTCCAAGACAGGCTCCTGTCTAGACAGTGTAATAGTCGGAACACCAGTTATAGAATACTATTCTTACTCTAATCATATTTATAGCAACATCCAAAATGAATTTAAAATAAATGGCAACATTACTTCTTTATTTAAATATTATGGAATTGTGAAGTCGATTGATAATTTTATGGATTTAGATAATTTTATAGAAGAAATCGATACATCAACCAAAAAATTTAGAAAAATTATCTTAGACCAAAAAAAAGCACTTAGTAAAATTGCTAATAATAGAAATAATCTTCCTGAAAAATTTTTGAAAAGTATTTAAAATTGTCTCCTCTAGTAATTATTTTTGCACGAATGAATTCCAAAAGGTTGCCTGGTAAAATGTTGAAAATAATAGGAGAGAAAAACTTAATATCTCATATAATCGACAGGGCAAGAAAGATAAATTTGAAAAGTAATTTGGTTTTAGCTACATCAAAAAATAAATCAGATGATCCACTTATAAAAGAGGCAAAAAAAGCAAAAATAAAATTTTTTAGAGGTAGCTTGAACAATGTGGTAAGTAGAGCTTATAATTGCTGTCAAAAACTTAATGCAAAATTCTTTGTAAGAATTTGTGGCGATAGAATTTTTTTAAACTATAGAGAAATTGATAAGTTTATAAAAAGATGTGAAAAAAAGGGAGAATTTGATCTAGCATCAAATCTTCTTGGGAAAAAAATTCCACCTGGTAAAACTATAGAAATAATTAATGTTAAAGCTTTGAAAAAAATTTTGAATAACACGAAAAATAAATATGACTTAGAACATTTAACAACTTATATTTATAAGAATAAAAAAAAAATTTAATTTAATAAAACTTAAAGAGCCAGCCAATTTCAAATTTAGATATAGTTATGCAATTGACAACTTTGATGACCTAGAAAGGTCAAAATATATAGCAAAAAAAGTGAGAAATTTAGCAAGCCTATCTAATCAAGAAATTTTCCGGCTTACAAAAAAGTGGTATAAGTCTCTAGATTGACAATGAAGCTCCACAGACCTTTAGTAACAATTTATATTGTCTCAAAAAACTATGGAAGATATTTAAATAGAGCAATTAAAAGTGTATTTACACAATCGTATAAAAATTGGGAATTATATATCGTAGATGATAATTCTACTGATAATACTAAAAATATTCTAAAAAAAAAAATAAAATTTAAAGACAACAAAGTTTTTTTATTAAAAAATAGTTCAAGCAAAGGCTTACAAAAAATCGCTAATAAAATACTTCTTTTAAGTAAAGGAAAATACTTTGTAAGACTTGATGCAGACGATTGGTTTGAACCAGATGCTATAAAGGAAATGATAAAAATTTTTGAAAAAAAACCTAAATATGAAATTGTGTTTGGAAATTATAATTTTGTGAATGAAGAAGGAATAAAATTAGGGGTAGATAAAAAATATAATTATTTGAGTAGAAGAAATATTAAACATTTTCCTGTCCACGGAGCATGCACAATGTTTAGAGTTAAGAGTTTAAAAAGAGTTGGAGGATACAATGAAAAATTTAAAGCACAAGACGGCTGGGATATTTGGCAAAAAATTGCAAAGAAAAACAAAATTTTTCATATAAACAAAACTTTATTTAATTACAGACAACACGACAATTCACTTTCATCGAACAAAAGCAAGTTATTAAAATATAGAAATATGATATTTGAGAATTTGTCTAGAAAAATTAAAAAAAATAAACTTAACTGTCTTGCTGTAATTCCGGTCAAAGAAAATTACAAAAATTTTTTTAATGTACCATTTTTAAAAATTGGGAAAAAAAATCTCTTAGAAAAAACAATAGAATGTGCATTATATTCAAAAAAAATAAATAAAATTGCTGTCTCTACATCTTCAGAAAAAGTAATAAACTATTTGAATAAAAAAAAAAAAAATAAGAGCCATAAAAATTTATTTTTAGTAAAGAGAGATGAAGATAACAAAAATAAATATGCAGATATAAAAAAAATTATCTTAAATGCTTGTAAAATCTATGAAAAAAAATATAAAAAAAAATTAGATTTAATAATTTATTTAAGTATTCATGCTCCATTTAGAACAAGTAATCATATTGATGAAGCAATAAATATTTTACAAGTAAATAATTGTGATACAGTTTTTTCAGTTAGCATTGAATATGATCCAATTTTTAAATTTTCGAAAAAAGGTTTAAGTGTTTTGAATCCAGGTAGGTTTGATGAATTAAACTTTGAGCGTGAGACATTACTGAGGCATAATGGGTCTATTTTATTAACAAAATATTCAAAGATAAAAAAATCTAATTTATTCGCTGGCGATTTAGGATATTTAGAAATGACAAATGAGGAAAGTCAGCAAATAAAATCTCAAGAGGACTTTAAAAGAATAAAAAATTCAAAAAAAAATGATACGAAAAATTAAAAATTGCCCTTTATGCGGGTCAAGTAATTTTATTTTTTTTTCAAATCTAAAAAAAAATTTATATTCAGAAATTATATCTAAAATTATAGATTTAAATGAAAATTATCTAATAAAAAAAATTAAAAATTATAAATGCAAAATTTGTGGAATAATTTTCAAAAACTATTGGTTTGATGATAAAATTTTAGAAAAAATTTATAACAATTTCATTATTCATCATCCTAGGGGTCAAGATTTTAAATCTAACCTATTTTCAAGAAGAGGGTTAAGCACTGCATTCTCAAATTTGTTAATAGCAAAAAAAAAGGGAGATATTGAAAATGAAAATAGATATTCAAGAACAATCAAATCAATTATATTTTCAATACCTAATTACAAAAAGTTAAAAAGCACAAGTTGGATATCTTCAAAATCTAGAAGTTTTGACTCAAATTTGAATATTAACTTACTAAAAAAAAATATAAATAAAATTAAAAATTTAATAAATGAACCTGTAGAATTCAAAAGATTTTCTGGGTTTGAAAGTAGGCATTTATGGAAATATTTTAATCAGAAAATTAAAATAAAATCTTATGCTGAAGTGGGTTGTCCACAGTGGGGATTATTTGGATTAGAAAAAAAAACGAAATTAAAAAAGTATTTTATAAAAAGAAACGAAAAAAATTTTTGGGGAAAAAAATGTAAAATAAATAATTCTAAAAATTGTATTTTATACAAAAAAGAAAAGACAAATTTCAAAATTATAAATTATGAGAGTCTATCAAAATTAAATATTCAATTAGATTTAGTGAGTTCTTTTCAATATATCGATCATTTGAGAGAACCTTTCAAATTTTTTAAAAATTTAAATGAAATTTCTGGGAGTCAAGCTTACATAGTAGATAACTATAAAAGTTTTGATAATACAATATATATACAACATTTCACTGGATGGAGTTTAAAACCTTTTAGTTGGGTTTCAAAAAAACTTAAAAAAAAATTACATAATAATTTCACTAGAATTAAAAATACAGAACATGATTTATTTTTACTCACTTAATGCAATTTAATAAAAAGTTAATTCAATTTTTTAAAAGTTGGAGATATTTAGATTTTAATGCTAAAAATTCCACTATATTAATGGGTTATCAAGGTGAGGATCTTCTAAAGTATTTTGATCTTGATGCAGAAAATTATATATGCCCTTCTACCAAACGACCATTTAACTTTAAAATAATTCTCAAATCTCTATTGATCTTTTTTAAAACACTTATATTCAGACCGCTCTTATTTCTTAAGACTCTAAGATGGATACATACTATTTATTTTGTATGTGCTTTTATAGAAAAAAAAAAGGTTACCAATATTGTTTCGTTTGCTGATTATAATTTAGTTCCATTTTATATTAAAAAAATATTAGGAAAAAAAATAAAGACTTTTTGTTTTCAAAATTCAAGAAGAGAAAATAGATCTGATCATTTTAATTTTGATGAGTATTTTCTATTAACTCCGTTAAGAAAAGAGGAGAAAACAAATAAAAATCCATGTAAATTTAACCAATTCGGAAGCTTAAGAATGAACTTATCTGTAAATCAAAATGAAATGTGGAAAAAGATAAAAAATTTTCCTTCCCAAAATGAAAGTAAAACTGAATTCATATTGATATCATCTCTTGCTCCAGATTTTCTTGATTTTATATATGAAAATTTTGGTAAAAATATAAGCGAGGAGACATTTGATAATCACTTAAACAGAATAATAGAAAAAATTAGTAAGAAAAATAACTCTAGAGAAAAAAGATTTATAAATTTTTTAATATTATTTAATTATTTGAATAAATATATAAAAAAAAATAAAGATAAATTGATTATTTTAAATAGAGCTGATCCAGACACTAATTATTATCAAAGAGAAAAAAATTTTTATGAAAATTTCTCAAATACGGAGCTTAAAAAATTTAATAAGATAAATAAGTATGATTTTATTTTATCAAACAATCAACGAATAGTGGTATCTGATATATCTACGCTATCTAGAGAATGTTTAGCTATCAATATGAAATGTTTATTTTTTAATAAATTAGTAAAATATACAGGGGAGTATTGGACCTCAGTTGAGTCTATTTTTTATAGCAAAAACGAGAATAATGAAAAATTTAATTTAAGGTTGGATAAAATAAAATTATTAAGTAAAGATGATTATATGATTGAAAAAAATAAAATACATCATTCTTCTATGGTCATAAGTCCTGAAAAAGATAATTTTACTCATTTTTTAAAAACAACTAACCTCAAATTAAATAAATTCTATGATAAAATATAATTCAATCCTTATTACTGGCGGTACTGGTAGTTTTGGTAATGCTATGGTTTCATCACTGCTTAAAAATAATAAACAAATCAAAAGATTGGTAATATTTAGCAGAGATGAATTAAAACAATCTCAAATGATGGAAAGATTTCCCTCAAAAAAATATCCTATGTTAAGATTTTTTATCGGCGATGTAAGAGACAAAGAGAGATTAACTAGGGCTTTTTCAAATATCGATCTTGTTATTCATGCTGCTGCACTAAAACAAGTTCCAGCTGCTGAATATAACCCCATGGAATTTATTAAAACAAATATAATTGGAGCATCTAATGTTATCGAAGCATCAATAAATTCAGGAGTAAAAAAAGTAGTTGCTCTATCAACAGATAAAGCTTGTGCACCTGTAAATTTATATGGAGCAACTAAACTATGTAGTGATAAATTGTTTATTGCTGCAAATAATTACGTTGGCAAAAAAATTATATTTTCAGTGGTGAGATATGGAAATGTAATGAATTCAAGAGGTTCAGTTTTACCGCTTTTCTTGAAACAAAAAAATAAAGGTTTTTTCACTATTACTGATCCGGAAATGACAAGATTCAATATTACTTTAGAGCAAAGTGTCAACTTCGTTTCGGAAATTTGCAAAAGTTCGATTGGTTATGAAATTTTTGTGCCTAAAATTCCGTCATTTAAAGTTACCGACCTAGCTTTGGCTATTAAAAGTTCTAATAAACACAAATACGTAGGTATTAGGCCCGGAGAAAAAATACATGAAGAAATGATTACTAGCTCAGACAGTAAAAGCGTAGTTGAATTAAAAAATTTTTATGTATTATGTCCGCCAGGTGAAAATAACGTTGCAAATTATTATTTAAAAAAATACAAAGGCAAACTTGTAAAAAAAAATTTTTCATATAACTCTAATACTAATTCAAAATTTCTCTCAGTTAATGAGCTTAAAAAATTAATTCAAAATTTAAATTAATTTTATATGAGTTTTAAGTTTCCATATAGTAGACAAAAAGTAGACAATGCAGATATAAGATCTGTTATTAAAGTATTAAAGAGTGATTTCTTAACTCAAGGACCAGTTGTTAAAGAATTTGAAAAAAAATTATCACATTTCTCAGGCGCTAAATTTGTAAGTGCAGTAAATAGCGCTACAAGCGGTCTTTACTTAGCTTGCAGGGCTCTTGGTTTAAAAAAAAATGATTTTGCATGGACAACTCCTAACACCTTTGTTTCATCGGCAAATTGTATAATAAATTGTGGTGCAAATATAGATTTTGTAGATATAAACAAAAAAAATTTTAATATCGATGTTAATGCACTGGAGAAGAAATTAAAAAAAACTATAAAAAAAAAATTACCTAAAATTGTAATACCTATTAATTTTGCGGGCTGTCCTTACGATCAAAAAAAATTGGCTTACTTAGCTAAAAAATATAATTTTAAAATAATAGAAGATGCTTCACATGCTATTGGAGCTAAAAACGATAAGCAAAAAGTCGGAAATTGTAATTGGAGTGATGCTGTAGTTTATAGTTTTCATCCTGTAAAAATAATTACCACTGGTGAAGGTGGGGCTGTTTTAACAAATGACAAAAATTTGTATGAAAAAATAAACATTTTAAGAACTCACGGAATAACAAGAGATCCAAAATTAATGTCAAAAAAAAATAGATCTTACTGGTACTATGAACAAGTCGATATTGGTTATAATTTTAGAATATCCGATATTCATGCAGCTTTAGGAAAAAGTCAATTAAAAAAAATAAATCAATTCGTTAGATTGAGAAATTCTATAGCCAAATTTTACAAATCAAAATTGCATAATTTACCAATAAGATTTCAAGAAGTAGAAAAAAAATATATTTCGTCATATCATTTATTTGTTATTTCTTTAACAAATCCAATAAATATTGAAAATTACGATAAAATCTTTAAATTTTTAAGACAAAAAAATATTTTGGTAAATTTACATTATCTACCCGTGCATAAACAACCTTTTTATAAGAAAATTAAATATTTAAAAAATAAAAAATTTGAAAATTCTGAAAAATACGCAAAGTCAGCTTTGTCTTTGCCAATTTATCCAGGACTCAAAAAAAATAATTTAACTTACATTTGTAACTATCTTAAACAAGCTTTAAAAAAATTTGGTTAAATGAACATAGCAGTTATTCCAGCAAGAGCAGGAAGCAAAAGATTAAAAAATAAAAATCTTAAATTACTTAGAGGAAAACCATTAATTTATTATGCCATCACAACTGCACTTAATTCTAAATTATTTGATGAAGTTATAATATCAACTGATAGCACCAAAATTTTAAAAAAATCATTAAAATTTGGAGCAATTAACTATGGTCTTAGACCAAAAAAATATTCTGATGATCGAACCCAAATTTTAGATGTTATAAAATATGAAATTACTAAACACCCTCAAAGAAAAAATTTAAAAAATATTTGCTGTATTCTTCCTACAAATATTTATAATAACAAAAAATTACTCTCTTTAGGTTTAAAAAGATTATCTAAGAATAAAAAAGGATACATTTTTTGTGCAACAAAAACTTCGACATCAGTATTTAGGTGTTTTACAAAAAAAAAAAATCAAGAAATAAAAATGATTTTTCCAAACATGTTTAATAAAGGTTCACATTTACTTCAAGATACTTATTTTGATTTTGGTAGTTTTTATTGGGCAAGAAAAAATACTTGGTTAAAGAAAAAAATTATTTTTTCAAAAAACTCAAGATTTATTGAAATAAAAAATAAATATTATAGTGACATTAATACATTAGAAGATTTTAAAATAGCAAAATATATTTTAAACAAAAGATAAAATGAACAAAAATAAAAAAATATTAGTTATTGCTTCACATCCTGATGATGAAGTGCTTGGATGTGGGGGCACATTGATAAAATACTCTAAAATGGATTATGAAATTAAAATAGTTTTTATGACTAACGGTGTTTCCTCTAGATCAAAAATAAAAAAAAATGAAATTTTAAAAAGAAAAAAAGCTGCAATTAAAGCTTGTAAAATCTTAGGTGCTAATAAACCAAAATTTTTTAACTTTAAAGATAATCAAATGGATAGTGTTCCGTTACTTAAAATAGTAAAAGTAATAGAAAAAGAGATATATTTATTTAAACCATCAATTATTTTTACTCATTTTAATGGTGATTTAAATATAGATCATGAAATTACGTCTAGAGCTACACTAACAGCATGCAGGCCAACGCTTAATCATCCTGTGAAAAATTTATTTATGTTTTACGTGCCATCTAGCACTGAGTGGAATCATAACAAAAATAAAAAAAATTTTATACCAAATTGGTTTGAGGATATATCTAAAAGTGATAAACAAAAAAAACTTGCTTTAAATTGTTATAAAACTGAAATGAGAAAATGGCCACATCCCAGATCTTTGAAAAATATTTCAAATCTTCAAGAGGTATTTGCATCTGAAGTTGGTCAAAAAAAAACAGAAAGCTTCATGCTTTATAGAGGTTTAAACTAATGAAAAAAAAATGTCTTTTTCTTGGATATAATAACAAACAAACAAAATTAATTGGGTTTATTAAACAAAATAACTTTAATGTTTTTCAAACGAGCAAAAAAATTACTTTCAAGCAAGTTAAAAAATTCAATCTGATAATAAGTTACGGTTACAAAGAAATAATAAATTCAGAAATAATTAAAAAACTCAATAGACCAATAATTAATTTACATATTGGATTTTTACCTTTTAATAGAGGTTATCATCCAAACATGTGGTCTTTTTTAGAAAATACACCTGCCGGCGTTACAATTCACGAAATTGATAATGGTTTGGACACTGGTCCAATCATATTTCAAAAGAAAGTAAATTTTAAACCTGAAGCATCAAGTTTTACTAAAACATATAAGATACTAAGAGAAGAAATAGACAATTTATTTATTTTAAATTTTAAAAAGATAGTGAATAGAAAATATAAAAAAATTAATCAAAGAGGAATTCATACCATTCACAAAAAAAATGAAAAACCAAATTTTATAAAATGGGGAATGAAAATAGATCAAGCAAAAAAGAAATATGATAAATATATTAAAGCTGATATGAAAAAAAATCTTTCTTTAATTGACGCTATCCAAAATGTGAGAAAAAGTAACAATGTCAATTGGATGGACATTTTACGTCTAGGTATGATTAAATCGCCTAAAGATGCAAAAAATTTAATAAAAAAAATTAGTTCTGATGATGATGAAATTGGCTCACTTTTAAGAAAAATAGGATAAAGGAAAAATGTCTAACCATATTTACTCAGGTAATTTAAAAAAAAAAGCAGTTAATTACAATTTTTTAAAAAAAAGATTGGATCTTAATAAAAAACTTCAAAATAAAGATTTTTCAAAATGGTTATTTCAAAAAATTAAAGTTAGAAAAAATGAAAAAATTTTGGATGTAGGTTGTGGTGAAGGTGCTCAAGTTAAAAAGTTCATCAAAATAATAAGTAAAAAAGGTAACATTTCTTGTCTTGATATTAATCAAGCATCAATCAATAAATTAAAAAAAGATATTGGAAATAGAGAAAATTTACAGGCAGTTACATCTGATATGCGAAACTTAGAAGATATTATTCTTACAAAATTTAAGCAAAAGCAATTTTCTCTAGCTCACTCCTCATATGCTTTATACTACTCACCAAAGAGATTAGAAGTTTTAAACACAATGTACAAATTTTTGAAAAATAGTGGATCTATTTATGTATTTACCCCTTGTTTGCCGCACGGAATGGTAAGTCTAGCAAAAAAATTTCACAAAATTCCACCTTTAGTAGAAGATAGTTTAAAATTTGGAAACAAAGTTTTGGAGGAGAAATTTAGGAAAATGTTTTGGGAGGTTCAAATCAATTATTTTCAAAGCTTAATTAAAATTGAAAATTTAAATGACTTTAAATTATTTTATCAGTCAACAACTTATTTTAATAAAAAATATCAAAATAATATCTATAAATTTGTACAAAATAAAATTTTAAATAATGGTCATATTTCTTTTGAAAAAAATGGATATTTAATTAAAGGATATGAAAAGAAAAACAAATTTTTTTAAAAAAAAAACACCTATAATAATTGCTGAAATGTCAGGGAACCATAATGGGTCTCTAAAACAAGCATTGAAAATTGTTAAAGAAGCAGCAAAAGCAGGAGCTGATGCAATAAAACTTCAAACTTACACCGCTGACACAATCACACTTAATTCAAAAAATAGAGATTTTATAATTCATGATAAGAAAAGCTTATGGAAAAAGGAAAGATTATATAATCTTTATAAAAAAGCTCATACACCTTGGTCCTGGCACAAAAAAATTTTTAATTTAGCGAAAAAACTTAATATTGTATGTTTTAGTTCACCTTTTGATGAAACCGCTGTTGATTTTTTAGAAAAACTTAATACGCCAATTTATAAAATAGCCTCATTTGAGATTACTCATCTTCCATTAATAAAAAAAGTTGCAGAAACAAAAAAACCCATAATTATGTCAACAGGACTAGCTTCAAAAAAAGAAATTAAAGAAGCTGTGCGAATAGCAAAAAAAAATGGTTGTCCAAAAGTTATTTTATTAAAATGCACAAGTGCCTATCCGGCTAGCACTGGTGACTCAAATTTAAAAACAATTATAGATTTAAAAAAAACATTTAAGTGTGATGTTGGTTTTTCAGATCATACTTTAGGCATCGGTGCAGCCTTAGCAGCTATAGCTACAGGTGCCAGCGTTATAGAAAAACACTTCACGCTATCAAAAAAAGATAAGGGCGTAGATACGGCATTTTCAATGGATGTAAGTCAGCTAAAATTATTAGTCAAAGAGGCAAAGAATGCTTATTACAGTATAGGCAAAATAAATTATAAATTATCTAATTCTGAAAAAAAATCAAAAATTTTTAGAAGATCAATTTACGCAAAAGATAACATTAAAAAAGGTGATTTATTTACCAGAAAAAATATCAAAGTAATAAGACCAGCTTTTGGCTTGCAGCCGAAGTACTATTTTAAAATTCTTGGAAAAAAATCTAAAAGAAATATATCAAAAGCCTCAAGAATAAAACTTAATGATCTCTAATTTTAAATTTCCTTATAAAAAGATTGGGGTATTAGGACTAGGATATGTTGGGTTACCAATTATTAAACGTCTTTTACAAAAAAAATTTGATGTACTTGGATTTGATATTGACACAAAAAAAATTCAAGAACTTATAAAGTTAAATATATCGAAAAAAAAAATTTTTACATCAAATCAAAAGGATTTGTTTAATAGAGATTTTTATATTGTCTGTGTTCCAACTCCAATAAATAAATCGAAAAAACCCGATTTATCGGCTTTGAAATTAGCTTCTAAAATTGTTGGCAATAATTTAAAAAAAAATAATATTGTAGTTTATGAATCTACCGTTTTTCCTGGTTGCACCGAGGATGTCTGTGTTCCAATTCTTGAGAAATCATCTGGATTAAAAATTAATAAAGATTTTTTTTGTGGCTACTCACCTGAACGTATTAATCCTGAGGATCGCAAGCACATTTTAGAAAATATAACGAAAGTAACTAGTGGATCTAATGATTACTCATCAAAAATAATAGACAATTTTTATAAAATCTTAGTCCCAGCAGGCACATACCGTGCAGAGAGTATTAAAATAGCTGAAGCCGCAAAAGCTATTGAAAATGTACAAAGGGATTTAAATATAGCTCTAATAAATGAATTCTCTCTAATATTTGACAGAATGGGTTTAGACACATTTAAAATTTTAAAAGCTGCATCCTCAAAATGGAATTTTTTAAATTTTAAACCGGGTTTAGTTGGTGGCCATTGTATTGGAGTTGATCCGTATTATTTAACATTTAAGTCTCAACAATTAAAATATAATCCAAAAATAATTTTAGCCGGAAGAAAATTAAATGACAATATGCCTTTCGAAATTTCAAAAAAAATTTTAAATCATTTCAAAAATAAAAAAGCAAATTTAAAAAATCAAAAAATTTTAATCGTAGGATATTCTTTTAAAGAAAACTCACAGGATATTAGAAATACAAAAGTATTGGACTTATTTAAAATCTTAAAAAAAAATATTAATAAAATAGATATTTATGATCCAATCGTAAATGTAAGAAATATTTTAAAAAATTACAAAATTAAAGTAAAAAAAACTATTAAAGAAAAAAACTATTACGATGCAGTAATAATTGCAGTCCCTCATGATAAAATTTTAAATAAAGGAAAGAAAAATTTAATAAACTTAGCTAAAAAGGATGCTCTCTTCATAGATATAAAAGGAGTTTTGTAGAGTTTGTGAACCAAAAAACTTTAATTACAACTAATACTTCAAAAAAAAAATTAAATAATCAAGTTTCAATAGGAATTTGGTGTAACGATAATGATGTAATAGATTTTAAAAAGATAGATATACATCATTATCATTGGAATAAATTTAAGAAAAAGAAAAAAAATTATAGATATCTAGCAATACTTTATGAAAAAGTTTTAACAGACTTAGCTAAAACACTTAATGTTATTCATAGAGAAAATAATAATTTGATGTATTGGAGAATAATTCTTGGTCCTTGGCTATATACTTTTATTGCAAGCTCATATGATAGATGGCAAATATTACTGACATTTTTTAAAAAAAATAAAAAAAAAATTAGATATTACTCATCTCATAGTGAAATGATAATCAATACTAATTACAATGATTATGAAAAAAAAATTACTGGATCAGACAATTATAACTACAAAATTTTCGATAAAATTTTAAAATACAATTTCACAAAAAAACTAAATATCGTAAAATCAAATAAATATCTTAATATAAATAAAAAAAACACTTACTTATTTAATTTTTTTAAAATTATTGAATTTTATATAAAAATTTACTATTTCAACTTATTTAAAAATTTAAAAAAAAATATTTTTTTTTCATCTTTTTTGGGTAAAAAAAATACACTCTATTTAGAAAAAAAATTTGGAGTTTTATGTAATTTTTTAGTTTTCTTTACTTTTCCAAATTTTATAAAAAAAGATGAATTCGATAAAAGCTTTAGAACTAATCAAAAGCTAAATTTCCCGATCTCAAATAATTTTGAAAAATATATAAAAGAAAATTTATTTGAAGAAATTCCAATAACCTATTTAGAAAAATATAAATATATAAAAGAAAAAATTTCTATAAAAAACTTAAAAAAACAAAATATATTTTCAAGCGTAGAGCATATAGAAGATGATATAATCAAAATTTGGATTGCAAGTAAAATATCCCTAAATTCTAAACTATATATTTATGATCATAGCAATAGTATGAGGTTATCCATGTACGATTTTAATCATGAGGAAAAAATCTCACATAAAATAATTTCAAACCTAAAGTATAAAAATAATAAATTCATAAGCTTACCTGAGATAAAATTTTCAAGAATTTACAAAAATTATAAAAAAAACAACCTAACTGATTGTGGAAGTATTATTTTGTATGAGGGTCACAAATATTCTGGAAAACCTTCCAGCTGTCCTAGTGGACCAACAAATTACTTTCAATTTAAACAAATATTAAATTTTTATAAAACTTTAAATAGCAGAGTAAAATCTAAGTTTAAATTTAAATCACCTCCATACTCAGATTTAAGATTTAAAAGCTATTTAAAAATTAAAAGAAAATTTGGAAAAAATGTTTTATTTGATAAAAATATGAGGTTTAAAGACACTATTCAAAATTCAAAAATAATTGTTTGCACCTATCCACAAACAACTTTATTAGAAATTCTTATTTTAAATAAGCCATTTATAATTTTATATCCTCAAAAAATTTGGGAATTTAATAAGGATAATCAACAAATATTAAATAAATTAAAAAAAAATGGCATTCTCTTTTACGACGAGAAAAAAGCAGCAACTCACATAAATAAAAACTGGAACGAAATAGAATTATGGTGGAATTCCAAAATTATTCAATCAACCATCGAGGATATCAAAAAAAATAATTTTAAATTGATATCTAAAGATGAATGGAAAACATTTTTTAAAAATTTATGAAAAATAATTTTCAATTACTAGACTGTACATTAAGAGATGGTGGGTATTATAATAATTGGGATTTTAATAAAAAAAATATTCAAAGGTATTTGAATTTAATAAGCAAGACTAGAATTAATTTTGTTGAGTTAGGTTTTAGATTTTTGGACGATATAAAGTTAAAAGGTGAGACAGCTTATACCACTGAAAAATTATTAAACGATCTGAATATACCTGTAAATTTAAATATAGGAGTGATGGTTAATGCAAGCGATTTAATAAAAAATAAGAGAACCCCCCTTGAAAATTGTAAAAATATTTTTCCAAACATCAAAAAATCAAAAATTAAGTTCGTCAGATTTGCATGCCATTACGAGGAAATATTCAAAATGGGAGATTGTATTAAATGGTTAAAAAATAATTCTGTGATTGTTCATGTAAATATTATGCAAATATCTGAAATTAACTTTCTAGAGATTAAAAAAGTATGTAAATTTCTTAAAAACAAAACCAATATAATTTACTTAGCTGATAGTTTGGGTAGCTTAAAACCTTATCAAACGAAAAAGATTGTTAGTTATTTTAAAAAAAACTGGAGTTCGGATTTAGGTATTCACGCACACAATAATTTAAGTTACGCTTTAAAAAATACCATTTTAGCGAATAGATTAGGGGTTAAATGGTTAGACTCTACAATTACTGGGATGGGTCGCGGTCCTGGCAACACAAGAACAGAAGATATAATTTTGACAAAATTTGGAAAGACAGAAAATTTATATTTCAAAAGAAATCAAACTTATAAATTTTTTAAAAAGCTTCAAACATTATTTAGCTGGGGACCAAATAAATATTATTCAATAGCAGCAAAAAAAAAAATACACCCTACATACATTCAAAAAATTCTTTCTGACAAAAGATATAAAAAATCAGATTACTTTAAGATAATTGAGTCTCTAAGCAAGGTTGGTGCAAAAAAATATAATCCTTATAGATTAATTAATTCAGCATATTTTTTAAATAAAAAACCAATAGGAAATTGGTCTCCTACTAAACAAATAATCAACAAAGATGTTCTAATAATTGGAGCAGGGCAAAGTGTAATTAAACAAAAGAAAAAAATTGAAAAAATAATTGCTACAAGAAAATTATTTGTTATATGTCTTAATTCTGTACAACATATATCAGAAAAATTGGTGAGTCTTAGAACTGTTTGCCACCCAATCAGGATGATATCTGATTTAGTATTTTATAAAAAAAACAAATCTAACTTAGCACTACCATATTCAATGCTAAATAAAAAAATAAAGAATAGTTTTAGAATGAGCAAAGCAAGAATATTCGATTATGGATTGGCAATAAATACAAATGATAAAATAAAAATAAACAATAAATTTTGTTGCTTACCTTACCCATTAGCATTGGGATATTCATTATGCATAGCTTTCTCTGGTAAAGCAAAATCAATCACAGTAGCTGGTTTTGATGGATACAAAAAATCTGATGTTGACAGAGACGAAACTGAAGAACTTTTTAGTAAAATTTTAAAAAAACAGAAAAATTATAAAATTATGAGTTTAACAAAATCAAAATTTAAATTTTTAAAAAAGTTAAAATGAGCAAAACAGCAATAGTTATTCCCGCTAGATATAAATCTTCACGATTTCCAGGAAAACCTCTAGCTAAGATTTTGGGCAAGGAAATGATTTTTTATGTCGGTAAAATATGTGAAAAAACGATTGGTAAGAAAAATGTCCATATTGCAACTGATGATATAAGAATACAAAAAAAATGTGAGTCTTTTGGTTTTAATACTTTAATAACACCAAATTGCTCTACAGGCACAGATAGAGTTTTCCTAGCATCTAAAAAAATAAAGGCAAATATAATCATTAATGTACAAGGCGATGAACCACTTATAAAAATAAGCGATATAAAGAAAATAATTGAAGCTAAAAAAAAATATCCAAATCATGTAATCTGCGGTTATACATATATTAAATATACGGAAGCAAAAAGTTTGCATGTTCCAAAATTAGTCATTAATAAAAATAACGAGCTTATTTATATGTCTAGATCAGTTATTCCTGGATCAAAAACAAAAAAATTAGAAAAAAAATTTTTAAAACAAGTTTGTATATATGCATTCAACAAAAATGAATTAAGAAAATTTTTTAGCTTTAAAAAAAAATTTAGTAAAAATGAAATTTCTGAGGATATTGAAATTTTAAGATTTTTAGAGCTAGATATTCCCGTTAAAATGGTAAAAGTAAGTGGGTCAAGTATTGCTGTAGATATAAAAAGTGATATTAAAAAAGTAGAAAGTTATTTGAGAAAAAAATGAAAAAA